>ERZ773099.1855-NODE-1855-length-15202-cov-11.741863_pt1 | contig 15202 bp, 14 predicted proteins | sample MGYA00511120_ERZ773099 | MGnify/ENA primary metagenome ERZ773099 (study PRJEB29015, sample SAMEA2738012) | human oral metagenome | biome: human oral; feature: human-associated habitat; material: dental | place: China | collected 2104 ... | reverse complement strand
ATCGATCAGAAAACATGGCCTCAGGCTCCTCTCACAGAACAAGCGGACGCACCCTTTCCGGGTGTGCCCGCTCGGGCGAGAGCTCGCGTGGCCGTCTGAGGCCGCAGTCCCTACGCTGGCATTACCCAGATCAGGTTCTTGGGTCGGGACCGCACTGGGTCCCCTCTCAGCCGGCATGCGCCAGCTCCCCTAATCAGTTGTAATTGTAGCGCAACAAGTGCAAAGTCAGCTCGGCACCCACGACAAGAAGGACCGCGAGCTCCTTGTGAGCATGCGCCGAAAGAGAGAGACAATCGAGTTCGGCCTCGAACACGTGCCCGGCAAGTCCGAGCCCCTCCTCTGGATTCCCGACCAGATACTGGGTGCCTATGGAGAGGTGGCCACCAAGGGAGCCAACAGGCGCTGGGAGGGCTCGTGGGAAAGGACAGAGCGGACGCTCGACGTGCGCGAGGTGTGCACGAGATAGCGCGAGAGCCGGGGCCCACGAAACGCAGGATTGCCGGCTCTCACTTCCATTCCCCCTCGGGGGTTGCTTTCAGTGACAGTATGCCCTCATTGACGACCCGCATGTCAAGTTGCGCCGGAAAGTCGCGTTTGAGCGGCTAGCATACGTTTTGTCGATGGCCCAGACGTCGCACATCTCGTGAATGAGCAGCTCGGGTATGGTGACATAACGCGTGGCCGCGCGTGCCACCTCTAGTTGCTCGCGTTCTATCCAGCCTATCTTGGTACCTGATAACACCGTGTTCACCATGGTGCCCGAAAGAGCAAAGATGCGATCATTGCTTTGAACCAGCTGGGCCATCAAGGATGCGTTGCGCGTATCCTGCCACATCACAAAGGGAATAAGCGCTCGGCCGTCCACGGCAATCGGAGCGATGGAGGAACGTTGCGATGTAACCGCGACCAGCTCCGCAGACGCGCCGGCCGACTTCGCCTGACGGACAACCTCTCGAACCACTCCATATACGGCACCCAGAAACAGGAGGTCCTCCTGCTCGACCCGACCACCAGCGTAGTAGATTGGGCGATAGATAATCTGGTGGGACGCTAAGGAGACGCGGAACAAATCAGGCTGGCGGGTAACGTGTCCTTCGATGCCATCATCTGCAGCAACGACCAACTCGCCCGTGGTTGCATCGACGTGCTCAAGAGCCACGGCCTTTGCATCCCACAGGACGTGGCGGTCATGGGCCATGACAACTGGGAGGTCCTCGTTACCGCATCGCGCCCGTCGCTCACCAGCATCAACAATCGCCTGGAATGCATCGGTGAGCTCACCGCGCAGCTGCTGGTCGATGCCATAGAGGGCAATCCCCCCAAGGAATCACCTACATCCCCTGCCGCCTCTACCCCCGAGCATCCACGGTGGGATAGGCAGCAAAGCTTCGGCATTGAGCCCGTTAGCCGCCATTCCAAGCTCATACACCATGGGTGCAAACCATGGTCTCAGTGACCCAATAGCTGTACCTCACAGCAATGAGAGAAATGGTTGCCTCGAGACCGAGCTCCATGCAAGCAGCATCTCCCTCAAACTGCTCTGTCGCGCGAGCGTCGCACGTGCCACGAACCGGCACTGCCCACTCAGGGTCGATTGCATCGGGACAAAGGCAACTGTGGTACGCGGGTCGGGCACGCGCGAGTTTGTGACAGCCCCTCATGCTTGTGTTGAAGCAAGCCAGTCAACATGGGGAGGCAAGACCATGCGAGACATACGCGATACCACAAGTGCGATAGACACGACCACGGTGTCCAAGGCGCTGGAGACGTACCGAAACCTGGACGAGCCCCGTGACGAGCGACTCATAAGATCCCAAATCAAGGAGCTCTTCGGACGTCGGAGCTTCGCCCGAGACGGCGGCGAGGGCGGCCAACTGTTCTGCGACGTGTGAGCCTACCTCCTCACGGCGCGAGAACAGCTGGCGCTCCTTGCCTACCTGTACGTCAGGATGAGAGTCTGTGGCACGCGGGACCTGCGCCTCAATCGCTTCGAAGACCAAGGGGTAGCCCGTCGCCGTAACGCTTCTCCTCTCGGAGTACGAGCCCGCGTTAGCCCTCAGCCCCATCGCCAGCAGGATGAGGCGCGTCCAGCTCGCCGTCCTCACCTCCGGCTTCCGTGACGTTTGACGCCTAACCACGTCAGCCGAGGCCACGTGCTGCGCGCGACACGCGAGTGGGCGCCGTCACGGCCCGAGGCAGCCGACAGGGATGACATAGACACCGTCCTCGCGTCGATATGCTTGCCTCGCGAGACCCACGACGACGGCGAGGAACTCGGGTGGCTGCATCCTCGCGCGCTCGTTGGACGTGAGCTTGCGCTCCAACCTCAGCAAGTGCGCAGCCGCCTCGTCCACCTTGTCCTCGCCCAACTTGACCTCGATTGCCGCCCACCTGCCATCGGCCTGCTCGACGATTGCGTCAGCCTCGAGGCCGGAGTCATCGCGATAGTAGTGGACCGGGTCCTCAGAGGCATCTGGGAGTGCGCGCGCGTAGACGAGCAAGTCCCTCACGCACAGGTTCTCGAAGACGAGCCCGAAGGTCTGCCAGTCGCGCCTGAGAGAGCGCTCGTTCATCTGCAGCGTCGCAACTGCAAGGGCGGGGTCTGCGAGGTAGCGCCTCTCCTTTGTCTGGAACCGCTTCGGCGACCTCGCGGGCGGTGCCCAGCCACGAATCGGCTCCAGAACATAGAGCGCCTCGAGGAGGGAGAGGTAGTCGGAGACGGTGCGCTCCGCGATGGAAGCCACGTCTCCCTCCGCGCCAAACATATCCCTGAGGAGGATCTTGTTCGTCGTCGACTGCCCGAGGTTGCGGGCGACGGAGCAAACGAGCCTTTGGGCGACGTCCTCCCTACCGCCCCTTCTCGGGACGTCCTGCGCCAGCGTCGCCTTGAGGTAGTCGCGGGCAACCCGAAGGGCGCGTGACGGCGCCAGGTCTCTCACTGCGGGCCAGCCGCCCCTCACGCACACGCCAAGGAGGCCCTCGGTGTCCATACCGCAAGTCGCCCTCTCGAAGTCGCCCTCGAAGAGCGCAGCGAGCGAGACCTCCCCCGTGGAGTCACCCGACTCGAAGAGGCTCATCGGGAGCATCCTCACGCGGCCGATTCTGCCGGCACCGCTGTGGTTCACCTCGCCCTTCCTCGGCGTAGACGACCCGGTGAGGATCCAGAGCCCCCGTCCACCGCCAGCGTCGTCCACGGCGTGCCGTACGGTGTCCCATATCCTCGGAGCGAGCTGCCACTCGTCGATGACGTGAGGCTTCGCACCTGCGAGGGCAGCCCCGGGGTCCGCCTGGGCCATTGCCAGGTTCTGCCCCTCGTCGATGTGGACGATGCTCTCCCCATGCCTCATCGACGTCCAAGTCTTCCCGCACCACTTCGCCCCGCATATCTCCACCGCGCCGTATATTGCGAGGCACTCCTGCACCTCGGCATCGACGACGCGTGGCATGTACCCCTCGGGGCATATGCTCATGTCCGCTTCCCTCTCGATGACTCCTGATGGGATGACAGCAGGACCCCCTGTCATAATCACCAGAATCCGATTATTACACCGCCATTTACCGAATGTCTTACCACCAGAATACGACACACCGAACAGCGCTGAGAGACGCGAGCTGCGTCTGCTGGGCACAAACCCTTATCCTGAGTTCCCGGCACCTCCTTAGCCCACAACTGGTAGCCCGATGGTGTCCCGGCCTGGCCTAGGGCGCGCCCTTAGTGAGGCCCTCTGCCCAGACTGCGCCTTTCCGTGCAGCCAGGCCCCAGGCCGGGGCCTGCGAGCCCCGGCGCAACCCCCCGCAGGCTGGCGGGGGGTTGCTCGAGCGCGTTTGCCCAGTTGGGCCATTTTCCATAGTGCCCCGCAGGCTGGCGGGGGGTTGCGTCCCACGCCTCCCGGACGGCGACGTGACGGAAAAGCGCAGTCTGCAGCCCCCCAAGCCAACAGAGTGCACTTTTCCATAAGACGCAACTCCAAACTGCGTCTTTCCGATCGGTGACGATCGCAGAGTGCGCTTTTCCGTGAGTCCATCAGGACAGAGTGCGCTTTTCCGTGAGCCGGCGCCGCGTTTGCCCAGGTGAGGAAAAGCGCATTCTACGGAAAAGCGCATTCTGCGCCGGCACCCTCACGGAAAAGCGCATTCTGGGGTTTGACGTCACGGAAAAGCGCATTCTGCGAGCTCCAGAACCGCCAGAGTGCGTCTTTTCGTAAGACGCCTCACGTAAAGACGCATTCTGGGGGTGACGCCTCAGCCAGAATGCGTCTTTTGGTGAGACGCGCCCCGGGGACGCGGCCAAAGTGCGCTTTTCCGTGAGGCGCTGGGCGGCAGACAGCGGGATGTCCGGCTGTCCCAGAACCTCCTCCACCTCGTCTTTCGCCTTGATCACTTTTTGCCAGACACGGTGCCCTCGTCGCGCGCAAGCTCCTGCGGCAGCGGCTCATCGATGTTACCGCGATAGAACCCCCCAAAGAAGTTCTCGGTACGTAGCACGTTGATCACTGCATGCGGCTCGACGGCGCGCATCAGGCGGATGATATCATCCTGCTCGTAGGCCGACACCACGGTGTTAAGCAGCCACATCTTCTGGTGGCGGTAGCCGCCGAAGCCCTCGACGCAGGATACCCCATGGCGATAGCGCGCCTGGTACGCAGCCATGATCTCCATTGGACGCCTCGTCGTGACCTGCAGTGTCACACGCTCGTAGCGGTGGTAGAACATACTGATCGCATTGGTCGAGATGAACTGGAAGATGATCGACCACGCTGCGTTCTCCCAGCCGAACATCGCGCCGAAGACGAGCAACATCACGCAGTTTCCGGCAAATATCTGCCCCCAGATCGTCTTGCCCGTACGGTTGGACACCATGAGCGATATAAAGTCGCTGCCGGCCGTCGATGCCCCTCCCTTGAGCGCGAGCGCTATCGAGAAGCCGTAGAGAAAGCCCCCAAAGACCACATCGAGAAACTTTGACTCGAAGGAGACCAGCCCTGTCAGGACGTCTGGAGGAAGCACGCGCAGGAAGAAGGCCGCAAGAAAGACCTGTGCCATGGAGAAGAGCACGAAGCGCCTCGATATGTGCCTCCAGCAGAGTATCGCGACCGGAATGTTGAGCGTGATCATGCCCACGAAGGTGGGAAATGAGATGCCGAGAAGCGAGGTAATCCTATCGAGCAGGATGGCAAGGCCCGTGAACCCGCTAGAAAGCAGGTCAGCGGGCCGTATGAAGACAATTAACGTGAAGGCCTGCAGGAAGGCGGAAACGACCACGGAACAACCCGTGATGACGCGACGCACCCCCGCGTAGCGACCAAGACCTAACGCCTTGTCAATAAGCTCGTCATCCATGCAGCGCCTCGCCCCCCTGCGTCGTGACCACGTGTATGCGATATGATACCATGCCTTGTTTTCAGCAACGCGTGGCAAGGACGCATCCATCTCAACTCAGCCCCCACGTGCGGCTCAGCCTTCAGGCGCGACCCAGCCTTCAAGCGTAACCCAGCCTTCAAGCGTAACCCAGCCTTCAAGCGTAACCCAGACCTCAGGCGCGGCTCAGCCCTCAGGCGCGAGCCTTGCCTTGGGCCTCTCCATCCCACAGTTCGAAGGCAGCGTCACCCATCTCGGCAAGCTGCTCGAGGGCACGACCCACCGAGTCGTCGGTGCAGGGTCCTATGTGATGCACCGATGCGTCGCGCACGGCGTCATTGGCGTTGGCCACCGCGACGGAGTGCCCTGAGACCCTGAGCATCTGAAGGTCATTGTCCGAGTCACCAAAGGCGACTATCTGGTCGGCGTTCGCGGCGAGCAGGATCTGCAGGACACGGACGCCCGATGCCTTGCTCCAGCCGTGCGGGACGACATCGAACATGCGGCTACCAGGCGAAAGTAGGTCGAGCTTGGGACAGGCTGCACGGATGCGATCGGCCCACTGGTTGTTGTCGATGTCCTCGGAGCCCTCCTCGAAGTGGAGGCCCGCCGTGATGATGGGCCAGGTCGGGATGTCGTCTGGATCCACGAGCTCGCTCGCGCGCCTGCCGCCCCAAGTCGTTCCCATGAGGCTCTCCATGTCGCGCGCGCACACGAAGCCTCCCGCGTCGCCGCGCCCGCTCACATAGACGCCCGGCAGGTCATGAACCATCTTCGCCATGAGCACCATCGAGTCGCGGTCGACCGCCGTCTGGTTGGTGAGCACGCCACCCACATAGATCTTCTTGCCATTGGAGAGGAGCGCCGTCTGCATGCACGCCTCATCACCGCGAAACGACTCGAGCACGCTCGCATAGTCGCGACCAGACGCAGGTCCAAAATAGATACCCTGGTCTACCAGGGCATGGATGGCCGAAAGAGCTCGGTCGCTCGCCTGCCTCCCTGGTGCGAGCAGGGTATTGTCCATGTCGGTAAGTACGAGTTTGACCATGTGGGCCTCCAAGCGCGTCGCTTCAATCCATCACCTGATGATAGGACATCGAGCGTCTGCGGATGTCGGCACACCCCCCAACGGGCGACATGAGACGGGCGAGATGACTCGCGTCGCAGTCCGCCGCACCTCATCTAGGCTCTGCCGTGACGTGCCTTGATTTCCTCGATGGAGAGGGACGCGGCGAGCTCGACCAGCTTGTCTGGGGCAAGGTCGACCATATGGCGTATCTCGTCTGCGGTATAGGGATCATCGTCCAAAAAGGCCGCCTTGTACGCCGCGTACTCACTGGCACTCGTGGCGCGGACATAGGGCACCAGGACATCCGCCACATCCCCACCCTGCCTCACCTGCAGTTTGCCCGTACATGCCTGGTAGGTGAGGATGAACGCGTAGAGCGCGTCGCAGAAGTTCCCTCCCGTCGCGCAGTAGATGCTACCGTCAGAGAGATGGTCTCCCATATTGTCGAGGAAGTCCGTGGTCGCCACGGCGACCTTCCCCGTCAGCCCCATGTTCTTGAGCTGACCGATCGCGCCCACGAGCGGCACTCCCCCTCCCCCGGAGACGATGAGCGCGTCCATGGAGGGCACCTCACCCTCGAAGCGCTGCACCGCGCTCGCCGACTCCGAGGCCGAGATGCCCACGTATATGGGCTTGGAAAGCTCGACTCGGTCTCCCTCGTGGGCGGTGTTCCACTGATCGCAGGCGTTCCTATAACCGCGCCATCGCAGCTCGAAGGTCGCATCCTTCTCGGTCCAGCCCTCAAGACAGATGTGGCGCCGACCGCCATTGATGAGGAGGCCTGCGAGGGTCTCGCCGTTTTTCACCTCGTCCTCGTGAACCGCTCCCACGTAGTAGGGGGAGTCGAGGGCCGCCTGGTAGACCTGGGGCGAGTCCTCCTGTGAGATCGCGCGGTAGAACTGGGTGAGGTACACAGAGCTCTTGTTGCAGGCTTTGATGAGGTGGGCCATCTCGCTGTCGGCGGAGTTGCAGACCATCACACCCGCGCAGCCCTCTGAGATCAGGGTGCTCACCGAGGCGATGACCTGCTTCGAGACATGCTTGGTCTCCACGATGGTAAGGCTACAGCCAAGGGCGTCGGCCGCCCTCTGGATGATGTTGATGGTGAGGGAGCCGAGCGCGTCCGTGGCGCTCCAGATCGACACGCCTATCCTGATCCTGCCATCCGAGGATGTGATGACGCCACCGGAAGGCGCGATCGAACATGCGGGCAAGAGGGCTGAGGCACCAAGGCCCGCAGCTACGACACCCGCCCTTCGGACGAACCCTCTTCTCGAAAGCACTTGCGCCATCCCCTCTCGTGGGCATGCGTCGCATGCCCAGCCTCCTGCCTGCCCCGCCAGGCGCACGCCCTACCAGCCGTGCGCCTCATGTCCCTGCACGCTCCCATCATCTCATACCTCACAGCTTTCGTGCCCACCCAACTTCATACACACCTAACTTCGCATTCACCCAACTTAGTATTCACCCAAGCAATTTCTCCTTCTGCGGACCTGTGGGGCACGGGTAGACCCAACCCACGTATGATAGGGACAGCGGCAGGGTCCACGTATCTTTACCATATCGGTGCCTTGTGCCATCTCTACACCGAGGAAAGGGGTCATGATGTCCGTCCATATCAGAAACTTCGGAATGACCGCAGATAGCAAGGAGGTTCATCTCTACACGCTCGAGAGCGTGAGCGGCATGCGCGTCTCCGTCACTGACCTTGGCGGCATGCTACAGGAGGTCTCGGTTCCAGATGGCAAGGGCGGCTTCATCGACGTGGCCCTGGGCTACGACGGGGCGAGTGGCTACCTGCGCTTTGGGGGATCCCTTGGGGCCATCATCGGACGCAACGCGAACCGCATCGCCGGCGCCAGCTTCGACCTTGGGGGCACAACCCACCGCCTAACCAATAACGACGGCGAGAACAACATCCACTCTGGCCCGCACGTGTGGCGAAAGCGCCTGTGGGACGTGGCCGAAGATCCCAAGGACGATCCCGATGGTGGGGCCAGCATCACGTTTGGGCTCGTGAGTCGCGACGGTGACCAGGGCTTTCCCGGTGCAGCAGACGTGAGGGCGACCTACACCCTGCACCCGGACTGGCGTCTGGAACTCGCCCTTGAGGCGCAGGTCACCAAAACGACGATAGTCAACCTGACGAGTCACGCCTACTGGAACCTCAACGGCCATGCCTCGGGATCGGTGCTGCGCCACAGCTTTAGCCTGGACGCCGATGCCTACACGCCCGTGGGTAAGGGCCTCATCCCCACCGGAGAGATCGCACCCGTAGAAGGCACGCCCTACGACCTACGCGAGAGCACGAACTTCGAGAATCGCCTGTATGCGCTTCCCGATGGCCTTGACACCAACTTCGTGCTCAAGAACGACGAGCGCCTCGAGAAGGTCGCAACGCTTGTGGGAGACGAGACGGGCATATCCATGGACCTCTACACGGATGCGCCGGGACTGCAGGTCTACACGGGAAGTGGCCTCAAGGCCCGGGGCAAGGGTGGGGCACACTACAAGGCTTTCGACGGCGTGGCGCTCGAACCACAGTTCTTCCCCGATGCCATACACCACAAGAACTTCCCGCAGCCCATCTACGCGCCGGGCCACCCCTTCGTGTCGAGGATGGTGTTCGCGTTCGGGCTGCGGTAGGAGCGCGAGGATCGGGGCCTGGGGGCGGCGGGCGGCGGGATGTGCTCAGTGCTTAGTGCCCCGCAATCTGGCGGGGGGACTTCGAGGGACGTTTGCCCAGTTGGCGAGAAAAACAAACCCCCCGCCAATCTGGCGGGGGGTCCGGGACGAGCATGGAGTCCGAAGCAAAAAGTTCGAAAGCATGGGAGCAGGTGCTTCCGACCACAGAGATGGGGCGTCTCGTCCTTGAGTGCAGGGTCCCCGTACCCACCCTCGCCTGTCAATCAGTGCCGTGGTAGTGACGATGCGTGATCACAATACGTTCGTGCACGATTTGGACCTACGCGATCCTTGGGGGAGTTGAACCCCAGGCCGTCCATAACCTTACCATATAGGCACATTCTCTGCCTTGGAGATGGCACTCGCCTCGATCAGGCTACCAACTCTCCCGCTCTCAAGGATTTGCCCCGCCCTGCGATGTTCCTGCAGGTCATCATGCTCAAAGGACAAGCTCTGTCTGCCAGTTCGCCTCCTGCAGACTGTTGTCAAGCAGGCGCAACTCCTTGGCCAGGGCATCGGTCCTCCCCCGCAGGGCAGAGACGTCCACCGTGCGCATAAGCTTGATCTCCCTGCGCGTATAGCGGGTGACCGACGCGCTGGCCTTGCTAATGAGCTGCTCAAGCGTGTTGATCCTCAAGATAAGGCAATCCTTCCGCGCGATAGTCTCGGTAAGCGTCCTGCCGTTCACCTTCGTCACGTTGTTCGTCGCGTTGATCGCGGCAATGAGCAGCTCAAGGCGACTCACGGCGGCCTCAAGCTCGTCGAGCAGTCGAGCGGGTTCTTCCGCAGGCCTCTCGCCCTCCTGCACGAAGCAATTGTCGGCGAGACGCTCCCCTATCTGGCTGATCCTCTTGTTCAGGTCTGCCCTCTCCTGCAGGGCCTCCGCAAGCTTCATGGTAGCTTCCTCACTGTCGCCTCCATACGACGAGGTTTGTTTCGATTCTCCGTATGCTACATGTAGTTTTTTGCCATGACCTCTGGCACACCTTGTTCGCAACTCTTTCGCAACGTACGCCCCCGCTTCTATCTTCCGCTACGGGCGATGTCTCGAGATGTGAGTGAATCACTCACTTCAGGGGAGCGATGTGAGTGATTCACTCACATCGAGCTTTCTTTCAACAGAGCTCTGACCTGCTGTTCTATGTTTCTGCATGGTTCCCAAACCTCAGTTTTATCGGAAAAATCACTCACTTCGCGAGAGCTGAAGAGAGTGAAGAGCGGAGTAAACGCGCGACCCGCACGAGAGAAAGCCGCGTCGTACCGACGCCTACACTGTTATACCCCACACCGATAACGCGGGATAGAAAACGCGTAGTTCCCAGGGAAGAATCCGCCCCCTATACTCTTTTCAGCGCATGCGACACATAAGATAGCGAGAGAATGGGAGATGTGATATGGCTACGCTACATGCCCCTTTCAGGTATGACTACGTGGGAAGCTTCCTGCGACCAGAAGCACTCAAGAAGGCTCGTGCCGACTTCGAGGCGGGCGCCATCTCGGCAACGGAGCTCGCAACGGTCGAGAACGACGCTATCGAAGACCTTGTCGCCAAGCAGAAGGCGGCGGGCTACCATGTCATCACTGACGGAGAGTTTCGCCGGAGCTACTGGCATCTTGACTTCATGTGGGGGCTCGGTGGTATCGAGCACATAGAGCTCGACCACGGCTATCAGTTTCACAGCGAGGAGACGACGCACGGCTCCGCGCGCGTAACGGACAGGATAACGGGCGAAAACCATCCGTTTGTGCAGCACTATGCGTTTGTGAAGCAGTTCGAGGAGGAAGGTGTCATCGCCAAGCAGACCATACCCTCCCCCGCCCAGACGCTGGCCGAGCTGTTCCGTGAGGACAACGGGATCGAGACCACGCGGGTGTACCCAAAGCTCGACGAGCTGATCACGGACATCGCCACAGCGTATCGCCAGGTTATCAGCGACCTCTACGCTGCGGGGTGTCGTACCATACAGCTGGATGACTGCACCTGGGGCATGATCGCGGACAGCTCGTTCTGGAAGGCAATGGCTGGCTCAGGCTTCACCCTTGAGGACGAGGCGGAAAAATACCTGCGCATCAACAACCTCGCCATCGAGGGCAAGCCAGATGACCTGGTCATCAACACCCACATCTGCCGCGGAAACTACCACTCTGACTACGCGTGCACGGGTCCCTACGACGCCGTGGCGCCCTACGTGTTTGCCCAGGAGAATGTCGATGCGCTCTACCTCGAGTACGACGACGAGCGCTCAGGCGGATTTGAGCCTTTGGCCCAGGTGTCGCCGGGCAAGAAGGTCGTGCTTGGGCTTATCACCACCAAAAGCCCCACCCTTGAGGACAAAGGCAGCGTGATCCGCCGCATCCGCGAGGCGGAGCAGTACGTTTCCCTCGATCGGCTCTACTTGAGCCCACAGTGTGGGTTTGCCTCCTGCGAGATTGGCAACAAGCTCACCGAAGACGAGCAGTGGGCGAAGCTCGCGCTCGTCAAGGAGATTGCCGAGGAGGTCTGGGGCTGCTAGCCTTAGCACGCGCTGAGAGATGGCTGTAAGAGCTTTGGTGGTGTGACACGAGGCGAGAGGCGAGCCTCTCCCTCTCAGGAGGCGACTGCGCAGACGCGCAGGACTCGGCAGCATCGTTGGCACAGGCGATGTCGCGCCTGAGAGGGAGAGGGTCGCCCTTGGAGGTGGTTTTCGAGAGTCGCCTGGTCCGTGTCGCCTTGTCCGCCTATTACGAGCCTGACGAGCCTGAGATTCACGTTGCCCCTCGGAGATCCCGAGGGACCTTTCATGAACGTCTGCGAACGTCGAGTGTCACGCCGCGCTCTATGCTGCACATGATGGCATTGCACGTCGTGCGTCACCGCCAAGGGCATGGGGAGCTGCAAGGACCCTTTGGGAATGCGCACACTCGCAACTCGGGGGCAGCAGTGGCCCTGCGGCTTCCTCGCAAAGTCCGCTTGGAAATCAGCTTTGCCTAGCACTCCTCGGCATGTATGACCTGCGTCTCGAACTCCATGGCCGGCATGCACTCCGACAGGTCAGCCTGAATTCTCCCGAGCGCATCCAGGCGCATCTCGATAGAGGTGTTTGCGTTCCCCTGTATGATGAAGACTGCATTTTGTGTCTCATCAGCAAACTTGTAGTTCTCTCCGTCACGAACGTCCAGCCATGCCATGATTCCCTCTGTGTCACGGTAGACGTAATCCGTCTTGGCAACATGCTTTGCCTTGGACAGAATTGGAAGGAAGGTCCCCTCTTCCTTGTTGACGGTGAACTCTATCTGTCCGTGAACCTTATCGAGATCGTGCCCGCCGATCGCCAGCAGTGAGCGCAGTGACTCGACGTTGTAGATGTCGATAACGCTGTTGATGCGCGGTAGGGAGCCGCGATGCTGGACGTTTCGGATAAGCGCCGGAACAGTGGGGGGATTTCTCTTCACACTGCGCCCCACGCGCTGCAGCAGGTTCTTGTAGCCCTGGATAACGGGATGGCTCGATACCTCGTCGACATCGCAGCTCAGCGCCCAGTCCTCCATCTCCCTCTGTTTCTTCAAAAATGAGTCAGATAACGTTGCCTGTGGATCTACGTTGCGCGCAATCCCAACCACAACGTGCTGTATCCCAAGCGCCGCCATGCTCTTGTCGATATGGAATCTCATGGGAGACATACCTCCATGACTGTGGGCAGAGCCCTCACGTTACGTTTGGGGAACGGCCGTCTGACCGCGCACCCACCTACCTTGGGCATCATAGCATCCTTGCTGGGATCGGGGGGTGTTCGAGCGGATCGCATGTGCTAAAGGTGGATTGAGCTTAGGGTGGTAGAGCGCAGGGAACGGTACGGGTGACATCTGACGCCGCGATCGAGGGACGCCTCGAGTCGGGGTCGATCCACCGCTCCGCCTCGACGAGCCAGAGGCGCTCGCGCCGCGAAGCCGCAGCCCACGACCCTGGCGCATAAGGGGCAGGCGGCGCGACGGACGATCTTTCCTATGGCCTCCTGCCCCCAATTCAGGGTATACTGTTATTGACGTCGAGCTCCACCCGGGTTGGCTAGTGCCGGGGCAGAGAATCGGCGTCTTTGCTATTTGACGCGTTCCATATACCTATGGTGCAGGACGATCAGCCCCCTGACATCGCGAAGCCTCGAAACGAAGCCCACCAACGCCTTCTCGTCATCCTTTTCAAGCGTCTCCAGCGACAGATCAACGATGACCCTCTGGGACTGGCTCAAGCCTGACCCGACGCGCTTCTTTGCCTTGGCAAGACTGCTTGTCTCGATGCGCTTCACTTCCCATAACTTCCCATCGATTGTCAGGTCAGGATTCTTTGATCCTGGCGCGCTCGACTCTCGATTGAATCTTACCGGATCACCGCCTGATGACAGCCAAACTGCAGCCTGGATCTCCTTCGCCTCCGGCTTGGCACGATACTCGGCGCTCACGCGGCCATCGGAGATAGATGCCAGATAAGCGTTTACGGTCTCGTCGTAGCCCCTGCGGCTTTTCCCTGTGACCTTGTAGCTCCCCCACACCCTCTTGAAGTCGGACTCGATACCATCACACTCAGACCTGACGGCATCGGCCAATACCCTGCGCACATCGTCTTCCGTGGTATACCGGATCACCAGCTTCGTCCTCCTACGGTTTACCTGGTCGCGCCCGCGCGCCCAAGTCATCTACGGCGGCGCCATCCGGCAGCGGCAGTCGGGATGTGGCGGCGGCAGGGTTACCCCACCCCGCACCATCGATTGAGAAGACCCAGCCGACGAGCGCTGAGCAGGCCTCGCGGGACCTCTCGTCGCCCACGGGCTCCACACGGTACTTCCCGAAGCCCTCACGCGCAAGCTCGGCGAGCTCCTCTTGGAGTCGTTCGCACCTGTACTTGACCTTCTGGGTGGCACCCATCTCCTCGAGCTTGGCAGCTTCGGTCACCTTGGCCTCCTGCCACTCCCACCGCTTTGTACACTTCCGGTTGATGGCCTCGTCCACGTTGGCATCAAAGTGCCTGAGGTGCTTGCCCCGGTCGGACTGCTGCGCCTGCGCAGCGTTCCGCTGCCGTCCACCCCTGCCCTGTTGCTGTCCCGACTGTTCTGCCATCTATTACGCCCCTGTCCTCCGGCCATCGCGGCTCGCCGGCTCAGCCTTCGCCATGGCGCCTTCAGCGCTGTCACGTCTCGGACGCGCGGGTGGGACCTCCCTCCCGGGCGACCCCTACCCGCAAAGCCCTGTGATGCGCTCGGTCGTCTCCTTCGTGGGGTGGCCACGGCAGCGCAAGAGCTCATCGTCTCCGTCGTCCGCGATGATTGTGGGCAGGTAGACTACGTGCTGGTCCCTGGCCGCGCACGGGCGCAGGTCCACGTCCGCGAGGACGGGCTCCACGCCCTCCTCGCGCAGGCGCGGCACGACGCCCGCCCTGGGCTCCCCACGTTCGCCGAAGGTGCAGCCGTCATCGGCGTCTACCCAACGGTCCAATTCCGTGCACCAGAGGCGCTCGCGCGCTATAAAGCCGTAGCCCGCGACCCTGGCGTACGAGGAGCAGGCGGCGCGACGGACGACCTTTCTCATGCATCCTCCCCGCGTAATTGGGTATACTACTTACGAGGCGAGGCACGCCCACCCAGCTAATTGGGAGGACACGGCCTCGCATTCATCTGCGCAGAAACAGAGCCTTAAGCTCACCCCTGAAGATGTAGATGGCCTCTGCGGCATATTTCTTCATCCTCCGTTTTATCTCTTTGATTACATCGCTCTCATCGCGTGTCGCCCCATACGAGGTCACGATGATGCGAGCGTCTGTATCCGCGTCGAGTCCAAGTCTCGTCCATTTGTGGTAGGCACTTCGCATGTTGTCCTCGACGGAATGCCTTCCGTCGCCGACGTTCTTCATCTCCCAGAGCTGTCCGTCATCGCCGAGCCGGAGGTCTATGTTCGCCGGGGCGTTCGGGTCCTCCCTTGGCACGATAACCTCGTAACCAAGACTCACGAGGTCATCGATTCCATGCCTCTCGTGCGGCATGAGGTCGCCCAACGGCTTCTCGTACCTGACGGAGCCCCTGCCCGGAACCGGGTGCAGCGGATTCACTGCCTCATCGC
>ERZ773099.1852-NODE-1852-length-15218-cov-5.099123_pt1 | contig 15218 bp, 13 predicted proteins | sample MGYA00511120_ERZ773099 | MGnify/ENA primary metagenome ERZ773099 (study PRJEB29015, sample SAMEA2738012) | human oral metagenome | biome: human oral; feature: human-associated habitat; material: dental | place: China | collected 2104 ... | reverse complement strand
CGGTGCACGCCGGGTCCGGGGGGCTGGACTCCCAGGACTGGGCGGAGATGCTGCTGCGCATGTACCTGCGCTATGCGGAGCGCGACGGCCTCAAGGCGACGGTGCTGGAGGCGACGAACGACGAGGAGGCGGGCATCAAGAGCGCCACGGTGATGATGGAGGGCGACAACGCCTACGGCTTCCTGAAGGCGGAACGGGGGGTGCATCGTCTGGTGCGCATCTCGCCGTTCGACTCCGCCCACCGCCGGCACACGAGCTTCGCGTCGGTCCTCGTCACGCCGGAGTTCTCGGACGACGTGGACGTCGAAATCCGTCCCGAAGACCTGAAGGTGGACACCTATCGGGCCAGCGGCGCGGGCGGACAGTACGTCAACCGGACGGACTCCGCTATCCGCATCACCCACCTGCCGACGGGCATCGTCGTCACGTGCCAGAACGAGCGCTCTCAGCACATGAACCGCCAGGTGGCGATGCACGTCCTGAAGAGCAAGCTCTACGAGCGCGCCCTTCAGGAGAGGCAGGACGAGCTGGCCTCCGTGGTGGGCGACAAGAAGGAAACGACGTGGGGCAGCCAGATCCGTTCCTACGTCCTGCACCCCTACACGCTGGTGAAGGACCATCGGACGGGGCTGGAAAAGGGCAACGTTCAGGCGGTGCTGGACGGGGACATCGACGACTTCATCATGGAGTACCTGCGCCTCCGCGCCCGCAAAGAGCTGTAGGGTGCCCGAGTGATGGCCTGTCCTCCCGATGGGAGCGGGCGTAATCCCATTTAGGGAAGTTTTACTGGGTCACTTCTGACAGCCCTGTGAGTGCGTCAACGATTTTCTTGAAACTAATTAGATTATCTTCGGGCGAGCGTCTGCGGAGTCCCTGAGGCGGCGGTCGGGCGCCCCGGCCCAGGGCCCCGATTTCGGTTTTGGAGGCGCTCCCCGGTATCGAGGTGTTTTTCATTGAGTTCATTACCCTGGACGTCCCTGCGGCGGGCAGCCGCCGCTCTCGCGCTCCTGCTCCTGGTTGCCGGCCGGGGGGAGGGGGCCGTGCGCCCCTTCGTGCCAGAGGCCCCCACGCTCTCTGCGGCCTCCCTGAAGCCGGGCGAGCGCGGAGTCCTGAAGACGGTCCTCAAGGGGACCCAGCCGACGGATATCCCCGTCGAGGTGGTCAGCGTCGTCCCCCAGAAGGGGGAGGTGGAGAACGTCATCCTCATCCGCTTCCTGCCGAACGCGAATGAACGGGCGGGCAGGTTGGCCCAGGGGATGAGCGGCTCCCCCGTCTACGTTCGAGGGAAGCTCATCGGGGCTGTGGGGAGCGGTTGGGAGTTCGGCGATCACCGACTGGCCCTCGTGACGCCGATCGACGTCATGTGCGCCATCTTCGCCCACGGGGAGGGGACGGTCGCGTCGGGAGCGGCATCGGAGGGTGGGGCCCGACTGGCGGCCCCCCTGTCGGTTTCCGGCCTCTCCCAGAGGTCGGCCCGGCGGCTTGGCCGTGCCCTGGGGGCGACGCTCTCGGAAACGCCGGGTTCCTCCGGAGGGCACCTGAAGGTGGCGGAGGGCGACTTCCGCTTCAAGCCGGGGGACTCCATCGCCGCCATGCTGGCCTGGGGCGATGTCGACGTCGCCGCGACGGGCGCCGTGACGGCCGTGTCGCGGGACGGCCGCTTTCTCGCTTTCGGACACCCCTTTCTGAAGCGCGGCAGAGCCGCCTACCCGGCGGCGCGGGCCTACGTCCACGAGGTCGTTTTGAACCAGGCCTTTCCTTTCAAGCTGGCGAGCCCCCTGGACGTCGTGGGGACCGTCACCCAGGACCGGGCGGCCGGCATTGGAGGCCGCGCGGGACAGTTTCCCGCCTCCGTTTCCGCGACGCTGGTGCTGAAGGACCGGGATCGGGGACGCCGCGTCGAGCGCAGCTTCCGCGTCGTGTCGGATGCGTTCCTGAGCGCGAAGCTCCTGGAGTCGATCTATGCGGGCCTGCTGGAGGACGTCTGGGGGCGCGTCGGGCAGGGCACGATGAGCGTGACCCTGCGGATCGAGGGCAAGGGCGTTCGCAACGGCTGGACCCGGAGCGACGTCTTCGTTTCCGACGAGGACGTCGGCGGCGTTGCCCTCAAACAATCCTCCCAGATCATGGATGCGTTTCTGCTGCAGCCTTTCGAGGCGGTCATGCCCCTGGCCTTCCGGCTGGAGGTCGAGGCGACGGAGGAGCCGCGGGTGCTGGTCATCGAGGGGGTGGACGCGCCGTCCGAGGTCCGGCCCGGCGCGGACCTGCCGGTGACGGTGACGCTTCGGCCCTGGCGGGGGCGCCCCGTGAAGCGCAGCTTCAAGCTGAAGGTGCCGGAGGACGCATCGGGCGTCTGCGAGCTCCTGGTCCGCGGCGGCGGCGCGCAGCCCCTGCCCCAGTTGAGCCTTGAGGGCGGCTGGAAGTCCATCGACAGCCTGAACCGTATGCTGGAGGAGATCGCCGCCTTCGACGCGAACGATGAGCTCGTGGTGGAGCTGCTCAGCGACTCCATGGCGACGGCTCTGAAGAAGATCGGGAAGGGGAAGGACGTGGGGGAGATCGGCAAGGGCGGCGGCAAAAAGGACCCCAGGGAAAAGCCTCAGGGCCGCGGGGACGGAGAGAAGGAGGGGGTTCCCCCTGAGCTCCTGCCCGAGGAAACGGAGTACCTGAGCGAGACGAAGGAGCGCCGCATCCGGGAGGGGAGCCTTCGCGTCCTCCGGTCGGACCGCTTTGTGGACGGCCTGATGCGGCGGCTGGTGACGGTGACGGACGACTCCGATGAGGACTCTGACGAGAGCGGCGCCGACAAGGCCCGGTTCTGACCCCATGGAACGGACGACGGCAGGCGACGCCCCGCACAAGGCGTCCTGGTGCCCCCCCTTCATCACGCTGGAGGGCATCGACGGATCGGGCAAGAGCACCCAGGCCGCGCTCCTGGCCGAGTGGCTGGAGGCGGAGACGGGGCGCCCCGTGCTCCGAACGTTCGAGCCGGGCGGCTGGGAGGCGGGACAGGCCCTTCGCGAGCTGATCCTGCACGGCCGCATCCCGGACGCAGCCACGGAACTCCTGCTGTTTCTGGCGGACCGGAAGGGGCACCTGGCGGAGGTCGTGCTGCCGGCCCTCGCCGCGGGACAGATCGTCCTGTGCGAGCGCTACACGGACTCCACCAGAGCCTACCAGGCCGGAGGGCGTGGGGTGACCCCGGCGTTTCTGGAGCGCCTTCTGGCGGCCTGCGACTTTCCGGCGCCCGACCTGACGATCTTCCTGGACCTTCCCCCGCGGACGGCCGCGAAGCGCCTGGCGGATCGGGGCGGCGGGGATCGCTTCGAGGCCAGCGGGCTTGAGTTCATGGAGAGGGTCGCGCGGGTCTATGCGGAAATCGCGCGGCGCGAGCCCCGGAGGGTCCTTGAGGTCCCGGCCGCAGGCGCTCCGGAGGACGTGGCGCGAGAGGTCCGGCGCGGGGTGCTGAGGCACCTTGGGGTGCTGCTTTGAACTCGCTCCGGGTGAAGCAGGGCCTGGGCGGCGGGTCCGCGACCAAGGCCCCCGTCGGGGCGGGCGGAGGCGGCGGACGGCACGCTGCGCCCGCAGGCGCCGTTTCCCCGGCGAACTCCTTTGAGGCGGCGCTTGAGTCGTCGGAGCTGGAACAGCTCCTCGACCGGCTCTACGACATCTCCGACCGGTTGAGCGTCTTTCCGTCGGGGCAGCTCCTGGCGGAGTACCGCTCGGTGCTGACGGAGCTCCTGCGCCGCGCCATGCAGGGGCTGCGCATCAAGCGCGACCTGCGCTGGCGCAAGACGGACAAGAAGATGTACGTCACGATCGAGAGGACGGAGGCGGCCATGGACGAGCTGGAGGAGGCCTTCCTCTACGAGGGGGACCGCACGAGGGCGCTGGCCCTGATGGAGGAGATCAAGGGTTGTCTGATTTCTCTCCTGATGTGAGCGCGGGGAAGGCAGAGCCCTTTGAGGCCCTTTGCGCCTGGCGGACTCTGGAGGAGGAGTTCGCGGCGGGGGACGTCCCCCACTGCAGGGCCGTTTCGGCGCCCCTCGTCTGGCACCCGGCGCTCCTGGAACGCCTTGCGCGCCTGACGCTCGACATCGGTCCCGACGCCCCGTCCCCCGTGCGGGAGGGGCATCCGGACCTGGTCGTGGCGGGGGAGGTCGGGCGGGCGCCGGACGTCGCCGCGTGCAGGACGCTGATCCAGGACCTTGCCCTGAAGCCTGCCGCTTCCGTCCGACGTCTGGGCGTCGTCCTGTCCGCGGACCAACTGCTGCTGCCGGCGGCGAACAGCCTCCTGAAGCTGGCGGAGGAGCCTCCTTCCCACGCCTGCCTGCTCTTCCTCCTGGAGGGCGGCGTGATCCTGCCCACCCTCAGGAGCCGTGCCCGGTTCACGACGCTGGCGGCGCCCGCCGCGGCGGAGGGCGCTCCGCCCCCGTCAAGCGACGGGGAATGGCTCGCCTGGGTGGAGGGGGCGCGAGGTGGGGACGTGCCGGTCGCTGCGGCGCTGGCGTCCTGGGCGACCTGGGCCCTGCGCCGCGGGGACGCCCCGCGGGCTGCAAAGCTCGACCGGCTCAGGACGATTGCGGAGACGAAGAACCTCTCCGTCCCCATGCTCTGCGATCTTTTGATCTTAGCACTCAGGGAGGAACTTCCTTTTGAGCATTTATTTGGCAACTTTCGGTAAGCTGCGCTACCTTGGCCTGGCTGAGATAGCGGACGAGGACCTGGCGGAGTCCCGGTGGGTGCTGCTGAGGACGGTCCGGGGGCTTGAGATGGGGCGCCTCGGCGGTCCCCTCTCTCAGGAGCAGGAGGCGAAGTACCGCGCGTCCTGCCTCGGTGAGAACGGCGAGCAGGCGCGCGGCCCGGAGCCCATGCTGCAGGAGGTGGAATTCGTCGCGAACGCCGGACCGGAGGACATGGAGAACTACCGCCGCTGCCGCAGCGACGAGGAGCGCGCGCTGGTCCGCGCGCGGGAGATCCTGCTGGAACAGGACGGGCTGCAGATGAAGCTGGTGGACGTCGAGTACATGCTGGACCGTCGAAAGCTCTTCTTCTACTTCACGTCCGAGCAGCGCGTGGACTTCCGCGCCTACGTCCGCGACCTGGCGCGGGACTTCCACACCCGCATCGAGATGCGGCAGATCGGGGTGCGGGACGAGGCCCGCGTCGTCAAGGGGATCGGGCCCTGCGGGCGTCCCTGCTGCTGCAGTTACTGGCTGCACGACTTCACCCCCATCTGCATCCGCATGGTGAAGGAGCAGAAGCTGGCGCTGAACCCCACCAAGATATCCGGCATCTGCGGCCGGCTGATGTGTTGCATGGCCTACGAGCACGAAACCTATGGGGCGCTGTGGAAGGGGCTTCCCGGACCGGGGAGCAAGATCAGGACGGAGAACGGCACCTACGTCCTGGAGAGCGTGGACCTGGCCACGGAACGGGTGCAGGTGCGCACCCCGTCGGGGCGCGTCGCCGCTATTCCCGTAGCGGACTTCCCGGACTTCCGCGCGGCCGTGCTGCGGGGCGAGGAATGGGGCGACGAGGAGGCCCTCCCGCGTCCCGCAGGCGCGGGGCGCCGTTTCCCTGCGGGCGGGCGCCGGTCTGACCCTGCCCCCGCCCGCGGAGGGGACGGCAGGCGGAGGGACGTGCCCCCGGCCTCGGAGGAGCGCCGGACCGGGCGGCGTGAGCAGGAGGCCCGGCCTGGTGCGGCGGAGCGAACCCCGCGCGGGGAAATGGAAGGAGCACCCCGACGCAGAGGAGGGCGTCCTCCTAGGCGGCAGGATGGGGAGCGCCCTCCGCGCTCAAGGCAGGACGGCCCGGCTCCAGTCCCGAACGCGGTGGAGGGGACCCGACGCGGCGAGGGGGAGCGCCCTCCGCGCCCAAGGCAGGACGGTCCGGCGCCGGCCCCGAACGCAGCGGCGGAGGGGGCCCGGCACGGCGAGGAGGAACGTCGTCCAAGGCCGCGCCGCAGGCCGGATCGCCCAAGGCGGCCACGGGGCCCCCGGAGTTCCGGTCCCGATGGGGCCCAGGGGAAGGAGGAGGTCTAAATGGCGTTTTTTGCGCGTCTGAAGGAGGGGCTGAAGGGCGTCAAGGAGCGCTGGAGCGGCGGCATTGCGAAGCTGTTCTCAGGGAGCTCCTTTGACGACGCCTTCTGGGAGGAGCTGGAGGACCGGCTGATCGCCGGGGACGTCGGGGTCGATCTGTCCGAGGAGCTGGTGGAATCCCTGAAGGGGGAGGTCCGGGCCCGCGGCATCGCTTCGCCGGAGGCGCTGAGGGACGTCTTCGTCGAGAGGATCACGGCGGAGCTCCTGTCCGTCCCTGGGATGGGGAAGCCCTTTGAAACGGAGCCCGCCCCCCAGGTGCTCCTGATGGTGGGGGTCAACGGCAGCGGCAAGACCACCTCGGCCGGAAAGCTGGCCCTGCAGTTCAAGGGGCAGGGGAAGGGCGTCGTGCTGGCCGCGGCGGACACCTTTCGGGCGGCGGCGGTGGAGCAGCTGCAGGTCTGGGGCGAGCGGGTTGGGGTGCGCGTCGTCGCCCAGGGGCAGGGGAGCGACCCCGCGGCGGTGGCCTTCGACGCCTGGCAGGCTGCTCGAAGCGCGGGCGCGGACCTCCTCATCGTGGACACGGCGGGCCGCCTCCACGACAAGCACAACCTGATGGAAGAGCTGCGGAAGATCCAGCGGGTGCTGGTCCGGGAGGCGGGGGAGGAGCGGGTCCAGACGGTCCTGGTGCTGGACGCGGTGCTGGGGCAGAACTCCGTGGCGCAGGCGGAAACCTTCAACTCCATCCTGCCCGTTTCCTCCATCGTGCTCACGAAGTACGACAACACGGCGAAGGGGGGCGTGGTGCTGGCCATCGCCCGCAGGCTCCGCATCCCCGTGCGCTGCATCGGCCTGGGCGAGGCCCCGGAGGACCTCAGCCCCTTTGACCCGGCCGAGTTCGCGGCGGCGCTGATGGAAGGCGAGGCGGGACGATGACCGCGGCGCGGGAGGCGGAGGAGGAGCGGCTCCGGTCGCTGTCGCGAAGCTCGCCGCTCTTGGTCTTCCTCAGGGCGATGTACGGCCTGATGCTGGACTACGGCGTCTACCTGCCCGACGGCGCGGACCCCATCGTCCTCTCGAAGGAGCAGCTCGTGGTCCTGGTGGAACGGGGAAGGGCGGAGGCGCCGGTGCGGGACCTTCCGGCCCTGGCGAGGGATGGACTGTTCCGCCCCCTGGCGCCGGAGGGCCTGCCGAACCCGGACGCGACCCAGGCCCTGGTCCTGGAGCGGCGCGGCGCCCGCACGGCGACGATCAGCGAAGCCGTCAGCCGGACGGAGCCGGAGTACCCGGAGTGGTGGGAGGCCCCCGTCCCCTTCGCCCTGTGCGCCCGGACGGGCGTGAAGCTGAACCGGGCGGCGATGGCGGCGTTCGGGTCGGACCTGGAGCGGCTCAGCGTGGCGGACCTCCCGGAGAAGGACGAGTTCATCGTGGAGCTGGAGGGCAGGGAACGGCCCTGCTACTTGACCTTTCGCCGCGTCGATCGGGATGTCTTCATCATAGACGACTGCACGGGGGACCTGGCGGAGGCGCAGGACATCTCCTGGTGGGCCGCCGTGGGCCGCCGCTGGACGACCGTCCTGGAGTCCGGGGGAGCCTCCTGGAGCCGTGCGGACTCCCTGCCTGAGGACTTCAAGGGGCAGTCCTGGCCCTGCGAGTGGCAGGGGCGCTTCCTGGGCTACCTCTGCGTGGAGGGGCTGCCGCCGGCCGCCGAGCCCAAGCGGCGCAGGCGGACGAAGGACGATGGAGAGCCGGAGGGGCCCAGGAGGCGCGGGCGCAGGAAGGCCGACGCCCCGAAGAAGGAGGACGAGGTCCTGAAGGCCATAGGGCCCCAGACGATGGCCCTCCTGACGCCGGGGCAGGTGCGGCCCGACGGGCCAGAAGCGGGGCCGGGCGGGTTCGATGCCTGACGCCGATCGTCGGGACGGGCCGCTGGTGAAGCGCATCGCGGGCGTCCTCTGGCCCGATGGCGACGAGGGGCGGCTGCGATGGACCCTGGAGGCCCTGTCGGAGCTCTGGGGCGCGCCGGACCTCGTGGGGGAGCCCGTGCCCTTCACCCTGACGGATTACTATCGCGACATCGCGCCGCGCCTCGTGCGGACCTTCCTCTGCTTCCCCGGCCTCGTGGGGGCGGGAGGCTTGGCGGACTGGAAGCGTCAGTCCTGCGCCGTCGAGGCCCGGAGCCGGACCCCACGGGCCGTCAACGTCGACCCCGGCTACGTGGACGGTGCGCGCCTCGTCCTGGCCTCCACCAAGGACCACGCGCACCGCGTCTGGCTTCGGGACGGCGTCTACGCCGAGGTGACGATGCGCTTCCGGTTTGGGAGCTGGACGAGCTTTGACTACACGTTCCCCGACTTCAAGAGCGGCGTCTACGACACGTTCCTCAGCGCCGTCCGGGAGAGGTGGCTGGCGGAGCGGCCCTGCTGTGCCCCATCGTACCACCGGCGGGAGGATGAAGCGCGCGGGAGAGGCGGGGCCGGGCGGAGCCCGTCGTCGGAGTTTTGAGGGAGTGCGCTTGGTAATTCAGCGCTCCTGTGAGGAGGATGTTTAGAGTGATCGAACGGTATGCGGAGCGGGACGTTGACGCGCTCTGGGCGGAGGAGAACCGCCTGAACGTGATGCTGAAGGTGGAGCTTGCGGCGGCGCGGGCGTGGTGCGAGATGGGGCGCGTCCCGGAGGAGGCGCTTTTGGACATCGAGGCCAACGCGCGCTTTTCCGTGGAGCGCGTCCACGAGATCGAGCGGGTGACGCAGCACGACGTCGTGGCCTTCGTCAGCGCCGTGGCGGAGAACGTGGGCGAGAACGGGCGCTACCTGCACCTGGGCATGACGAGCAGCGACGTCCTGGACACGGCGAGCTCCATCATGCTGCGCGACTCCATGGACATCATCCTGAAGGCGCTGGACGAGCTGGACGGCGCGGTGATGACTCTGGCCCGCCGCTACAAGCGCCTGCCCTGCGTCGGGCGCACCCATGGAATCCACGCGGAGCCGATGACCCTGGGCCTGAAGTTCCTGAACTGGCACGCGGAGCTGCAGCGCGACCGCGAGCGGCTTGAGCTGGCGAAACGGCACGTGTCGAGCGGCAAGATATCGGGCGCAGTGGGCACCTACGCGATGAGCTCCCCCGGCCTTGAGGCCCGCGTGTGCGAGCTGCTGGGGCTTGAGCCGGCGCGCATCTCAAACCAGATCCTGCAGCGGGACCGCCACGCCGAGATGATGAACGCCCTCGCGGTCTTTGGCTGCACCATGGAGCGCATGGCCCTTGAGGTCCGCAACCTGCAGCGCACGGAGGTCCGGGAGGCCTTCGAGCCCTTCGGTGCAGGGCAGAAGGGCTCAAGCGCCATGCCCCACAAGCGAAACCCCATCAAGTGCGAGCGCGTCTGCGGGATGTCGCGCCTCCTGCGCGGCTATGCCCTGACGGCCATGGAGAACGTGGCGCTCTGGCACGAGCGCGACATCAGTCACTCCTCGGTGGAGCGCGTGATCTGGCCGGACGCCTTCAACATCGCCGCCTTCATGGCGCGGAGCATGACCGGCATCCTGACGGGACTCGTGGTGGATGAGGCCCGCGTGAGGGAGGACATCGACATGACGGGCGGGCTGGTCTACAGCCAGCGCGTCCTGACCTTCCTGCTGGACGAGCTCAACCTGTCGCGGGAGGCGGCCTACGCCGTCGTGCAGGAGAACGCCATGAGGACGGCGGCGGGGGAGGGGCGTTTCCTGGACCTCCTGCTGCGCGACGGGCGCATCCAGGGCCTCGTGCCGCCGGAGCGCATCAAGGCCCTCTTCGAGAGCGACTTTTACGCGCGCTGGGTGGACGACATCTTCGCCCGCTTCGACGGGGATTGACGCGGGAGGCGGCCTTGCATCGTTTTTGCATGAAGGTCTACGGCTGTCAGATGAACGTCTACGACAGCGACAGGGTTCGCACGGTGCTCCTGCGGCGGGGCTGGCGGGAGGCGGAGGAAGAGGACGCGGACCTGGTGGTCATCACGGGCTGCAGCGTCCGCGCCAAGGCCGAACAGAAGGTGTGGAGCGACCTGGGGCGCTACGAGGCGTCCTGGAGTGGTCACCATCGCCCCGTCCTGGCCCTGACGGGCTGCATCGCGCAGAGCCTGGGGAAACGCGCCCTGTCGCGCTTCCCGTGGGTGCGCCTCGTTTCGGGGCCGCGGCACATCGGCATGTTGCCGGACGGGCTGGAGCGCGTCGTGGCGGAGGACGTGAAGTTGGACCTGCTGGACGCGGACCCGCGGGAGTTCTTTGAGCTGGACGAGGTGACGACGCGCCGCGAGAACCCGTGGCGGGCCTACGTGACCATCGCCTACGGCTGCGACAACTTCTGCACCTACTGCATCGTGCCCTACGTGCGGGGGCGCTTCCTGTCCCGCCCCGCCCCGGACGTCCTGAGCGAGGTCCGGGCGCTGGTGGAGGACGGAGTGCGGGAGGTCACGCTGCTGGGCCAAAACGTCAACAGCTACGGCAGGGACCTGAACGGTGGGCCGACCTTTGCGGAGCTCTTGCGGAGCGTGGCGCGGACGCCGGGGCTGGATCGGGTGCGCTTCGTCACCTCCCTGCCCCAGGACTTCACGCGGGACATCGTGGACGTGATGGCGGAGGAGCCGGCGGTGTGTCCCTCGCTCAACCTGCCCATCCAGTCGGGGAGCGACAGGGTGCTGAAGAGGATGAACCGCAAGTACGCGCGCCAGGAGTTCGTCGAGAAGGTGGCGATGGTGCGCGGGGCCCTGCCGGAGCTGGGGCTGACCACGGACCTGATCGTCGGCTTCCCTGGGGAAACGGAGGAGGATTTCGAGGACTCGCTGAGCGCGCTCTCCGAGATACGGTTCGACCTGGTGCACAGTGCGGCCTACTCCGAGCGGGAGGGCACGCCGGCCGCCACGATGCCCGGAGCCCTGCCCCAGGAGGTGCGACTCGATCGCCTGACGCGGCTCAACGAGCTGCAGGACGGGATCACGCTCTCCATCAACCGGGCTCTCCAGGGCCGCACGTACCGCGTCCTGGCGGACGGACGGGCGCCGCGGGGCGCGGGGCTGCTCCAGGGCCGAACGCCCACGGACAAGGTCGTGATCTTCCCCGGCGACGAGGCGCTCCTGGGACGCTTCGTCGACGTGCGGATCACGGAGGCGGAGTCCTGGTGCCTGCACGGGGAGACGGTTTAGTGGGATATACTGGCTCCGTCTGCAGGGAGGCAGGGGCGGAGCCGGGTGCCGTCGCGGCACGAAATTCTTTCGGCCCTCCGGCGTCCGGCCGCGGGGCAGGGCCTTCGGGAGGGCGAGGTTCTTCGATGTTTAAAAGGTTGTGGTCCATCTACGTGAGGTTCTTTCGGATCGGCGCGTTTACCATAGGCGGGGGCATCGTGATGCTGGGCGTGATCGAGGCCGAGGTCCGGGCCACGGGCGAGTTCACCGACGAGGAGATCGCGGACATGATCGTCCTGGCGACGGCGGTGCCGGGCCCCATCGCCACGAACCTCTCCTTCGTCGCGGGCAGGGCCATGGGCGGCCTCCCCGCCGCCGTCACGGCCGTCCTGGGGACGGCGACGGCCCCGTTCCTCAGCATCCTCTTCCTGTCCTCCCTCATCATCGAACACCTGAAGAACCCCTGGCTGATCTCCTTCTTCCTTGGGGCGACGGCGGGGGTGGTCGTGGTGGTGTGGAATTCCCTGTGGAAGATGATCCGGTCCTCCGTGCTGAAGGGCGTCCCCCAGGCGCTCGCCTTCGCGACGACGGCGGGGCTCCTGTTCGTCTGGGACGTCAACCCCTTCATCGCCCTGGCCGCAGGAGGGCTGGTTTCGATCCTGGGCGGACGCTTCCTCCCCAGAGGAGGGCGGGCGTCATGAACACGGTCCTGCTCTTGATGGGCGTCTTCGCCAAGGTGGCCATGGGGGCCTTTGGCGGGGGCCTCGCGACGATCCCCTTCATCCACCGCGAGCTGGTGGAGGTGCGCCCGTGGCTGACGGAGGAGATGTTCGGCCAGACGGTGGCCCTGGCGCAGATGACGCCCGGCCCCGTGGCCCTGAACTCCGCGACGTTCGTCGGCTACCGCATGGCGGGGTTCTGGGGTTCCCTGGGGGCCAGCGCGGCGGTGGTCGCGACGCCGCTCCTGGTCATCGTCCTCCTGCTGTGGCTGATCTCCCGCGCCTCCCAGAGGGCGCAGGAACGGATCACTGCCTTTGAAAAGGGCTTGCGCCCCGCGGTGGCCGGGCTCCTGTTCGTCGCCTTCTGCACGCTGGCCCGCCCCCTGCTGCCCGCGCCCTCCTCCCTCCGCGCCATGCTGCCCAAGCTGGCCCTGATCGCCCTGGCGTTCCTCTGCCTCGCGCTCTCCAGGCTCAGGCCCTTCAAGGCCTACCCCCAGCTCCTGATCCTCTTCGCCGCCCTGATGGGGCTGCTCCTGAGGGGGCTTTTGGTAGCCCCGTAGACCCCGCTTCCCCTGTCTCTATAATAATCCCTTAACAAGGAGTGATCGCCTTGTCCTGTACGTTCGACGTCCTGCGCTTTGACCCGCAGCGCTATCGCTATGCGTCGCGCCGCAACGTGGTCTACGGCTCCCGCGGGATGGTCGCCGCCTCTCAGCCCCTTGCGGCCCAGGCGGGGCTGGCCGTCCTGAAGGAGGGGGGGAATGCCGTGGACGCTGCCATCGCCACGGCGGCGTCCCTGACGGTGGTGGAGCCCACCAGCAACGGCCTTGGCAGCGATGCCTTCGCCCTCGTCTGGAAGGACGGTCGGCTCCACGGCATCAACGGCAGCGGCTTCGCCCCCCTGGCCTGGTCGCTGGACGCCTGGCGGGAACGCGGCTGGAAGATGACCCCCGTGGACGGCTGGGGCGCGGCTACGGTGCCCGGAGCGGTAGCGGTCTGGTGCGAGCTCTCACGCAGGATAGGGCGTCTGCCCCTGGCGAGGGTCCTTGCCCCCGCCATCGAGTACGCCCGGGGCGGGTACGCCGTTTCTGCCAACGTGGCCTTCAACTGGACCAGGGCCTTTGAGAGGTTCAGAGGCCTTCGTTCGCCGGAGCTCGCCGCCTGGCTCCCTACCTTCTGCCCCCTGGGGCGGGCGCCCCGTGCGGGGGAGGTGGTGCGCCTGGAGGACCACGCGAAGACCCTGGAGGACATCGCCGAAAGCGGAGGAGAGGACTTCTATCGGGGGGAGCTCGCGGTGAGGATGGCGGCCTTCGCGCAGGCGACGGACGGCTTCTACACCCTGGAGGACCTCGCCGCCTTCGAGCCGGAGTGGGTGGACCCCGTGTCCGTGAGCTACCGGGGCTACGACGTGTGGGAGATCCCGCCCAACGGGCAGGGCATCTGCGCCCTCATGGCCCTCAGCATCCTGAAGAACTTCGACTTCCGGGAGCGGGACGGCGCCGAAACCTTCCACCGCCAGATCGAGGCCATCAAGCTGGGGTTTGCCGACGCCCACCGCTACGTGGCGGACCAGCGCTTCAGCCCCGTCCCCGTGAAGGAGCTTCTGGCGGACGCCTACGGCGCGGCCCGCAGCAGGCTGATCGGGGACTGCGCCGAGGAGCGCAGCGCGGGGGACCCCATGCCGGGCGGCACGGTGTACTTCGCGGCAGCCGACGGCGAGGGCTGTATGGTCTCCTTCATCCAGAGCAACTACATGGGCTTCGGGTCGGGCGTGGTCATCCCCGGGACGGGCATCGGGCTCAACAACCGCGGACACTGCTTCTCCCTGGACCCGGATCACCCCAACGTCATCGCCGGGCGCAAGCGGCCCTACAACACCATCATTCCGGCCTTTCTGACGCGGGAGGGGAGGCCCGTCGGGCCCTTCGGCGTGATGGGCGGCTTCATGCAGCCACAGGGGCACGTCCAGGTGGTGATGAACGTCGTTGACTTCGGCATGAACCCGCAGGAGGCGCTGGACGCGCCACGCTGGCAGTGGACCGGCGGGATGAAGGTCGCCGTGGAGCCGGGCTTTCCCGCGTCGGAGGCTCAGGCCCTGGAGGCCATGGGGCACGAGGTCGTGCCTGAGGTGTCCTCGAACGGCTTCGGGCGGGGACAGATCATCTGGCGGACGGAGGACGGCTCGCTGGTCGGGGCCACGGAGCCGCGCACGGACGGCTGCGTCGCGGCCTGGTGATCGGCTCAGGGGAGGGGAGCGGCAGCCCGCCTCAGCCCCGGAACCAGCGACGGCGGGTCAGGAGGTAGCAGAGGGGCAGCAGGTAGAGGTAGGCGGCGTAGGGGACGGCTCCCGCTCCTACGCCCATCATCGTCAGAGGCACGGAGCAGCCGATGCACCAGGGCACCATCCCCGCCGTGATCACCGCGGAGTTCGCGATGTCCTGGGCGAGTTTCGCGGGGGGCAGGTCCCGCTCCTCGTAGGGGTGCCGGACGACGTGGACCGTCATCATGACGGCGACGGTCTGGTTGCAGAAGACGGCGTTCGCCAGGGTCCCCAGGGTCAGGGTGACGGGATAGGCCCCCAGCGCGTCCATTGCGCGGGCAAGGCGGGACTGAAGGCCCCTCAGAATGCCCGTCCCGTCGAATATCCCGGCGTAGGTGCCCGATATCATGAGGGCGGCGCTGATCTCCAGCATCGAGACGAGGCCCCCTCCGTTGAAGATCGCGCGGACGCTGCCCTCCGGCGCGTGGAAGCCCATGAGGGCGAAGCGCAGGGCCCCCGCCGTCCCCGTCCTCTGCAGGAGGACGGCGCAGAAGAACGCGCAGAGGATGCTGACCCCGAACGAGTGGAGCACCTTGACCTTGAAGAGGGGCAGGACCAGCATGACGAGGGCCGGCAGGGCGCACCAGGGGCTGAGGCGAAAGTCCAGGTTCAGGGACGTCAGCACCGCGCCCTCCCCACCGAGCATGGGGTTTTTGAAGGAGAGCCACGCGTGGAGGCCGAGCGCGAGGAGGAGGGGCAGGAGCGCGGTCCGCATCATGAGCTTGACGTTGTCGTAGAGGTCCGTGGAGGTGAGGGCGGCGACGAGGTTGGCGCAGGAGGAGGCGGGAGAGGCCCGGTCGCCGAAGTAGATGCCCGACAGGATGGCCCCCGCAGCCGCCAACTCGTTCACGCCCCCGCTGCGGGCCACCGTCATGAGCGCCACGCCGAGGGTCCCCGCCGTGCCGAAGGAGGACCCCAGGGCGTAGGAGAGGGTGCAGGAGAGGAGGAAGGCCTCCAGGATAAACGTCGAGGGCGAGATCAGC
>ERZ773099.1851-NODE-1851-length-15223-cov-2.809797_pt1 | contig 15223 bp, 13 predicted proteins | sample MGYA00511120_ERZ773099 | MGnify/ENA primary metagenome ERZ773099 (study PRJEB29015, sample SAMEA2738012) | human oral metagenome | biome: human oral; feature: human-associated habitat; material: dental | place: China | collected 2104 ... | reverse complement strand
GGGTAGCCGTAAGCCATGAAGCCAAACCCCTTGCGCTGGGCGGCAACCGTTCGGCTTGGAGCGTTATCTTTGAAGGGCAGCAGCGCCTGCTTTGTCGGCATGCGGAGGCGGTAGATGCCGCGCTTGGTTCTCTGCTTGAGGGCTCTTCCGCCTTGCGACGTCTGATTGCCTACTCTGCGGAAGAGGCCTTGCTGGAAGACGTCGCACACGGCGAGGTGCCCCACCATGAGTAGGGAATGCACCATCACAATCGACCTTGAGGGCTGCGGTCTTATCCTGCTGGGTATGGGGAGCATCATCGATACGGATATGCAGGTATCGGGGGATGGGCAGATGGCCCTTGCCCGGCTGCTTCAACTGCTGGGTGGTGCTGTTCTGGAAGCGGCCTACAAGCAGTAGCCGCCGCCACAAACAAAGCCGGGGGTGTGCAACGGATGCACCCCCTTGAAGCCCCTGCCCTGCGCGGGGGCTTTTCTTTTGCCGGGACAAGCGGGACAAGCGGGACAAGTGGGACAAGCGGGACAGCTTTCACCCCTGCCGGGCAAAAAAGAGAGTGACCCCGACCTGTGGGCACCGTGAAATATTTTGGGGTAACTTTGGGGGTAACAGGAAAAGCACCTACTTCATTTAACTATCAAATACAGATAGTTATATGATTAAATCGGTAGTCTTCTTCCCACCAAACACACATGACCAGTTGAAATAAAAAACTGGTTATAAATAAAGCTCTTATTCTTTAGTGTAACACAAATATGCTACACACGGGGAATGAGAGCTTTGTCATTCCCCGCCCCTCTTTTTGGTGTAGCCCCCTGAATTCGGACAAGAGCCCGAATCGCTAAAAAGCAAGAGCGGCAAGGTTTTTATACCTTGCCGCTCTTTATCAACCAAAATTTGGCGTCCCCAAGGGGATTTGAACCCCTGTTGACGGCGTGAAAGGCCGTTGTCCTGGGCCGACTAGACGATGGGGACGCATGGGGCTGGCTGGGCTGCAAGGACTCGAACCTTGATTAGCGGAGCCAGAATCCGCCGTCCTGCCAATTGAACGACAGCCCACTGCAAAAAAGATGAATACAAAACCGTGCGGAAGCTGTCAACAGAAAAATGGCATTTTTCTGTTGAACCTTTGCCGTCCTTCCTGCCTTCTGGTTTGTTCTGGCTTTGGGCATGGCTGCATAACAGGATTTTTCAGCGTTCGATGATGTCCTTGGGACTGGCCTGCCCCCAAAAAAGGCGGGGAAAAGTGAAGGCAAAGGCAGGTTTGGCAGATCAGTCGCGAATGCATTTTCCCCCAAGCCGCCTTGTTGGACGGGGCAAATCCCGCCATGCGAAGTTTTCCCCGTCAGGCTGAAGCCGGATGCGGCAAGGTCTTTCGGCCCTGCTGCATCCGGCTTTTTGCAAATATGGTGGGCAGTACAGGACTTGAACCTGTGGCCCCCGCCTTGTAAGGGCGGTGCTCAACCAACTGAGCTAACTGCCCAAATATTATCAAGCATATACCTGCCCGGGCTGGTTGGCAAGTTCATTGGAACGGGACGGTAGATTTTTCCGGTTTCCGATGGTGCGCTGAAAGGGCTGGACGTCCCGGCCCGTAGCGAATATCCTGTATCGAAGACTTGGACAAAACCACTATGCGCAGACCTTTCCGAAAGCCCATACTCGCTATTTTTGCCGTTTGCATCATTATTGCATGCATTGCGGGCAGCTTTGCCGTGGCTGCGGAGCACGATACGGGCCGCCAGCCCGGCGCAAGTGGCTCGCCAGAAGTTTCCGAACGGCCAACGATGACGGAAGAAACTGCTCCCGCCGTGCCCAAAACCTTCGACAAGCAGGCAGAGGCAGCGTCGGGCACAGCGGCAGGCACCGTCGTAGACGCGGTGGCGGCCACGCGCGAAGGCCCGCAGGGGGACGATGCAGCCGCCCCGGCGGAGGATGCTGCGGGTGAGCAGAAAAGCTCTGCGCCCAAGGTCAAGCTTTTCGGCACGGTGGAGTTCAAGCGGCCCCTTTCTTCTTTGCCCGGCTGGATTGACCTGCTGCAACGAAACAAGGCCAATCATATTTTTTCCCTTGACCAGGTTTTCAAAAAAAATGTCACATGGAAAATTTTTCAGGACGGCAGCAAGGGGAAAAAATCGCTGGAACTTTTGCGGTATGTCAATTCGTTCTGGAATACCTGGCCGTACAAGACGGACATCGTCAACTGGGGAAAAGAAGATTACTGGGCCATTCCGATGGAGTTTCTGAAAAAGTCCGGCGATTGCGAAGATTATGCGATTGTCAAATATTTCAGCCTCAAGGAACTGGGAGTGCCGGCAGAAGACATGCGCATCGTGGTCGTGCGCGATACCGTCCGGAATCTGGCCCATGCGGTTTTGGTCGTCTATCTTGATGACAATGCCTATGTGCTGGACAATGTGAGTAGTGCGGTTCTGCCCCATTCTCGCGTCCGGCAGTACAGTCCCCAGTATTCGATCAATGAGCGCTCCCGCTGGGCCCACATCAAGGGGCGCACACTCAATTAGGATCTGGCTTATGACTACGCAAGAAATGGGTTCGCAACAAATTCTGGCACGCTACCGTCTGAAAAAAACAGTCGTGGCTGTCGTGTGTCTTGCGCTGCTTCTGGTAGCATCTTCCATTGCCTATGTTTTGTGCCATCTGCAACTGAAAAGCACCACCCATGAGGTGTTGAGCGTGCAGAGCGATGTGCAGCGGGCTTGGATTGAAAAATCCCTGGAGGGTATCCGCACGTGGCGATCCGGCCTTGTGGAGCAGGCCAGGTTTGTCAGTTCGGCGGAAATGTTCCGCCTGTTTGCCGTGGATGTGAGCGCCCTTGATCCGGACGAGCAGAAAAAGCTTTTTTTGCCTGCAACGGCCGAGAGTGACAGTGCCTTGTCCGGCCTTGCCGAACAGATGCGCTACATGCAGGATTTGCTGAAAGAATTTGCGCAAAGCCGCCACTGGGTTTCTGCGCGCATTCTTTCAACCGAAACCGCACCGCTGATCGTGCAGGAGCAGGAACCGGCCCTGAGTGCGGATCAGGCCCTGCTGGCGCGCAGCGCTCTGGAGAAGAAAAATACTGTTTTCGGCCCCATACGCGCTGTGGGAGCAGAATTGGTCATGGACATGGCAGATCCCATGTATGAGGCCTTGGGGCGGGGAGAAAACAGGCCGGTGGCGGTTCTTTTCGCCACAGTGCCCGTTGCGCGGAGCCTGACCGAGTTTCTTGCGGTCAGCCCGGAGCATGGGAATGACCTGTTCCCGTGCATTTTGCAGCGCACGTCCGGGGGCGGCGAGATGGTGGCCTTGCGTGACGGCAGCCCTGTCCTTTCCCGCCTTGCATCCGCTCCCGCCGAAGGCAATTTCGCTTTTCAGCGCAGGCAGGCTTTTTGTGCCACAGGCGAGGTCTATTCGCTCGGAAACCAGTTGTCCAATCCCGACTGGCAGATTGTTCTCGAAGTTCCCGCTCCCCTTATCGACAGCGCGCTTGCCGGGCAGGCGCGGCAAATCTACGGGCTCGGCATCCTGGGCAGCCTGGGTATTTCCCTGTTGCTGGCCTTTATCTGGGCATCGCTTGTCAGCCGTTCCCACAAGGCGACAGCCAGCCATTTCCAGCGCCTGTATACAGTGATCCGGCAGCAAAAGCTCATGCTGGACAGCGTCAACGCTTCCCTGCAAACAGGTCTGCTGCTGGTGGACAAGCAGGGGCTTGTAAAAATGGTGAATCCCGCCTTTGCCCAGATTGTCGGGCAGAGCGAAGATGCTCTGGATTCCGTTGCGCTTGCCGATGTTCTGCCGGGGGATGCGTCCACCGGCCTGTTGCAGTGCATAGAGCAGGTGAGCGTCAGCGGCAAGGAAGGCTGCGCAGAGGTATCTTTGCCCCATGGGGACTCTACCCTGCTTTTCCGCGTGACGCTGTATCCCTTTACAGAGCAGGAAGGGGGGTTTTCTTCCAATTTTGGCGGCTGCGTCGCCATTTTCCAGGATATCACCGAGTTCCGCCGCCGGGCAGAAGAAGCGCGCAAGCGGCAGGCAAACATCACAGCCGCTCTGGTGCGGGCCATCGAAAGCGTGGACGTTCACTTTATCGGGCATTCGCAGAAAATGGAGCAGTTGGTGGATGCTCTGGCGGAAAGCATGCGCCTGTCCGCTGCCGACAAGGAAACCCTGCGACTGGCGGCACGCCTGTCCCAGATCGGAAAAATCTTTGTGCCGCACCATCTTTTGACCAAAAAGGACAAACTGACGGCCGAAGAACAGCAAGAGGTGCGGCGCGCCCCGGAATACGCATACCGCACCCTGCGCGACCTGCAACTCGGCCTGCCTGTTCCCGAAGCCATTTACCAGATGGGCGAACGCCTGGACGGCAGCGGGCAGCCGCGCCAGTTGTCGGGGGACGCCATCAATATGCACGCCCGTATTCTTGCGGTCGTCAATGCCTTTTGCTCGCTGGTCAGCCCCAGATCGTACCGTTCGGGCATGAGTCCGGAAAAGGCTTTGTCCGTGCTTGAACTGGACAAGGGCTTTGATCCGTCGGTGGTGGCGCAGCTTGCAGCCCTGCCCCCGGATGTCCTGCAGAAGGCAGTGGCTGAAGGCGCGGAAAATTCTGCCGCTTCTCCGTCATGAGGCAGCCGCGCTGCACGGTGGTGGGTGAGAAATCGTTTTGAAAGGCACAGCCCCGGAGGAAAGTGAAGCTCCGGGGCAGGCCGCGTTCGGAAAAAAAGTCTAGACTTTTTTGGGAAAATTTGCTCAACTTCGCGTAGCGGTTGCCGAAACCGGCGTCAGACAATGCGCCGCAGATGCCGACAACAACCAGGGGGAAGCATGCCGCAGGTTGCAGCGCGCATCAATACCGAGCAGGAACGCTGGCTCAAAGACTACTTCCGGACCAAGAGCGCCGGGGCAGAATTCATTCTTCCCTGGGCTGTGGACACGTTTTTTCGGGCGATCTCCAGCATCAAGGCCGCGTTCACCGCTGCGGAACTGAAAACCGTTGTGGAGGCGCACAAGGATATGAAGCTCATGCCCGACCACACGCGCCTTTCGTATCTTTTACTGCGCATTGCGGATGCCTGTGATGTGAACAATGTGCACCTGCGCCACGGTGCGAGCCGGTCCAGCCTTGAGTCCAAACTGAAGAGCCTTGACGATACCCAGGCAACAGCCCTCATGGTCTGGGCATCAGCCTATTGGGTGAGCCGCAACTGCTCCGCAGAAAGCCTGGACGAGTACATCAGGGCATATTGATTGTGCAAAGACGGGTAGCCACGAGGCTTCCGCGCCTCTCCGTCCAGGGTGTCTACGGGTAGTCCGGTTCAGGGGCTACGTCCTCAACGGCGCTGCAGCGCGGGCATGGCAGAAGATGGACGAAGTCATTTCTGCGCCTTCGAGTTTGTCGCCGACCCGCAGAAATCTGCGGCCGTAGGCCAACGATTCTGACCTCCACCGCAAACAACACCATTGCGAAGCGCTTTTGCTGCGGCGTGGAAGATACGGGAAACAACGAATTTTCTTTTGCATCACAGACGCCTGACTCTTTGATCTTTGTCCCCGGCAAGAGAGTCCCCGGCGAAAACAGCGATTGCTCCGGTATGGGCAATATTAATATGTAGTAGGTCAGATTTGATTTGACAACCGGAATTTTCAAAACGGAGACCTCTGTCAGATCAAGTCTGAACTACTACACCTCATGCGTCTGGACGTAAGCCTTCAAGACCGCGTTCATGCGGCTCTGGTAGCCGGAGCCGGTGGAGCGGAACCATTCCAGCACATCAGCGTCTATGCGCAGGGTTATCTGCTGCTTGGCCTCTTTCAAGAGCGCGGAGGGCTGCAAGCGCCGTGCGGTCTCAAAAAAGGGATCATCCAGTGGCAAGTTGTCGGCATCCTTTTCGGCTGCGAGCGTAATTGCCGCATCCGGCATATCTTTCAACCGCTGCCAGTCCGTCTTTGATTCAGCGGCCTGGGCGTCACGCAGGGTCATGCGGGCACGCGGCGTCTTTGATTCGCTTTTCATAAGCTCTCCCTTCTCTGGCATTGGCGCGGCGGGCGGAAATGATGCGGAACGCTCCATCGCGTAAAGTGAACGCTACGACAAAAAGCAGGCCGTTTTTTTCGCCGAACGCGAGGCATCGCTGTTCTCCGTAATCGCGCCGTGTATCTTCCAGTATAAGCGGGCCGTCAGCCAGAACCTGCGCAGCATCAATAAAATCGACGCCTTGTTTTTTCAGGTTGCTCCGGCGTTTGGCTTTCATTCTGTAACTCCGTTTTGTAGCTACGTCAATTTGGGACGAATTATTTTTCCACCTTCAGCTTGTCGAGGAAGTCAGACCATTTCTGCATCATTTTAGCCAGTTGTGGTAGAAGATACTCGGCGTAGTTATAGGGCGCCCGCACGTCAGTTCTTTCTCCGTGGGCGAGTTGGCGCTCTGTAATCTCCCCATTTGTGGTAGGCTTCAAAAGTAGAGTCTATGCCGCCTGTTTCAGTTTCATGGCCGGGGTGATGTCACCGATGCCCATGTTGGGCCGTTCATTATTATAGGTCCAGAGCCAAGCTGTGGCAAACGCCTGTATCCAATGACTCAAAGAGATATTGATTCAGCCAGTCATACCGCTAAAATCTCCCGCTTCATGGGTATGGGGGAAATTCTACTTTCAAAGGCTACCATTTTCTGGAGGGGATTACAGAGCCTGCTTACAGGCCTTTTTATCTTTTTTTCGACGCCTTCTTTTTGTTTTCCTTTGGGGCTTCTTCTTTTTTCTTTGGGGAAGTTGGGGCGTTCGGCGAAAACGGAATCACCACACCTCCCTGTTTTTTGCGCAGCTGTTCGCGCAAATCGACGATGAGCCCGTCCAGAACCTTCAGCCATACATTCGGGCCATCGTTCGTGTACTCGGGGAGGCAAAACCGCGGATCCAGAGGGAAAGTATCAACGGCATCCCGGATTTCGCGGCTTTTCTTTTCCATGGTTGCCGGTGATACGCCAAAGTGCTGCGCAATGTCGCGCAGTTTCATATGCGGCTTGGAATCCGGAGCGTGCAGAAAATTGATCATGCCCGCTGCGTGCACCACGCCTGCTGCCCAGCTTTGCGCCTTGCCGCGTTCCAGCGGAAGCCATGTGCAATACGCCGCGTCAAGCAACTCTTCACAAATATCAATGTAGTTTTCCGTAAGGTGAGACTTGCAGAAGTTCTCCACAAGAGAAAAAATCTCGTCTTGTCGCTGCTCTGCCAGTGCAGCGGCAGCTCCTTCTATTTTCCGGACAATCTCTGGAAAAAGAAAATCTCTATCGTCCGATACGGAGCCGTTATCTTCCCAGTCAGCATACTGTGGAGGACTTTCACCTCTCCTTTCCACAATGCGGGGATAGCGGCCTTTACCCTTTACCGGGGGATTTATCTCCAGCAGGCGCACTTCATGCCACCAGTCGTCACCGAAATCAAACCAGTAGAAAAAGAGGTTTCCCGGTTTCAGGTTCAATGCGGCAATGGTAGTCGCCTTTGCGCTTTTTTCTTCCGGATACGCATCATCCAGGGCAAGACCATACCGGAGGGCTTTCCTGTCCATGGGCTTCTTGCCGCCGATCTGGAATTCGTACATGTGGTCGTCTTCACGGTCAAAAGCCCGAAATATGGTCATATGCAGCGCGTCCAGAGTCTGGGAGCCGCGAATGTCTATGACGCGCATTGGCGGTACGGGATTTCTTTTCCTATGGGACGGAGCAATGGGCCCGCTGAGCAGTTGCACGGCAAAACGGAAAATCGTTTTTTCAGCCGCTGTGTCATGGGGCGTTTCGGCTTTGACCCGCATACGGACTCCTTTGCTGAAAGTGCGAAAATTGGAGGTTGCCGCTCTCATCCCGCCAGCCATGCTGTCAGCGCCAGAGAAATTGCCCAGTTGCCCAGCCGCCATGCCCAGCGTGCCCCCGGATCCTGCCCTCTGCCGAAAAGGCGCAGGGCATGGAGCACTCCGGCGATGGAGCCCACGGTATGGAAGAAAAGAAAGCCGATACCCGCCAGCAATCCGAACTTTGTCAGGCAGACCAGAAAAAGCGCAAAGGTGACAAAGAAGGGCAGGCAGCCGCTCGTCTGAAACGATAATCCTGCGTGCGGGCCAAAATGTCGTGTACGGAATGCGCCTTCGTGACCGTGGCCCGCTCCGGCCGATGCCTGAGACGAAAAACGTTGCCGCTCCCCACTGTGCGTATCCGGCCCCAGAATTTCCGGCTCCACAGCCTTGCTGTTGCCCGGCGAAGCTTGCTGCCCGCCGTTTTGGAAGAGGTGGGCAGGAACATCAGGGGGAGCACTCATCAGAAAATCCTTCCTGTGCTTGCCTGCAACCGCGCTCAGCCGCGGCTGTGCCATTCCTTGTTGGACATTTCCGCCAGGCATTGGAGCAGAGCGTGTGTTCCCTTGCTCCCGTATCCCTTGGCCTGGCTGATGCGGTACAGTTCGTCCGCCAGCTCCGTGCAGGGCAGCACAAGGTTCATGCGGCGGCATTCCTCCAGGCACAAACCCAGATCCTTGACAAAATGGTCAATAAAAAATCCTGGGGAAAAATCCCCCTTGAGGGTACGCCTGCCCAGCGTGTTCATGGCCACGCTGCCCCCGGCCCCCACGGCCACCAGTTCCATCCACTGGGCAACGTCGAGCTTGGCCTCCTGAGCGAAGAGAAAGGATTCGCACACGCCAAGCGTGACGCCCGCAACAGCCAGTTGGTTCGCCAGCTTGGCCTTTTGCCCGAATCCGGCTTCACCGCAGTGCAGGACTCTTGTCCCCATTTTCTCCAGGCAGGGCAAAATGCGGGCATAGGCCGCCTTGTCTCCGCCCACAAAAATGGACAGGCTGGCCTGGCGCGCGCCCACATCCCCCCCGGTGACCGGCGCATCAAGAGCAAAGCATCCTTTTGCCTGCGCCGCGAGAGCAATTTTTTCCGCAAGGGCGGGGCTGGACGTGCTCATGTCGCACAAAATGCCTCCCGGCGCCAAGCCTTCCAGCACGCCGTTTTCTCCCAGATGCACTTTTTCCACATCGCGCGGGTAGCTCACAATGGAGAAGACCGCGTCAGAAGCCTGAGCCACGGCGCGCGGCGTGTCTGCCCACTGTGCGCCTTTGGCCAGCAGCGGCTCGGCCTTGCTTTTGGTGCGGGTATGTATGGTGAGCGGCCAGCCCGCCTCAAGAAGGTGCCCCGCCATGGACAGCCCCATGACGCCGATGCCGATCCAGCCGATACGCAAACCGTCTGCCATTGTGGACTCCTTTTGGGTTGCCTGGCGCGCACGGCGTCAGGGTTGTCGGAAAGCCGGAACCGTCCCCCGCACGGGCAAAACGGCCTGTGCGCTGCAAGGGGCGGGCGAAACCCTTCTCGGAAAAAGAGGCCGCACTTTACTGAAAACGGCGCTCAACAATCTCACTTTTCATGGCTAGGCGCGACAACGGCCTGTTTCTGCGCAAAAAATCCACATGGCGCTGAAACAGGGCAAGATGGCGGGCCATGTTCTGGGCAAAGTCGTCTTTTCCGCGAAAATCCTTGCTCACCATGTCGTGGGCATCGGCAAAGGCCTGCGGGCTCAGTTGCGCGCCTTCTTCCACCTTGCTGCGGTAAAATGTCAGTGCCTGCTCAATATTGGCGTCAAAGGTATCGATCCCTTTGCGGGCAGTATTCATGATCTGGCGCAGCTTTTCAAGATCCGCGCCCCTGGCCGTGGCCTGTTCTTTTTCTATATCCGCGATTTTCAGTTGGAGGCTTTTGCGCCGTATGTTGTGGTTGCGTATGATCTCCACCATATAGGCGCTGGTGCGCAGCAGGGACTGGGCCTCCACTTGCTTCTGGCGTTCTTGTATGATATTGTTTTCCTTGATGGTATTGCGCAGTTCCAGCAAGTTTTTGCGCACATTGGCGTCAGGCGCGGCTGCCAGAAGACGGTCAAGCTCTTCCAGCGGATTGCGGGCAATGTGGCCGGACTGGGGGAGGGGGGCCATTTCTTCTCCGGCCTTGTTCCACGCCGCCCTCAGGTCTTGCGGGCGGTTTCCTCCAGGGGTGTTGATGCCGGAAATGACAGGCCGAAAACCCAGATCGCGGGCATGGGCCGGGCCGTCGGTCAGGAAGAAAGGGGTTTCTTCCCGCCGCCCCGGCAGAATTTCCGCCTCTCCGGACAAAAAGGAGCCGCCCTTGCGCACAAAACCGCCCGCTGAACCGTGCAGGCGTCCGCCCAGAGAAAAGCGAAACGTGTCCAGCACCATTTCTGCGGCATTGCCCGCCGTGTCGTGAAGCCCGATGGGGTTGGGCTTGCGCGAGCCGATGGCGGCCAGAGATTCGGCGCGCGTCTGCCCTTCCGGGCGGTATACGGCATAATCTGCCTTGCTGGCAGCGGGAGGAAGCGGAAAAAAATCCTCCTGCGACAGTTGCTGGCTGCTGGCCGCATGGGCGCCGCGGGCGGCGTATTCCCATTCCGTTTCTGTGGGCAGGCGGAGAAAACCCACATTCTTGGCGTCTCCCGCAAAGCGCGGCAGGGCGGCGGGAGCGTTTTGCAGGAGCCAGGCCGTGTAGCGGCGGGTAAACTCCACGGCGTCATACCAAGTCATGTCTGTTGCGGGGAGCGCTGCTGCACTGTCAACAGTGTCGGCAGGGGGGCACATGTTGTCCATGACCGCCGCCCATTGCAGGCGCGAGACTTCGTATCTGGCAATGCCGTAAAAATGGTTGTGCCCTGCGGGCGCGAGCTTGCGCCATGCGGGGGGCAGGTCTTCCAGGGTAAAAGCGCCGGAAAGGGTGGCCGCATATCTGCGGTCATAAAACGCCCTGTCATGGTTGGCGTTGTCGTCAATGCCCGGCCGCATGGGCATGTCCCACAGCAGGCCCCGCGCGGGCACGGCAACGAGCCTGAAGGTCATGGAAAGCCCGCAGGGCATGGGCAGCACAATGTCGGCAGGATCGGGCCTGGGGTTGCAGGCTGCGGTCACGCTGGTTTCGTTTTTGCGCGCCAGAGCGGCCCACGACGGCGGGCTTGTCAGCACAAGCAGGCCGCACAGCGCCATACCGGCGAACAGCGCCGCCAGACCGTGTGTTTTCCGGCCCGAATCAGTATTCACGGATGACCTCCGAAGGTTCGATGCGGGCGGCGCGCAGCGCCGGGCCGATGGCCGCCAGCAGAGAAAGCAGGAGAACAGCGGCAAGAGCCAGCAGAAAATGCTCCGGCAACAGGCGGCAGATGTGCTCTGCATCTGCCAGATCGGGGCGGAACATGCGGTTGATGACTGCGGCCGCTGCCGTGTAGACGCCGCCGGACAGCAGGAATCCGGCAAGGGATGTGAGCGCCGTTTGCGCGAGGGGAAAAAGCATGAGCGAGCCGGTGGTGAAGCCGTTGAGCCGCAGGAGGCCGAGTATGCGCTCCTTGCGTTTGATCCCTGCCAGAACGCTGCTGGCGGTGGATGCCAGAAAGCCCGCTGCCGTGGCTGCACAGATGAGCGCGAAAATCAGGTCAAGGGTGCGGGAAAGGCTGGTGACCTGCTCGATTTCTTCCGCGCGGGTATAGACCTCAATATTCTGCGCGGCAAAGGCCGCGCGCAGGGCAACCACAGCTTCCAGACTGCGGGCATGGAGTCTGAATCCGGGATATGTGCGTTCTTCGCGCGGCAGAGGATCTCCCGACCAACCGTTGTGCTCTCCCAGTTCGGGCACACCGCGCCCGTCGCGATAGTCTTCTGTTGCCTGCACAAGCGGCAGGGGCGCGTAGATAACGTCTTTTTGTTGCGCTGCCAAGGGCAGAATGCCCGCAACATGCAGAGATACCCGGGCTGTTTCCGCAGCGCCCCTGTAGCGGCGTTCTACCCTGCCCCAAAGCCGGTCGTTCGGGGCAAGCCCCAGTTTTTCCGCTATTGTCGCGGAAATGGTGATGCCGATGCTCTCTGCGGCGAGATTGGACGGCATGGGAGAAAACGCTGCCGCGTACCGGGCCAGCAGGGGGTCGCCGGGCCCGCTGGGCTCAAGAGACGCCACAAGCTCCCGGCGGCTGTCGCCGCTTGCGCCGCGCAGGGTCATGGTGGCGGAAATACTGCGGGTGCGCGGCACAACAAAGATCACATCCGGATGCGCCTGCAACCGCGCAAGATAGTCTGCCGTGAACTTGCCGCTGCTCACCGGAGTGATTTCCAGATTGCGCGGATCCTGCAGAAGGCGCTCTGTCAGTGTTTGCACCAGACCGTATTTGACGCCGTACAGGATCAGCAGGGGAGAGAGCGCCGCCACCAGCCCCAGCACCGCGCATGCGGAAAGCAGGCGTTCGTGCAGATAGTCCCGACAGGCGACTCCCAGAATGGTGCGAACATTTTTTGCCACAACGTTTCAGCCTTGTTCCTGTGAGTCCCGCACGACAGCGGCAGCCCCCTGCGGGCCGCGCACCACAGAAAAAGAAAGCGGAGAAAAACCCGCGTCTTCGGCCTGTTCCCGATTGTGCGTGACCATGACCACAGTGCAGGCAAAATCGCGGGCAAGGTCGGCAAAAAGGCGCAGCACCTCCGCAGCATGGCAGGGATCCAGAGCGGCTGTCGGCTCATCAGCCAGAATCACGGAAGGGCCGTGCGCCAGGGCTGCGGCAATGGCCACGCGCTGGCGTTCCCCGACGGAAAGCGTTGCGGGGTAGTGGCGCAGCACGTGGGATATGCCCAGTCTTGCAACAGCGTCGTGCACGGCATCGCGCTGTCTGTCCGCAATGCCCAGACTCCGGCAGCGCAGAAAAATATTGTCGTCAGCCGAAAGAAAGGGGAGCAGACCCCCTGTCTGGAGAACATAACCCAGATGGCGCTGCCGCAGGCGCGCAAGCAGGTCGCTGTTGCCCGCGCGCCAGGCGGCCAGCACGTCCACTACGGGGCTTTTGGCAGGGCGGAACAGGAAACGCCCTGTGTCCGCCTTGGGGGACGGCGCAGGGGGAGGAGGCTGCGGCGTCGGCCCCGCGTCCGGGGCGAGAATGCAGGCCAGCAGGTCGAGGGCTGTGCTCTTGCCGCATCCGCTCGGCCCCACAAGGGCAAGAAGGCTGCCGCGGGCAATGTCCAGCCGGGCAATGTGCAGGCAAAAGCCGTCCTGTCCCGGGCGGGTTTTCCCTATGCCGCGCAGTGAGAAGACCAGATCGTCCATGAGCGCTTCAGGGCAGCATGTTCAGGGGCACCCGGTATACCCAGTCGCCCGAATCCGCCTGGCCGAAACTTTCCCAGTTGGCGCGGTCACGGTCATATTCCTCATAGCGGGCCAGCCGCGACTTCAGGCGGTTGATGACGGCCGTCTGCTCCCCCACGCTCATGCGGTACCAGTCTTCCTCGCGCAGGAGCATGATGTCGCTTTTGTACGGCAGCCCTTCCAGAAATTCCGAAAGAACGCCCAATTCCGCAAGGCTTTTGCCCTGGGTGGGCATGTTCGGATCCCGCGCCATCCGGGTTGAGGCAGACAGCACCCCCTGAAAAAAGTCGCGCGAATCCGTTTTTTTGGTGCGTTCGGCATTGTCAATGACAGCCCCAAGCTGGCGGCTCAGATCGCTCAACTGGTTCTTGGTCAGCAGCACGGCCACCTCAACGCTGGGGCTGTGCTCGTCCATTGCCAGACGTTTCAGGTCCATGTCCGCAATCCAGGAGTTGACAACGGCAGGCGCCCTGTTCTGCCGTGTTTTGCCGAGGTATTCCAGTTGCATGGCATAGCCCAGGGCGGCGGCCAGCCGGGCGGCTTCCTCCTCCGGTGTCAGGCCTTGGGGCTTGTCGTTTGCTGGCCGGGTCATGATTTTTCCTTCGGCCGTGTTTTTGACCATATCCACCATTCCGGCGGCCAGGGTGCGCGCCACCGCGGCAAAGCGCGCCGCTCCGGCGGCCGGGGTGGGGGCCGGTATCTGCTGGTAGTTGGCCCGGTTTCCGGAAAGCCTGCTTAAGGAGCGGTAGTTCTGCTCGGCATAGGCGTGGTTTTTGCTCCCGGCAGGGCTTTTGACGTGCACGGCAGTGATCCAGATGCCCTTCTGGCGCGCAAGGTCGTTGAGTTCCCCCGCTTCGAGGCTCAGGGAGGCAAATTTGTCTGTGGAGCGGAGCGGCCCCGCATCGGTGATGAGCAGGATCAGGCGCGAGGAATAGTCCTCCCAACTGAGAGACTCCACAGCCCGGTACACGCCGGCCAGGGAATCCTCATTGAAATCGTGGCTGGAAACGCTGGCCTCCCGGACCTTGGCAAGCTTGTCTTCCAGGCTTTTGCGGTTGGCCGCCGTGGTAAAATCGCTCACCACTTCCGTGGTGTATTCCAGGCCGGGGACGGCTTTGGTGCTGCTGCGGAAGGCGACAACGCCAAAACCCACATTGTCCGCCATGTTGTCGTGCAGGATTTTGTCATAAATCTGCCGGACAACATTAAGACTCTGTTCGATATAGGGTTTCATGGAAATGCTGGTGTCAATGACCAGCGCAATGGCGGTCTTGGGTGGCCCCTGATTGGTTTTTTGCCCACCCTGGGGCAGAGTGCCCGGATCAATGGAGGCCACACGCAAAAATTTCACGCGGTCAAAGGGATCCTGCATTTCCAGAATGGGCATGAGGTAGAAGCGAGTTTCGGAAACAGCACCCGTGGCATCGGCCGGTTCGCTGGCGGTGACGGGCCAGTTTTCCGGCGCGGCTTCCGTGCCCTGCATGATCCTGTCTGCCTGGGCTTCCAGCCGGTCAATGCGCCGCACCATGTCCGTGGCGGAGCACAATTCGTCCAGCGTTTTGCTGTCCTGAAAAAAAAGCACGGGAGAGCGTCCGGCGCGCGGGGTGAAAAGCAGGGTGAGGGACTGGTTCCAGTCAGTGGCCTGGGACGCTTTCAGCCAGCCTTCGGGCCGGTCGGGGGAAGCTCCCACCTGAAGCCAGCCGTCCTTTCGCTCATAGACATAGAGCACCGTGAAAGGCGTCAGTTTTTTGCGGATTTTTTCTGCCGTGTCCGAAGGGGCGGCCATGAGGTCGCTGGCAGGGTGGGACACCACTCGCTGAAAGAGGGTTTTCTTTCCGGGCAGCAGCAGAGGGGCGGATGCGGCCGTGGCAGCAAGGGCAACCTCTGCAAGCGCGGTCAGACACAACAGAAGGGCCAGCAGGGCGGCCTTGCGGCAAAAAAGGGTGCGCATGCGATCTCCTTTTTCGGGTTACTCCCAGTTTTGCAGCAAAACGGCGGCTTCCGCGTCGCCTTTTTCTTTTTGCACGCGCGCATATTCCTTCAGAGCGTCCAGAG
>ERZ773099.1850-NODE-1850-length-15227-cov-9.850975_pt1 | contig 15227 bp, 9 predicted proteins | sample MGYA00511120_ERZ773099 | MGnify/ENA primary metagenome ERZ773099 (study PRJEB29015, sample SAMEA2738012) | human oral metagenome | biome: human oral; feature: human-associated habitat; material: dental | place: China | collected 2104 ... | reverse complement strand
CCTCACCGGATCCCAGGACGGCACAGCCCGCATCTGGGACGCCACCACAGGAGAGAACACACTCACACTCACACACGACAGCTCGGTGAGCGCGGTGGCCTGGTCACCCGACGCCACACACATCCTCACCGGATCCCAGGACGGCACAGCCCGCATCTGGGACGCCACCACAGGAGAGCAGGTGCGCTTCTTCATCGCTGTCCTACCCGAAGGCGAGTGCGCCGTCCTCACCCCCGACCACACCAGAGTCATAGGTGCCAGCCCGGGAGCATGGCAATGGCTCGGCCGCTACGCCGTCCACCCGGGTGGCGCACTCGAGCGCATCCCCGTCGAAATCGACGGTTCCCTACCCCCGCTCGGCCCGGGGCGGCGACGGGGTAGCCGACGCGGGTGAGGCGCACCGCTGGCCCCGAGGGATGACTCGGGGCGAAGACGCGTAGCACCGCGCCAAACAACCCACCGCCCGCCGCGCTCGGCGGACGCCGCGGGCCCCGAGGATGCTCCTCGGGGCCCGCAGCAGTGGCGCTAGGACACTCGGCTAGTTTCTTCGGCCGCCATTGTTATTGCCGGTGTCATTGTTCCCGCCATTGCCGTTGTTGGAACCGTTGCCGTTGCCCGGCGGGTTCCCATTCCCGTTCCCGTTGCCGTTATTTCCGTTCCCATTGCCGTTGTTGCCATTACCGTTATTTCCGTTCTCCGAACCCTCAGTAGGCTCGGCGGACGGGGTCTCCGTTGGGGTAGGCGTCTCGGTGGGCTGCGGAGCAGACTGCGGGGCCTCGCTCGACGCGGAAGGCGTGGGCGTCGGCGTGTTACGCGCCTTGCGGTTGGACTTCACCTTCCACGTGAACTCGGTTTCCGTCAGGTCTGCGGTCGCGGGCTTCATGTAGTCGATCCACACGTCCACGGGCCAGTCACCGCCGTGGAACTGGCCGATGCCGCCAACGTCGTCGAGGGGAACAGAATTACCTTCGTCATCAGACTGGTACATCGACACGGTGGTGACCATGCCGGGCACGAAGCCCACGAACTGTGCGGAGAGCTGGTCGGAGGAGGTACCGGTCTTGCCCGCGGTCGTCAGTCGCGGAATCGAGGCGTTGACGCGGCTGGCCGTACCATCACCGCTCGTGACGGCCTCGAGGGCCGGCATGATCGAGGAGACTTCCTCGACGTCGAATACGCGCTTGGGGGCCACGTCGCCGCTGTAGAGCAGCTTGCCGTTCGAGTCCTCGACCTTCTTCACGATGTGCGCGGTGACCCGCTCGCCGCCGTTTGCGATCGTCGAGTATGCGGTCGTCAGGTCGATGTTGTGCGGCGAGGAGGGGCCCAGGACGTTGAGGATGTGATCGTTCAGGCCCAGCGTCTCCTCGGGGATACCCGCGTCGACCGCGGCCTTGCGCGTATTCTCGGGCTCCACGGCGTCATTGAGGCCCACGAACACCGTATTCATGGAGTACGCGGTGGCCTTTACCAGCGTCACGTCACCGAAAGAGTACCCGCCGTCGTTGAACACCGGCGTTTTCATGTCTCGGAAGTACTGGGGAGACTTGCCCGAATAGGTGTCGTTGACGGTGCCACCCGCGCGCGCGTTCGCCAGCAGCGCGAATGGCTTGAAGGACGAGCCCGCCATCGCAATATCCTGCGTGACAGCATTCTGCTGGCGCTGCTCGTAGTCCGCGCCCGCGTACTCGGCGAGAATCTCGCCCGTGGCCGGGTCCATCGACGACAAAGCGACGTGCTGATGCGTCGGATCCCAGCCGCGGACCTCGTTCATGCCCTCGGCTGCCGCGACAGCCTGGTCCTGATGCTCCTTAACGATCGTGGAGGTGATGCGCAGGCCACCCTGGCTGATCTTGTCCTCGTCGAACTGGCCGGAGGCGATGAGCTCCGACTTGACCTGAGCCATCAGGTAGCCGGTCGTGCCGCTCATCGACTCACTGTTGAGGGTGTCGGGGTCAATCGTCTCGGGGAAGACCGCGGAGTCGTGCTGCGCCTGAGTAATCCAGCCGTCCTCCAGCATGAGGTTCAGGTCGCGCTCCCAGCGCTCCTTCGCCTTGTCGGGGTTGACGGCCGGGTCCCACGCGGAGGGCGCGGGGATGACGGCAGCGAGGAGCGCCGACTCAGACAGGGTGAGCTGGTCTGCGCCGTGACCAAAGTACGCTTGTGCGGCGGCGTCGATGCCGTAGGCGCCACGACCGAAGTAGATCGTGTTCATGTAGGCGCCAATGACCTCGTCCTTGGACTTCTCACGGTTGATCTTGATCGCCAAGACCGCTTCCTTGAGCTTGCCCGTGTACGACGTGGTCTCACCGACGTAATAGCGTTCAACGTACTGCTGGGTGAGGGTCGATCCGCCCTGGCGAGCACCGCCACGCAGGTTGTTGACGAGCGCGCGGAAAATGCCCTTCAGGTCGACGCCAGAGTTCGTGTAGAACGTGCGGTCCTCGGAGGCGATGATCGTCTTGGGCACATAGTCGGGCAGCTTCGTCGTGTCGATGATCTGACGATTGATCTCACCCAGGGTGCCCATCTCAGTCGTGCCATCGGCGTAGTAGACGGTCGTCTTCTGCGCGAGGGCCAGATCGTCCGGCGCGGGCACGGTCAGCGTGTTGTAGAGGTACAGGAACACGGCCATGCCAGCAATGAACACGCCCAGGAAGATGGTCAGAATTCCAAACCCGATGCGCTTGGCCCACCGGAATTTCTTCTTCGCGGGGCCCTTCTTACCGGCCGACGAGGCCGTGGCGGCCTTCTTGGAAGCACGCGACGAAGCGGCGGCGCGCGTCGCGCGCCGCGAGGGCAGGGCGTCGCGGTGCGACGCGCCCGAGCCGCCAGGCTCGATGATGTCGTTCCAGTCGGACCGTCCGTTGTTAGTAGCCACGTATTCGCCCTTTCAGCGGATTGTTATGTTCCTAGCCTAACGGTGTTTCCTAAAAGAACCCCAAAGTATGGTCCGCAACACAGCGGGTGGATGCGCTCACCGCGCACCCACCCGCTGCTAGAGAACCTTCCGTCTCTTCAGGTCAGGACCACTGTTCCTCGGGACGACCCGGGGCGGCCCACAGGGTGTGGAAGACACCCTCCTTGTCGACCCGGTGGTATGTGTGCGAGCCGAAGAAGTCGCGCTGGCCCTGGATGAGGGCAGCCGGCAGGCGCGTCGCCCGGATCTGGTCGAAGTAGGCCAGGGACGAGGCGAACACGGGGATCGGAACGCCGGCGAGAGCAGCCTGGGCCACGACGCGGCGCAGCGCGGGCGTGCACTCCTGGAAGCGGGTCGCGAAGGGCTCGGCGGCCAGCAGCAGCGGCAGGGCCGGGTCCGCCTCGTAGGCGCGGGTGATGTCGTCGAGGAAGGCCGCGCGGATGATGCAGCCCGCGCGCCAGATGCGAGCCAGGGCGCCCTTGTCGATGCCCCATTCGTACTCGGCAGCCCCGGCCTCGATCTCGTCGAAGCCCTGCGAGTAGGCGACGATCTTGGAGGCAAAAAGCGCCTGGCGCACGTCCTCAATGAAGGCAGCCCGGGCCTCGTCCGACTCGATGACGAGCGCGGTGGCGTTGCCCGCGAGCGCCTGGCCGGCCGCACGCTGGGCGGGCTCGGAGGACGCTCCGCGCGCGAAGGTTGCCTCGCCGATCGCGGTGACGGGGACGGCCAGGTCGAGGGCGGTCTGCACCGTCCACTTGCCGGTGCCCTTCTGGGAGGCGGCGTCCACGATGAGATCGACGAGGGGCTTTCCGGTCTCGGCGTCCACCTGGCGCAGGACCTCGACGGTGATCTCCATGAGGTAGGAGTTGAGCTCGCCCTCGTTCCAGGCGGCGAAGATGTCGGCGATCTCGGCGGGAGTGGCGCCCAGGCCCTCGCGCAGGAGGGTGTAGGCCTCGGCGATGACCTGCATGTCCGCGTACTCGATGCCGTTGTGCACCATCTTCACGAAGTGGCCGGCGCCGTTCGCGCCGATGTAGGTGCAGCAGGGCACGCCGTCGTAGGTGCCGGCGATCGCCTCAAACATGGGGCCGAGGCGGTCGTACGAGGCCGGGGTGCCGCCGGGCATGATGGAGGGACCCCACAGGGCACCCTCCTCGCCGCCGGAGACGCCCGCTCCCACGAAGTGCAGGCCGCGCTCGGCCGCCCACTTCTCGCGGCGGATCGTATCGGTGAACAGGGAGTTACCGCAGTCGACGATGATGTCGCCCTCGTCCATGAGAGCGGCGAGCTGCTCCATGACGGCGTCCGTTGAGGGGCCGGCCTGGACCATCATGATGGCGACGCGCGGGGTGCGCAGGGAGGCGATGAAGTCCTCGAGCGTGGACGCGGGGACAAAGGTCGCCTCGTCGCCGTGGCGGGCCATGAGCTTCTCGGTGCGAGCCTGAGTCCTGTTGAAGACGGCGGTCGCGTAGCCGTTGCGGGCCAGGTTGCGGGCGAGGTTTGCGCCCATGACTCCCAGGCCGTACACGCCGATATCGGCGGATGCCTTCTCGGGGGTGAACGTGCTCATGCGATAACTCTCCTCACAAATAGTCGAATTATTCCCAGAGTACGGCGGTGGCCCCAGCACCGCACCGTGCGCGGGCGTGACGATTGTCGCCCCGCGCGGTCTCAGCGCCCGGTCTCAGCTCTCCTGGGCTTCGCGGGCGGCCTTCGCGGCGGCCTTACGGGCCTTCTTTTCCGCAACCTTGGCCTCCCAGTGGGCCTGCTGAGCCTGGTACTCGTCGGCAAGGGCGCGCACGTCGTCCGACGCCCACCAGTCGAGAAGCGCCTGACGGGCGGCCTCCTCGCCCAGCGGCCCGCGCTCCATGCGCAGCTCGAGCAGGTAGTCTCGGGCGATCTTCACGGCGCGCGAGGGGCGCAGCCCGAGGATCTCCATGATCTGGTCGCCGTCGAGGTCGGGGCGGATCGCGTCGAGTTCCTCCTGCTCGCGCAGGGCGGCGATGCGCGCCTCGAGGTCGTCGTAGGCGGCGGACAGGTAGTTGGCCTTACGGCGGTTGCGGGTCGTGCAGTCGGCGCGCGTGAGGCGGTGGAGGCGTTCGAGGAGATCGCCCGCGTCGGCCACATAACGGCGCACCGCCGAGTCGGACCAGGCGGCCTCGCCGTAGCCGTGGAAGCGCAGGTGCAGCGCGACCAGGGTGGTCACGGCCTCGGTCGTCGCCTTGTCGAAGTGCAGGGCCTTCATACGCTTGCGCGTCATCTTGGCGCCCACGATCTCGTGGTGGTGGAAGGACACGGTGCCGTTCTTCTCGAAGCGGCGGGTCGCCGGCTTACCGACGTCGTGCATGAGGGCCGCGAAACGCAGGATGAAGTCGGGGGCGGGAACCGGGCCGTCCGGGCCGGTCTCCAGGTCCATCGCCTGCTCGACGACGGTGAGGGTGTGCTCGTAGACGTCCTTGTGGCGCTTGTGCTCGTCCACGGTGGAGACGAGGGCGGCGACCTCGGGCAGGACGATGTCGGCGACACCCGTGTGGACCATCAGCTCGATGCCGCGACGCGGGTAGGGCGAGATGATGAGGCGCTCGAGCTCGGCGCGGATGCGCTCGGCCGAGACGATTTCGAGGCGCGAGGCCATGGTTTCCATCGCGTTCATGACGTCCATGTCGACGTCGAGGCCCAGCTGCGCGCTAAAGCGGGCCGCACGCATGATGCGCAGCGGATCATCGTCGAAGGACTGCTCGGCGGACACGGGGGTGCGCAGGTTACCGTCCGCGAGGTCCGCGAGGCCGCCGCACGGGTCGACGAGTGCCATCTGCGGCAGGCGCATCGCCATCGCGTTGACCGTGAAGTCGCGACGCGTCAGGTCGCCCTCGAGCGTGTCGCCGAAAGTCACCTCGGGCTTGCGCGAACCGATCTCGTACTCGTCGGTGCGGTAGGTCGTCACCTCGACGATCAGGTCGCCGCGGCGACCGCCGATCGTGCCGAACTCCTTGCCGATGTCCCAGGTCGCGTTACCCCACGTCGCCAGGAGTTCCTCGGTGCGCTCGGGGCGCGCCGAGGTCGTCATATCAAAGTCGTGCGGAGTCACACCCAGGAACGCGTCACGCACGGGCCCGCCGACGAGCGCGAGCTCCTCCCCGGCCTCGTGAAAAATCGTGCCGAGTTCCATAATCGCGGGCGGGAGCGCCGCAAAGGTCCTCGTGGCGTTCGCCATGAGGGTAGGAATGTCCGTCGTTCCGGCGTTTTGCGCGGTCGCGGGGCCGTTATTCGGAGAAGCTGACTGGGTACTCATCGTCCCTAAGCATGCCAGGAAAGCACCCTGGCCGACTACCGGGGGCCGCCTACCGGCTAAAGTGGAGTCATGCCTGCACGTCCAGTTGACCGCCGAGGCGGGGTGCCCAGACCCCCGCGTCGGTCCGCTTCTGTGCGCGCTGGCCGTTCTCATCTGCCGATTTCCGCGGAAACCAGCGCGGGCGGCATCGTCGTCGACGTGCGTGACGGAATTCCCTATGCGGCGTTGATCGCGCGGCGCAATCGGGCGGGCCGCATCGAGTGGTGCCTGCCCAAGGGCCACCTCGAGGGATCGGAGACTCCCCAGCAGGCCGCTCTGCGCGAGGTGGCCGAGGAAACCGGCATCCACGGGCGCATCATCCGCCACCTCGCGTCGATCGACTACTGGTTCTCCGGCAGCGACCGCCGCGTCCACAAGGTCGTCCACCACTACCTGATGGGGTACGAGTCCGGCACAATCACCGTGGATGGCGATCCGGATCACGAGGCTGAGGAGGCCGCGTGGGTGCCGCTGCGCGACGTGTCGCGCCAGCTCGCCTACCCCAACGAGCGTCGCATCGTGCGCATCGCCCTCGACCTGCTGTACCGGGATAGCCGTGACTAGGCGCGCGGTGTGGGTAGCCGCCCTGTGCGCGGCGCTGGCTCTTCCCTTCGGCCTCGGGCTCAGCGAGGCCGGGGCCGCTCCCCGACCCGCGGAAGCCTCGCAGTCCGACGCGTCGCGCCCCGCGGTGATGGGCGCTGCGGCCGAGGCATCGGGTCTCGTCATCTCCATCAACTCGCTCTTCCCTCGCATCGTGACGAATGAGAACGAAGTGATCGTGTCCGGCACGGTTCACAACGATTCGCCGACGACTCTCGCGAATATCTCCCTCAAGGTGTTCGTCGCCAACGAGACGCCGATCTCGGTGGCCGCGCTCACGACGGCGCTCACCGAGGACGAACCCGACGCCACGCACGCTGCATCCTCCTCGCTCACCGACGTCGTCCGCGGCGCCACGGTCTCCTTCGAGATCCACATCCCCACCTCTTCGCTCCCCCTGACCGACGCAACCGAGTGGGGACCGCGCGTCATCACAGTGGCCGCCAACTCCGGCGAGTACTCCGGCAAGGACCGCTCGATCCTCGTGTGGGACTCGGGCGCCCAGGTCTCTGCTTCGCGCGTCAACGCCGTGGTTCCATGGACCTCGACGAGCGCCACCCAGGACCAGGCCGAACGCTCCGCAGTCCTGAATCTGGCCGCCTCCCCGGGCGTCACCCTGGCCGTTGACCCGCTGCTCATTCCGCTCGGACCGCATCCCACCGCCTCGCCGAGCCCCTCGCCCGATTCCGAAACCTCCGAGACCCAATCGGGTCAATCCGGCCACTCCGGCACCCAGTCGGGGCAGTCGGGCGCAGCCACGGCCTCACCGAGCCCATCCTCCTCCCCCACCCCGACGCCCGCACCCACGACGACCGACCCGGCGCAGCGCTCGCGCGACCTCCAGTCCGAGGCCTTCGTGTCAGCCCTCATGGGGGCAGCAAACGAGCTCATCGCGCTCCCGGAGGGCGACGCCGACCTCGGCGCCCTCGCCCTGTCGGGCAACACGGGCTTCTGGGACCGAGCCTCCCGCTCGATCGCGGCCTTCCCCTCGTCCCTGCGCGAGGCCGGCTGGGTGGCCCCCACGACCTCACCCACGACCTCACCCGCGTCGCCGACCCCCTCACCCTCCGCGAGCGCCACAGAAACCCCCAGCGCCTCAGCGTCATCATCCCCATCCGGGCAGAGCGGCACAACAACAACCATGCCCGACGCGGGGCCCACGATCCTGCGCAACGTCGCGTGGCCAGCCAACACGACCTTCGGCACGACGTTCCTGTCGAACTATGCCTCGACCGACCAGATCACGATCGCCCCGGCATCGGCACTCACCCCCGCCGAAGAAGTCACCTTCACCTCCTACGCGCGCGTGAACGTCAACCCAGCGACGGGCGAGACGGCGACCGACGGCACCGGGGCGCGCACGCTCGCCCAGCAGGCCGACCTGGCCTCGATCCTGTCGTGGAACGCCTCCGGAGGCGACGAGCTCGACGCCGAGCAGGCCCTCACGGCGATCACGGCGATCATCGCGCGCGAACGCCCTTCCTCGTCGCCCACTCTCTTTGCGGCGGCCGGGCGCGGCACGACCGTCAACGAGTCCCTCACCAAGCGTGTCAACGCCCTCTTCTCCCCGCGCTGGGTCTCCGCCCAGACTTTCAGTGACATCGCTGCCAGCGAGCCGACCGACGTCGAGCGTCAGACCGTCGACGCAGGCACGCTCGACGCGGACACGTCCACCGCGATCTCAGCCATGGCCTTGTCCCTGACCAGCCTCGGGCCTCTCGCGAAGGCCACGGACGATCCCGACGCCGTCTACGACTCGGTGACGCCCCAGATCCTGCCCTCCCTGGCCGCGCAGCTCACCCCCTCCGAACAGCTCGACTCGGCGACCGCGATGACGTCGCAGATAACGGGCATGCTCTCCGCGGTGACCGTCGAACCGTCCTCGGCCGTCAACCTCATCAACAAGTCCGCGAACTTTCCCGTCCTCGTGCGCAACAACTTGCCGTGGCCGGTCCACGTCAACGTGACCCTCGTGCCCGACGACCCGCGTCTGCGCGCCACCCCGGCGCAGTACCAAACGCTGGCCGCGCAGGGGGCAACGACGGTTGAGGTGCCCGTGGGCGCGATCGGCAGCGGCGACATCGAAGTCACCTACAAGGTCACGACGCCGGACGGCCACATCCTGGACGACTCCCGGACCGTGACCGTGCGCATGCGCGCCGGGTGGGAGGACGCGATCACCGCCTTCATCGCCTCTCTCTTCGGAGCGCTCTTCCTCGTCGGCATCACGCGTTCGCTGCGCAAGCGGGCCGCCCGCAAGGCGCAGGGTTCTGCCGAGGTCGGCACAACCGATGCCGGTGCCACCGACGAGGCCTCGGCGCCCACTGACGACAACACCGAATCCGAGACAGCAACGACGACAACGACGAAGGAGACCCCATGAGCTCGAATACGCCTCGCCGATCGATCCTGAGGGCATCGGCGCTCATGGCATCGGGCACCATGGTGTCGCGCATCCTCGGATTCATCCGTAACGCGATGCTCATCGCCGCGGTTGGCGCAACCGCCGGCGGCGTCGGCGCCGCGTTCCAGACGGCGAACACGCTGCCCAACACCGTGTTCAACCTGCTGGCATCCGGCATCTTCGACGCGGTCCTGGTACCCCAGATCGTGGGCGCGATCAAGCGCCGCCACGACGGTGATACCTACGTCAACCGGCTGCTCACCCTCGCGGGAACGCTTCTCTTCCTCGTCACCTTCGTGACGATGGTGCTCGCCCCCGTGCTCGTCATGATCACGGCCGCCGGCTACACCGAGGACATCCGCAACCTCGCGATTTTGTTTGCGCTGCTGTGCCTGCCGCAGCTCTTCTTCTACGGCCTGTATAACCTGCTCGGCGAGCTACTCAACGCGCGCGAAATCTTCGGACCCTACATGTGGGCGCCCGTCGTCAACAACGTCGTCGGCATCGCCGGCCTCGGCCTCTTCCTCGTGATCTGGGGCGGCGCACCCGACGGCGGCATTCCCGCCGGTGACCTGACAGGCGCACAGTTCTGGGTCCTCGCGGGCTCAGCGACCCTGGGCGTCATCTGCCAGGCGCTGTGCCTGCTGTGGCCGATGCGTCGCGCGGGCGTGTCCTTCAAGCCGGACTTCCACTTCCGCGGAACCTCCTTCGGGTCGATGCCGCGCGTGGCCGGATGGACGTTTGCGACCCTCGGCGTCTCCCAGGTCGGCGTCCTGTCGACGAACAACCTGGCGGCCATGGCCGACGGCTTCATCGGCCGCAACGGCGCGCAGGGCGGCGTCGTCGGCATCCTGGCCTATTCGACGGCCTTCATGATCTTCATGGTCCCGCAGTCACTCATCACCGTGTCCCTGACGACCGCGATCTTCACCCGCATGGCCGGGGCCGTGGCCGACGGCGACGACCGGGCGGTGGCCGACAGCTACCACCTGGGCGTGCGCACCATCACGTCGCTGACCCTCGTCGCAGCAGCCATGCTCATGGCCGGATCCGTCCCCATGATGGAGATCGCGATGGCCGCCAAGGGCGGAGATCCCGAGGCCGTCACCGGCTACGCCCTCGTCCTCGCCTCGCTGATGCCCGGCGTCGCGTCGACCGGCATGGTCCTCATGAGCCAGCGCGTCTTCTTCGCCTACGAGAACGTCAAGCCCGTGTTCCTCATGGGCATCGGTCCCACGATCATCCAGGTCATCGTCGGCTGGTCCATGTACGCCCTCACCGGCGCACGCTGGTGGGTCGTCGCTGCGGCCCTCGGCGAGACCGCCTGCCGCCTGACGCAGGGCGTCATCGCCGTCGTGTGGGTTTCGCGCGAAAATAGCTTCGTGGATCGCGCGGGACTGCTGCGCTCCTACGTCGCTTACCTGGGCAGCGCGATCGTCGCCGGCCTCGTCGGCTTCGCCGTGCTGTGGATCATGGGCATCCACACGGGCATCTCCTCAACGCTGGGACGCATGGCGCTGGCGGGCATCAAGCTCTCCGTCGTCTCGGCGGTGACCGGCCTCGTCTACCTGATCGTCCTATGCTTCGCAGCACCCCGCGAATCCGCTGCAATGATGCGCCCGCTACTCACGCGCCTGCACGTGCCCGCCGCTGTGGTGAACATCCTGGCAGCGTCTTCCACTGCGACCCCCGACCCAGCTGCGATAATGACGGGACACACACCCGACCAGACGGAGGACCCGATGGCTCCCACGCCCGAACGCACCGGCGACGAGAAGAAACTGCCGTCGTTCGACGAGGTCGTCGCTGACTCGCCGATTCCGGCGCCCCCGGCCTCGTCGAGCGACGAATCGGTTGACGCTCCGCCCATTCCTGCACCCGCCGAGGTCCCGGCATTCAGCCCCGCGACGCAGGCTCCCGTCGAGAATCCGGTCGTTGCCGAGGCCCTCGCAGCGCCCGCTGTTGAGGCCATCGCCCAGGCGCAGGGTATCGCCCTGCCCGACGCGGACACGGTCCCCGCACCGCAGACCGACCCCATTCCGAGCCCCGATGCGGACCCGACCCCCGAGCCGGACAGCCGATCGATGGCCGAATCCCTGGCGGACCTGGGTGTCGAGCCCCTCACGGGCCCCACGGACAGCGCCAACGTTGCCTCCTCGGCCTTCCCGCTCGCTCCCCCGCCGCCCGCACCCGCGGTCAGCGGATACGAACGCGAAGGCGAGATCAACCCCGAGGACTACCCGCACCCCGAGCCCCTGGCCGACGCGCCCGCCACGCACCAGATCCCCCGCGTGCAGCCGATGGCCGACTCCGCGATCCCCGCTCCCCCGGTCGACGATCCGACCGAGGTCATGGACTCCCTTCCGCCCATCCCGGCGGCTCCCGCACACGCTGCCCCGGCCTCGTCCAGCGAGGACAACTCCAAGCCCGAGCGCTCCGCGAAGCTGATCGACCCGACGCGCCCCGCACTCATCTTCGGCGTCGTCCTGTTCCTCTTCGGTGCGATCTGGGGACCGTGGATGGCGACGCGCCCGGTCACCAACCTGGACCTCGGCCAGTCGCTGCGTGACGGCGTGACCGCCCAGCAATCCGGCGCGGAACCCGCACCCGTCCTCACGACGACGCCTCCCCCGACCGATTCCGTGACGTCCGTGATCTCCTCCGTGCAGGTCCTGTCGTGGAACAACGACGACGGCGACCACCCGGACCGTGCGATCAACATGATCGACTCGAACCCTTCCACGTCGTGGTCCTCACGCTGGTTCGACACCAACCAGTTCCGCGACGAGACCTCCGTGACGATCGTCGTCAAGCTCCAGCAAAAGGCCACCGTGTCTTCGGTGACGCTCACCATGGATCCGGCCACCTCCGGCGGTGAGGTCGTCGTGCGTAACGTCACGGACCCGTCGAACCCGCGCGGTGGAACAGAACTGGCCACGTCGGCGTTGTCTCCGACGACCACGATTAAGCTCCCGACCCCTGTCGAAACCGACTCGATCGCGCTGCAGTTCCGCTCCATGCCCAAGGGCCAGGACGGCCGCAACTGGGCGTGGATCTCCGAACTCACCGTTCAGTAATCCCTAAGGAGGGTACGCATGTCTTTCGTTGCGATTCCGGGCCTTGTCACGGCCGAACCCACCGAGTCCGCCCCTGAGGCCGCCGAGGTCCAGATCCCGTCGGCGCAGATTCCCGAGGGCGCCACCGTCCACGACGTCGTCATCGTCGGCTCGGGTCCCGCCGGCTACACGGCCGCCGTCTACACGGCCCGCGCGGGCCTCGCCCCCATCGTTCTGGCTGGCCAGCTGGCGGCAGGCGGCGCGCTCATGAACACGACCGAGGTCGAGAACTTCCCCGGCTTCCCCGAGGGCATCCAAGGCCCCGAGCTCATGGACAACATGCGCGAGCAGGCCGAGAAGTTCGGCGCGGACGTGCGCTACGAGGACGTCGTCGCCGTCAACCTCGAGGGCGACGTCAAGGCCGTGGCGACCGAGGACGAGGTCTTCTACGCGCGCGCCGTCATCCTGGCCACCGGCTCGGAGTACCGTCACATGAATGTGCCCGGCGAGGAGGAGTTCTCCGGCCGCGGCGTCTCCTACTGCGCGACCTGCGACGGCTTTTTCTTCAAGGATCGTCGCCTGGCCGTCATCGGCGGCGGCGACTCCGCGATGGAGGAGGCGACCTTCCTGACGAACTTCGCGTCCGAAGTCGTCGTCGTGCACCGCCGCGACGCCCTGCGCGCCTCGCGCGTCATGGCTGAGCGCGCCCTGAACAACCCGAAGATCTCCTTCGAGTGGAACGCGACCGTCTCCGAGGTCCTCGGCGACGAGGCCGTGACCGGCCTGCGCCTGACCTCCACGGTGGATGGCTCCACTCGCGAGATCGCCGTGGACGGCGTGTTCGTCGCGATCGGCCACCTGCCGCGCACGGGCTTCCTGCGTGGCCAGGTCGCCCTCGACGAGGCCGGCTACATCACGGTCGACGAGCCGTCGACGCGCACGTCCGTGGCGGGCGTGTTCGCATGCGGTGACGCCGTGGATCACACGTACCGTCAGGCCATCACGGCTGCCGGTTCGGGCTGCCGCGCCGCCCTGGATGCGGAGCGCTGGCTAGCTTCTCTGGGCGACCAGGCGTGATCTCCTCCCCCGCTGCCCCCAGCGCGTCCGGTGCTGGCGCGCCCCGGCCTCGCACCTGTCCGTGCGGGTCGGGGGCACTGCTGGCGCAGTGCTGCGGGCCTTACCTGGATGGGGAGGCGGCTCCGACCGCCGAGGCGCTCATGCGGTCGCGCTACACGGCGTTCGCGCTGCGCGACGAGGACTACCTGTTCCGCACATGGCACCCGCGCACGCGCCCCGCTCCCCCGTACTGGGTGGAGGGGACGCAGTGGACGGGCCTGCGGATCCTCGGGGCCGAGGCCGGGGGTCCTTCCGACGAGGAGGGTACCGTGACCTTCGTGGCCTCGTGGCGTGACGTGGCTACCGGCGAAACCGGGCAGATGCGTGAGCGATCGCGCTTCTCGCGGCGGGCTGGGCGCTGGGTGTACGAGTACGGCGCAAACGACTGACACTACGGTAGGATTTCACTATGATTGTTCGTCGATTCCTGACTCCCCATCTTGTTATCGGGGTTCTTCTCGTCGCGATTGTCGCCGTCGCGGGTGGGTTCATCACGAGTCCCCTGTCGATCGACACAAGCGTGTGGTCTGACTTCATCGCGTCGCGCACGCCGGCGATGAACACGTTCATGACGGGCGCGTCGTGGCTCTTCGATCCCAAGCGCGCCGTCATCGTGGCGGTGGCCGTGGCGGCCTTCGTGTGGTGGCTCGTCAAGAAGGTCATGCACGCCCTGTACATCCTGGGCTCCGTGGCCTTCTCAGGGATCAATGGCTACATCATCAAGCACATTGATTCGCGTCCGCGCCCGGAAGAGGCCTACCGGCTGATCACCGAGGATGGCTACTCGTTCCCGTCGGGTCATGCCACGGCGGTGACCGCACTGATCGTGTCGCTGGTCCTGGTGCTGACGATGACGCGCCTGGGCCGTCGCCTCCGCTATCTGCTGTGGGCCGCGGCCCTCGTGTTCATTGTCTTCATCTGCGTGACGCGCCTGTACCTGGGCGTCCACTGGGTGACTGACGTGATTGGTGGTTTTGGCGTGGGACTGGGTTCGTCGATGATCTTGGCGCCGTTCATGATCGGGCCGAACGCCTTGAAGTTGTTCAGGTAGTTGTCTGAGCTTATTTGTTGCTGGGAGCGCCCGGGGCAGTGGCCCCGGGCGCTTTCGTATGCGCCTGCAAGGCCCGTTGGCCCCTCTCGCAGCGCTGCACCGGCGTTGTGCCTACAGTGCACTCGGGTCAATCCAGGCGCCGGTGCTCGTGGCTGTGACGACGACGGTGCGGTCGGCGGCGCTTGTGGCCGTCGGGCGCTGAATCGAGGGAACGGCAGCGATTGTGAACGTCGGAACGGCCGCACGGACAGGCGACGGCGTCGCACCGATCACGGCGAGGATGATTATCAGCACAATGACAATCAGATGAGCGGCATCGGTGCCATCGACCACGTTCGATCGATGTGCGCAGCCGTGTCCTGAGCGTGCGCAAACAGTGTCTCATGTCAGTTCTGCGGGTACTCCAACACGTGCGGACGGACCGTTTCACGACATGAAACGCTATGTAATGTCTCCCCCATGGGTCAGTTTTCATACGCTCACAAAGGTTCATCAAAGGGTCGTTTCCAGGGTTTATTCACAACTGTGCACATCCCTGTGGACGAATGTGTTCATTTGATGCCGATGGTCGGAGTCTTTGCATGATGTTATGTTCGAGTGCAAACGAGCTCCCACTCATAACCGGATGGTCGGACAAACGGTGCGCACCGGTACGAAAGACAGCGATCAGTCGTTCTGACTCTGTGATGCTCCTGAGTGTCGGTCACACCTCGTTGTTGCGAGCGGCCGCGCGCCGGCCCCAGTGGGTGAGT
>ERZ773099.1846-NODE-1846-length-15243-cov-13.258691_pt1 | contig 15243 bp, 8 predicted proteins | sample MGYA00511120_ERZ773099 | MGnify/ENA primary metagenome ERZ773099 (study PRJEB29015, sample SAMEA2738012) | human oral metagenome | biome: human oral; feature: human-associated habitat; material: dental | place: China | collected 2104 ... | reverse complement strand
ATGCAAAGTATTATTATTTGCATTTGCATCTCTTAAGTCATTGATATTATTAGAAATCCTGTTTTTGATAGTCAAAATTTTGGCAGGTTTTCAAAATGCTAAAATCGAAAAATCGGCGATTTTAGCTACCTTGCAAAATCTTAATATTTCATAAAATTGCTTGCAAATCAAGAAGATATCCGATAATCATTGATATCAGCCATCTTCTGCGCATGATAATGCTTGCCTTCGCCTGCTTGCTGCTATAATAAACAGCACCATCAACAAACCAGGAGACATCAACTATGGATGCTATCAGCAAAGCACTATCGAGCAAGCACGACGCCGTCATCATCAGTCATGACCCATCCGACAAAATGTGGATTTCTATCGAGTTCGACCATGATGCGTCTGGGCTATCCATCGAGCTATGGGTCGATGATGACTTCGTCGAGGGCATCGTTGCTACGACGGTTCCTGGTGCAATGAAAGCTCTGCAAGAGCTAGCGCGCATAGCATTCGACATCAAGCCTGATCCGATCTACTACAAGCTAGCTAGCGACCCATCGTACGTCGAGATGGTGCCATACGAGCTCGAGCAGAACCAGCGCATCTGACTTTGGTTTTCCTCGATTCGATTTTTGGAAATTCCAATCGAAAAAGGCTTGCAATTTTCAAAAATGGCTATATAATGCAGCCCATCAGCAAAGCAAATAGCGCGCTGATAACATCATCAACCTACGCTTTAAGGATCACAATAAATGAATGTAATCAGCTATATCAATGCTAACCGCAACGAAGCTGCTATTATCAGCCCTGGCTTCGATTCTAGCTTGCGTATCGTCATCGCATACGATGCAAAGCGCAAGACCATCAACATCGAGCTTTACAAGTACGACGATACGCCGGTTGATTTCATCGCAGCTAAGACCGTAGCTGCTGCTAAGAAAGCGCTGCAAGAAATCGCTGCTAAGGCTTACGATATCTGGCCTGCCCAAATCTTCAAAAAGCTCGCAAAAAGCCAAGCGTACGGCGATACCGTACCGTACAAAACCACGAGCAACAACTACGCTGCTTGAATCCATAAGACCTCCGGACCTTGCCCTGCTTCTGCAGGGCTTTCTTATGGTCGAGGCTTTTCTTAGAATCGGTACCGATTTTCTCGAAAAATTTGTAAGGCTTTGATTTCATTAAAGAATTTCAGCCAAATTTTTGATACTCGGATTTTCATAAGCTATTGAACTCATTGAAGAAAATCAAAAACCGCCTAATTTTGCATGGCGAGTGGTAGGGTAGTATAGGGTCGGTAAAAATCCATGCGATTCTCGCGGTCTAATTTTTGCTCAAAAGAAAGCCCATCTCGATTGGATGGGCTTTCGAATCGACCTAGATCAGATCATGCTTCATTAGTTGATAGCTTTCCATCTGATTGCAGCAGCGGAAGGTTGTACCTGAAGTCAGCAGGCTCCTCGCGATTGCTTGCATCGGTGCTAGGCCAGAAGTATCCAACGACACGACCAGTCGAGAATGGCTTCACATTGACCATATTCGATTGGTTGCCACCAAGCACCATGAGATTACCAGCAGCATCACGACCGATAACGAACCCAACATGACCGCCACCGTCTCGAGTGAATACGACGATGCTACCATACGCCGGGCGAGCAAGCTGCTTGCCAGCTTCGGTATATGCTTTAGCTCGAGCCCAGTATTGCGGGATGCGGCGACCGGCGGTCTTGAGGCAATGAGCTACGAATGTTCCGCACCACGGTGTCTCATCATCAGACCATGCGGAGCCGAGCTCTTTGAGCCACGACTGGATGGTCTTGTTGTGCTGCGGTCCGACGATTTCTTTCAAACCGATGTGCTTGCGTGCTTCTGCAATCCACGGAAGCTCATTTGCTTGTTCTGTCATACGTGTTTCTCCTTATTGATTGTAGTCGGTAAGGGCGCTATTGAACTCGTCTTTCGTCTCTTGCGTCAGAGCAGTCAGAGCCTTATACGCGGTATCGAGTCGAGTGCGCTTAGCGCCTTGCTTCTCGGTCTTGATAGCTTCTTTGTAGAGCGGTGTTGCCCATTTGTAGATATCTTCGAACTTGGCGAGTCGCTTCCACTCTGTTACGAAGGTGCCCAGGAGCTGGTTCTTCGTGTTGATGTCGAAGTTGCGCATATTGTTCTCAGCATCATCAATCAGGTCCTGCGGATAGATATTCTTCCACTCGTTGATCTTGCCTTCGTAGTAGGCTCGGGCATCGTCATTGAGCTTGGCGAGCTTGATTTCATCGTCATCATCAATCGTATCAGCAGCTCTGGTGACTTCTGCAGGCAGCTCGAGCTGGGCTTTGACTGCATCGTATTTCGACAGCTTCGGAGCTTTCGGTTTAGCAGCTTCGATAGCATCGAGCAGCGTCTGCTTCGTTGCTGGTGCTTCTGCATTCAGAGCCTTGTATGCTGCTTCGATGTCTGCTTTGTTAGACGGATTGCTTGCTATCGCTGCTTCGTAGGCCGGTTTCATCTCTTTGAGCAGGTTTACTGTATCGAGATATTTCTCCCATGCTTCCATGAACTGCGGAGCGTTGCTCTTGCCAGCAGTCAAATCAAGCGCATTCAGCTTCGCCAGAATAGCATCAGCTGCTGTATGACCCGGATACTCGGCTTTGTATTCATTAACCAGGCTCTTGTAATAGGCTGTTGCATCTTGCTTCAGAAGATTCAGCTTGATGGATTCAGCGCCACGGTAGTTGACTGCACGAGCAGTCTTCGCTTCTGGCAGCTTCAGCGTGGTGATTGCTGCATCGAGATTGGGAGTCTGCGATGCTGGCGGCTGCTGTGGCTGTGCCGGAGGAGGCGATGGAGGTTGCTGTAGCATTCCATGAGGTCCAGATTGTCCAGCCTCAACAGCAATCTCGTTGCTCGTCAGATTCTCCTGATGCCCCTTCGTGTCTTTATACGATGCAGTAGCGGTAATCTTCTTGCTCTTATCATCAGCAGTCAGCACGTAGGTATTGCTCGTTGCATTAGCAATGTTCTGACCATCGCGTTTCCACTGATAAGCAACCGTAGACGGTACGCCATCAGCATCGTCGATGGCAGCAGTCAGCGTAGCGCCAACTTTGCCCTCGCCTGCGATAGTCAGAGCGCCGGGCTTATTAGGCTCGGGAGCTGGTGCTTGCGGTCCGCTAGGAGGAGGTGACGGAGGCGAAGGAGGTTGCTGCGGAGCCGGACTGCCACCAGGCGGAACGTACTTCTCGCCATCAGCTAGCGGACTATTCGGTCGGTCCTGATGGACTTCCAGGCTGTCTTTGAAGTAGCCATAGGCTGATGTGAGAATAGTCCCATTCTCGCCATCAATCCATCCATCAATGCCCTTCTTAGCATTAGGCTGTGGTTTTTGATCTAGTATTGAGGTCATGGATTATAGTCTCCAGTTGTGATGATATGAATTGAAATTGCTTGTGCAGGTCTGAAACCTCTGCTTTCAGCTCTGCTAGCTCATCCTGCCGCTGCGCCCTTGCGAGCGCAGCCTGGTAGTCTGAGTTGTTCGTGTTCTGTATCGCACCTGTCTCGTCTCGAGCGAGATTGCTGTATCCTATTACTCGTAGCATATGAGCCTCAGGTGTAAGCAATCAGACGAAGGTTCTTAAAGAGCGGAGGAATCGATACGTTCGTGCTAAGCCCAACGATCTTGATCTTGAAGGCGCTGAATGTATCTTGTGCTGATGCTAGCCCCGGATTGGTCTGGCTCAGCAGTCCCTCGACTTCGATGAACTTATTGATATCCTCTGAGATGCCCTTAGCACCGAGATTGACATGTGTCCACTCTTGGTCATCGATATCGGTTACCGTTGATTTTTGCAGCTTGATGTAGATGTCGAAGCCAGCATGAATCGGGCGATACATATCGAACCAGATCTTCAGGTCAGCAGCGGGATTCTTCAGATTGATCGTCTTCGTCACGTACTTGAAGCGCTGGAAGCCGAATGACTTATCAGTCTCTGGTACGAATCTTCCCGATGCGTTCGGGTCACGATTTACGCTCTCAGCATCGAGCGGATAGATGTCGTTAGCTACGAAGGTACATGACATCGTATCAGCAGACAGCATCGGCGAGAGATAGACAGTCGGCGGAGTTAGGACTCCTTTCACGGTGAAGGATGGCTCCTTGCGATAGCGCTCGGCTTCGTTCGTTTTCGTTGCTAGCTTGATCGGGCTCGACAGATAGCGATCTGCCTTCATGTCAAATGCTGCATCTGCAAGCTGCAAGTAGTCGTGTGCTGTGCCATCATTGCCGCCAACGATCATATGCGAGCAGGCGGTATAGGTCCATTTCTCCATCGCATTGTGGAGCTGGTAGTTCACCGATGCGTTGAACATATCAGCACGGCGGTTGAGGATTGCAGCAGCAGCCTCGGGTCCAAATCGTCCGGACTTAGCAGCTGATGTCTGCACCTCGATGATGAAGGTCTTGTTATCGTCTACTCGCTTGACCTTGTGTGTCGTGTTGATTTCGCCTAGCGGAATGCCATTGAGCTCGAGCGGCGTCTCGACATTAACGAAGGTACCAGCTGCTTGGCGGATATCGTAGTCTTCTGGCTTGATATCGAAGTAGGCATTGAACGCATCCTGGCTTCCCGGCTTGGCGATGAATGCTGTAGCTAAGAACGAGCTACTTGGTGTAATCATGCCGTTGAGCTTCTCTACCGTCACCGTTGCATGGGTGCTATCTCGATACTTGACTGACTTGACTTTCGCTGATGAGCGCTGGTTATCGATCTCCATATAATGACCAACATGGATGAAGCCGTTGGTTAGGCTCACGTCATACTTCTGGTCTGGGAAGCAGTTGATATGGACGCTATCGCCGACATTCAGACCGTGGTCATCTTTCATGTAGACACGGATCAGGTTGCTGCCTTGCTCGCCTTCGAATGGTGCTGGGTCGAGCGGCTCTTCCTCTAATCCGCCAGATACATCAAACACGACTTCCATCGGATTGCTATCGAACTTGGCAGCGTAGATCTCGTACATGATATCTTCGAATTGCTCGGCTGACCACGTGCTTGCATTTTGCGAGCGGAAGGAAGAGCCAAGAGCAATCTGGCTGTCTGCTACCTTGTTCGGCACGTTGACACAGGTCTCGCCCAGCTTGCTAATCCAGATACGAGTAGCAGGAGTCTCACCGAGCACGACGAAGCAGTACTCGATGCCCTTCTGGATTCTGACCGGTGTCGGGAATATGAACTCGGTGCCCTCGCTAGCATTCCACGATGTCTTGACATTCGCAGCTTGCATCGATACCTCGCCGAGTACCGTCTGTCCCGGATAGCCATTGACCATGTCGCGGATTTGCAGCTTGATGACTGTCTTCGCTTGCACAGCTTCGAACCACAGCTTGATCTTGCTGATCATGAACTCGTTGTCATCGAATTTGAAGGATTGCGCTACCGGGTCGTATGGTGTCGTACGGACTGATGTGCTAGTCGATGTTCCCAGTACCTGTGTACCAGTCACACGAGTGTTGGTGGTGCGCTCTGGGCTTTGCACCTGGCTAAGGACCTGCTCGGTTTCCTTATAGACCGGAGTCGTCACATTCAGGTTGATGTTCTGCTTGTCCTGACGGATGCCACCAGCAAAGAACTGACCAGCAGCGTAGCTGACCTCGTCCTCATCGTTCTGCTTGTTATGGCGATCGTTAGTGATGCGGACTTCTTTGACACCGGTGAAGAACTTGCCCTCGGGAATGCTGATGGTACCTTGCAGCACGCCATTTTCATCCGAGATGAGCAGGTTGCCAACGAGCGCATCGCGGATCTTCTCTGTGCTGCCTTGGATGGTGCATAGCTCGGTTACATCTTGCTTATCAAAGAACACATAATGGCGCATATTCGGATAGAGACCCGATGCGGTGAACTCGATATTGGTCTTCCTCATGTAGGGCAGCAAGCCGACATCAGTCACGCGATCGAATGTGTATTTGTCTGTACGAGATTCGATGCTTGCATTCGTCTGTGTTCTCGTGGTTGTGGTCTGCTCGACTGTTGACTCAAGCGTATCGCGAAGATTGGTCTGCGTGGTCTGAGTTGTCGTGGTTCTGCGACGGCCTTGGATGAATGAGCTAGATGTCGAGCTTACGGTCGTGCGGTCGCGGAATGACTGAACCGTCTTGACTGTAGTCTCGTTCTTGACCTTCATGCCAGCACCCAGCTCGGTAGTCTCGTCTCGTCCTACCTCTTGAGTTCTATTCGCCCAAACCCAGTTGTTGAATGCTGTGGTCATATTATTCTGGCGCTGAGCCAGGTTCTTGATAGCATCAACACCAGTATCGATATCCATGTTCATATCGGGCTGACGATGAGTATCGGACCAGGTATCGACGTTCGGAGTCAGAATCAGGCTGCCCGTCTTGCGAGCTACGATATAGGGATTGACAGACAAGCTACGCGTGGCGTAGGGCTGCTCGTCAATCTTCTCGTGCTCGTAGGGCTTGTGGATGATGCCATTAGTCATGACCGCATTGCGGCTCTTCGTCGGATTGAATACGCCCTTGCGGTTGAACATGTAGTAGTACGGACGAAGCTCGCCACGAGTCTTATCGATGATAGCTCTGAACTCGTTATTGGCAGTATCGCCGGTTGAGTATTGCTTGAAGTCATCGCATACGAAGCCGTTCTTGAATCGGCTGAAGCCCTGGGCATCTTTCGTATCATCAGCAGCAGCAGAAGACTCGAGCAAGCTCAGACTCGTGTAGTACTCGAGGTTATCGATACGAGTCTCGAGTCGTCCGATATCTCGCATCGTGTAGCGCTTGTTCTCGATTCGTGTCAGCTTGACATCTGAGTAGGAGAAGGTATATGCTGGGATGTAGACTTCGTAGAGCGGCATCACATCAGCATTGCGATTGGTCGGAGCTTTCGGGTCATCTGCTGGCACGCCAAGGATGTGGAAGAAGTTACCATCCTTATCGACAGAGAGCAGATCTTTTCGACCTACGTAATACTCCATATTGTATAGAGCTGTCATGCCCGTAGCTGGCATCTCACCGACGCTATTCTCGCCCGACATCTCAATAGGACGGAAGTCGAGGATATTAGCAGCAGACACGAAGCGATAGCCGATGCGATATGCTGGCAGGTTCTTATACGTAACACCACTATCTGGGTCAGCAAGCGGACTGGAGTAGGAGTCGATGGTGAAGAAGCCCGCTGCGTTGCTATCGGTGTGGTTGAAGTAGCGGAAGGTGATATCGACCTTATCGACGCTGTTGGATAGCACCTCGCCTTCTCGCAGCTTGACTCGAGACTCGTGGTATGCGTAGTGGCTGATGTTTCGGTCGAACTCGAACTTATTTGTTACGACTTGCTTGTCGTTAGGCGTTGCTGAAGAGTAGGCTTCGATCTTCACGATCTGATAGACATCAGCCTTGCCCAGACCGAGCCAGGTCTGTACGTCTGCCTTGTTCACGTTGCGCTTGTAGGTCAGCATCGATTGCTTCTGCTTCTCGATAAGACCTACTGTATGGACGCTATGGATGATGGTTACCTTCTTGCCGCTGTGCTCGGAGCCCAGATTGAGCAGGAGGCTATTGCCCTGCGGCTTGCAGTTATCAGCTGTAGCTCGGACGGACTTGTATGCACCAGCATTGCCCACGATGATAATCGTATCCTTGATATTAGCATCGAAGTTCATGCCAGAGAGCGTGAAGGTATAGCTTCCGTCCGCTCCGAGCGTTGCTGTCAGCTTCTTGCGCATCGTGATGGTCATCGAGCTGCGGTCTGGGCGGTCGATGTTACGAAGCGACTTCATGTTATTGCGCGGAAGCTCGAACATCAGCGCTTTCTCGAAATCTGCGATGTTCTGCCAGCCAAACACAGTACCAGTCGGGATGGTAGCAACGAAGCGATTCGTCACGTTCGCCACGCATTTGACTTGCTTGGTCTTGTCTGTTATCACGCTATCAAGGATCTTGTAGCGCCAGATGTGCTCGCCGTTCTTCTCGCCCACGTAGGTAGCATCGCCAACCTTGATGCGACCGATGATGGTACCAGTCGGAGTCTGAGCATTGGGCAGCCCATCGTAGAGGTAGATATCAGTCAGGTCGACAATAGACTGCGATTGCGGGCTGTTGGGCCATACAGACAAATCCGGATCGGGAACCAAGTCGATATAGCAGCCCTCGCCGAAGTAGGTTGCACCATCGTATGCTTTCAGCGTAGAGCGTGCCTTATCGACATTGATGCTATGGTCTGATGCAGTTTCGATACGATAGCCCTTGACATAGCCCAGACCCGGACTGATGACGACATTCAGCTTGCTTTCGTCTCCGTCAACCTTGAAGCCGTGCGGATCGCCTTCGTATGCTGCCTTGTGCTCGCGATAGCGCGGTGTCCATTCCGATACGGTATAGTTGCCAGACTCTTCCCAGGTGCGCTGTGCCATCGTATCCATGATAGCTGCATACTGATAGTCTTGCTTCAGGACCTGCAAGAAGCCATCTTCGATGGTAGCTAGCTCGATGAACTTGGTGCCGTCTTCGATAGCTCCGGTGCGCTTGGTCAGCACCAGCTCGATAACAAGTCGATCTGCTCCCGGTGCGGTTTCATTCGGATAGCCCAGGCTGTTGTCGAAGAGCTGAGCATCTTCTGTTGGCGTGACGATGCGCTCGATAACATCGAAGCCAATCTTGCATGTAACCGCATCGCCGTACTTCGAGTACACGATTTCGGATGCCTTGACATTGATGAATCGTCCTTCGTAGTAGAACACGCCATCAGCGATAGCGATGACCTTCATCTTGAAGTCGAGCGGCTTGATCTTATCCTGCGGGTCGATGTATCCCGGGCAGGTAGGGCATCGGGCGATAGCAGTCTTGACGACCATATCGTTTTCATCTCGAATCTCGATTTCCTCGCCGGGCAAGAAACGGAACTGCTGTCCATCGTTGCCGACTTTCGTGTACTGCAAGCCCATCGTCGGCGGATCTTTATCATCGCCGTCGATTGCGTTGAGCATGATAGCTTCAACGCCGGACGACTTGCCAATCAGCTTGGCGCTCTTGGGCATCGCAGATGGGATGAATTTCGCACCAGCTGCATCGTTGGTAGCGAAACGAATATACTCGCGCGTGATAGCTTGCACGTTGCCACCAGAGACACGAGAGCCATCTTTGAAGATATGACCAGCAAAATGCTTGCGCTGTGCGTGTTCGTAGGCTTGCTGGTTGTTCAGCTCCCGTGCTTGTATAGGATGCCCTGCAACGTAGATCACCTGATGGTGATTGCGCTGCGGGTCGTAGTCGCTAAAGTAAGGACTCTTGTTAAGGTCTGCCATCGTGTGATTACTCCAGAGTGAAGGCGATTAGAATCTTTTCATGCTGTCCCTTAGCGCGCTGCTTGGGCGATATGGCTTTGTACCATAGCATGATAGCATTGGTTTTATCAATCTTATATATTGAATTTTCTGCAAGATGCAGCTGGTAATCCTTGTTCGCATTGGCGAGGATGCTGATGCCGTCGTATCTTGCTGTGTGGTCGATGAAGCCCGGAATATCCTTGATTTCCTGATGGATCAGGAGAGCATCGGGTTCCATGCTGTATAGCATATCAGCAATGCTGATAGGTCTGGTCTCGAGCTCAAATACCGCAGCAGCAACGCCAGCAATGATGATGACCTTAGCCCAGGTGTAATCCTGTCCAGCATTGGTAATCTCGATACCCGTGATAGCACCGAGTCTATCGATCTGAGCAATCGCTGTAGCTCCATGCCCATCACCGATGATGCTAACGATAGCTGACTGATATCCACTTCCTGGCTCCTCCATCTCGATCTTGTGAATGCCCTTGTTTGCAAGCAGAGCGTGCGCTTTCGCTCCTTGTCCTGATGCTGCTTTGGATAGCACAGCTATCTGATTGCTCGTAGCATGACCGCCCTTGCTAACGTAGTAGTTTTTGAGCTTGCCATCTGGTGTGATTTCGTAGTCGATAATCGTGCCAGTCGTGTCAGAAGATACGATGCGGTCTGATGGGCTGAATGCTCCGTACTGAGCCATGAGCTTAGCTCGGTAGATTTCGTTCCTCGATAGAGTCTTATCCTTGATTATCATCGGAACGAAGTCATCTGTTACGAAGGGCAGATCAGCAGCTGATATATCACCAACGTAGCGCCAGCACACGCCATCTGCTGTCAGAGTATTGAATGCTGCTTTGGCTGGTGTGTACTGAGCGATGCCACCTTGCACGCAATAGAAGAGCTGGTTTTCGTCTGTCTTGTACAGCGTGTCGGGCTTGACTCTATCACCGAGTACGAGTCGCTCGTACTTGATACCAAGACGAAGATTGTTGTAGTTGAGCTTCTTCGCGTAGAAGGCATCGCCTACTGGTTCCTTGCCATTGCTAAGAGCGATGTAGAGATGGCTTATCGCATTCAGGTCAGCATTGACTGTCTGCACGTACTGCCACAGCAAGCCACCATCAGATGCGTTGCCCTTCGTGTGGCGCGGAGCGAGATGCCCAGCTTCTCCGTTGCTGGTAGCGATATACACGTTATTACCATGGATGACTACATCGCCGATCTTATAGGTCTTGCCCTGACTCCATTTCTCGTACTGCCTGTTCGCGAGGTTCGCAATCATGCTAGCGTAGAGCGAGCCGATGAATGCCTTGTTGACCTTGCGTAGCTTGTCGTCAAGGCTTTCGATCAGCTTAGACTTGCTCTTCAGACCAAGAGCAGAGAACAGCTCGTAGCCCGGAGGATGGACCTGGTCCTTAACGAAGTGCTCGTATTCCGGTCGGCTCACTCCAGACTCTATGAGGTAGGAGAACTGATGCCAGTAGAACGAATCGAGGATGATACCATTGTAGCCGATGCGATGGTTGTCATTGACCCAGTCTTTCGGCGTGGTGAATACCGCAGTTGGCTCGAAGGCGAACGTGATGGTCGGGTGGCTGATAGCTTGGAAGACCGGACTGTGCACTCGCAAGCGTAGCGGTCTGCCCAGCTTGTCATCTGGAACCGCTTTGAGCAGAGCATTCTTGCCTTGCTTGCTGTACACGATGAGCTGCGGCACCTTGATGATGTTGCTACCGTGGTTATGGATTTTGATCTTCTCGATAGCACCAGAAGCGCTGACCTGCGATACCTCAGCATAGAAGCCAATCTTATCATCAGCTACGATGCTATCGCCGACCTTGTAGTCCTGCCCTGCATTATCGATAGCTACATCCTTGATGCTGCCCTTGTCGAGCAGCGTTACATCAATCTTGATGCCGTCAATTTCGAGATTGACCTCAGTCAGCGGCTCGGATGACGTTACTGGCTTGACATCGAAGCATGGGCTGTTCTCGAATAGCTTGCTAAACTCCTTGCCCGTGATTTCGATAGTCTCGTGAGGCAAGAAGGTATTGGTCGTGCTGATGTGCAGGCGGATTCTGTCGCTTACGACATCAACCTTGTCGATAACGCACGATGCACCAGAGCTGATGCCTCGACCAACCAAGCCGAAGTCAGCTGCTAGCTGCTCCATGCGACGGATGGTAGTCAGGTCAGCATCCTTAACAAGATACATCCATGTCTCGTTGCGATACTCGGTAGCGGATGGAATCAGCAGCTTCTCTCGCGGATAGGTGATCTTCGGGTTATCAGAGAACAGGAGCTTAAACAGGAACTCGACTGACTTCGCCGTACCGCGAGACATATAATAATGCCGGATGAAGAGCACCAGCAGGCGCTTGTCGACCTCGAATTTCTCCTCGCGAAGACCAAAGGCTAGATCAGCGAGTATCTTGTCCCAGTACTCAGCATGAACATTGCCCGAGTCGATGTTCTCCAGGAAGTGCGTAATCTCGTGGAGGACTTCTCCTTTCGCTTCGAGCTCGCGGAAGTATGCTGTGATGAAATCGGTAAACTGCGGATAGAGCGTCTTCATGAACTCCGGCAGTCGTGCCTTGATTAGAGCGTTATGTGTTGGCATGAGCAACCCTTACCTTGCTGATTCGTACGATATTATTGAATCTACTCAGCACATCGGCGTTGTATGGCTTAGCTTCGAAGATGACCTCATGGTAGCGATCTTCGCCCTGATGGTGCTTCACCGGATGGATGTAGTTGATGGTACCGCTAGCGTAGTCGCAGTCGCCGCAGGGCTTTACGTGATTGCTCTCGAGATTGATGCTCCTAGCATAGAGCTTGCCATCTGCATCGTATACATCGTAGCTGATATAGTCGGTCATGATGCGTGCTCTGATAGAGCCAGGAACGAGGCGGTTACCGAAGAAGACGAAGTTGCTAGCGATGCCCGTCAGATCCAGCCGTTGTCTCTTCTTGAGCAGCTTGCGTGTGAAGGATGATGCGATGTGGCTCGATGCCTTGCGAATGCGATCATTGAGCTCGACATCGCTAAGCATATTGTTGAAGACATTCAGCGATTCATCATTATACTTCTGCACAGCTTTGACTGCCTTATCCTGCACGCTCTCCACACTTACGCTTGCTTTATCCTCGAGCGTGGTCAACACGATGTCAACCTCGCAGTCGATGAACTCCGGGTCGAGGAATACGGGCTCCGCACCTAGCTTCTTCGTATGTGTTAGCAGCTTGCGTGTGATTTCGCGCTTTGCAGACCACGAAAGGGCATCAGCATAATGCGGCTTGATCGAGATGAAGATCTTGCCATACTGCTTGCGGAAGTTATCCTCGCCACGCCATACGTTGACTGCTTGCAGGTTTCGGAAGTAGCGCAAGATCATCGAGCGATAGTCGTCTGGCGTAATCAGTCGATTCTGAGCTTGGAAATGGTTTATTGCATTGAAGCGTGTGGTCTCGAGGCTCTCGCCATCTGAGCCGCTGTTGCTGGTTTCTTTCGACTCGATGATGAAGCCCGGAAGCTGGAAGCGGTCGCATCCATTACCGAGACTGCCAGAGGAAGAGATGTAGCGGCACTGGATGATCTGTCCGTGCTCGGGCTGCTTGCCAAACACATCAGCACCGAAGAAGATCTCGACGAATCCATCGTGCGTGATGGTGGTGTAGAATGCTCTCGTATGAGCATCGATATCCATCGTGCTATGAGCATGGTAGAACTCGAGACCATCATCAGCATCATCATTCTTCACGAAGATGCGAAGCGAGTCAAGGTCAATCGTCTTATCCTTGATGATGAAGTCCTGGTAGACCACAGACGAGTCTGCAACAAATTCCCATTTCTGCCAGCTTCCTTCGTAGATGATGGTTGGTGCTGAGCGGAACAGGAAATGCCCGTTTGGTAGGCGCTCGTAGTCGTATAGGTACACGTTGTCGGGATTGGTGAAGTCTCGTGCGCTATCTGCTCTCGATGCGGTTGCAGCAATGCGCTTGCCCGCATGACACACGACGAAGCCATCAACAGGAAACACATCTGTCTCCTGCTTGATGATGACTTCAGCTAATGCGCTCTTCATGCCCTTCGGCGTGTATCCCATGCCACGCGCTTTGCTGTAGATGGCTTGCTTGGTCTGGGCGCTATCGATGCTGGCTTCGTTGTTTAGCGCATAGACGTAGTGCCCCAGCTGGTGACTATTGTATGCTAGCAGGTTGATGAGCGTTGCGATGCCCGATGCTTCGAAGTTGAAATCCTTGAAGCGGTCGTCAGCTCGCAGCTTGCTGATTAGCTGCTGGCGCACGCTTTCGTAGTCGATTCGGTCTATTTTCATCTCGATGATATCCAGTGATGGTATGATCGTATTTACTCGCGAAAATACTAAGCTATGCTGCTTATTGTTTTTGCAAGCATGGGATGCTATCAACAAACCAGGATACCGAGACATCGATGCGAAAATACTAAGCTATGCTGCTTATTGTTTTGCAAGCAAGACCAACCGCTGAAGCTGATATCGAGCACCAAAACCAAAAAGTGCTATGCTATAGCATAACGGTTTTTGCATAGCATGTGAAGCCACATAATCACTGCATTCTGCACCAAATACAAAACTACACATAGCATGCTATGCTTCGTTTGGTTGTAAGCTACTGCGATGCCCAAGATAATAAGCATTTGCATTTTTATTTGCATCTAGAACTGCTATGATATCAGCAGCTTACCTAAAAATAAAACATTAAAATTCAGCAATCCACATAGTGCAAAGAAACCGCATAGCATGCTATGCTTCTTGAACACCATCCACCCCATCGATGCCTGAGCTGTCGATGCTACCTCACGAGCAGTCAAAAACAAAAAGGTGCTATACCATAGCATCGACATTTTGCATACTTCGTGAAGCCACATGATCACTGAATTCTTGCCAAATGCGAAAATACTAAGCTATGCTGCTTATTGTTTTTGCAGCATCAGATCAACCATCGATGCAACCAAACAGCGCGCAAGCATAGCAACCATACCATATCGCATCTATAGCTCTAGAACCGCGTAGAACGCCTTCTAAGCGGCGATCGCATGCTCGGTGGTACCATCGTATACCTCGAGCATGGAGATCATGCAGGTTTCCTCCTGATGCAACCATAGCAAGCTCGCATGCTGCGTGCAGTCGCATGCTATCGGAGCTGATGCAACCTACCATCGCATAATGCAGTCAGCACGCATCAGACCAGATGCAAGCTCGCATGCTGCGTGCAGTCGCATGCAAGCATCCATTCCTCTGATAATGCAGTCAGCAACCAATGCAAGCAGACCATCAAAATGTCCGGTTTTGCTGCCCAAAGCAGCGCGCAAAATCAAAATGCAAGAATCCAGCCCATCAAACCATCATGAGCTCACATAGAGTGTAGCTTCAAAGCCAAAAAGCAGCCAAAAACCGGACAAAAACAGCCAAAAAACTGTCAACCTAAAAAAGCAAAAAATTCCGCCTGTAACCTATTGAGATTATTAGGCTTTTTTCACCTTAATAAAGTTTAATAAAATAATGCTTGCGCCTCCCGCCGCGCTGCTGCAAAATGCGCTTTTAGAGGCCTACGAAGTAGGTTCCTTCAGCGTAGCTGTCGACGCCGTCGACGAAGTCGACAATGTCGACCAAGAAGGAACGTAGAAGAAGTCAACAAAACAAGATCTGGTTCTAGCGATGATCGAGCGTAGCGAAGATCATCAGCTAGATGTTGAGCGAAGCGAAACATCGAAATAAAAAAATATTCAAATATCAAAAATTCTATATTTTATAAAATTTCAATTATTTTAATTTTTATAAAATATAAAATTTTTTATTTATTATAAAACTAATAAAATTATATTTTATTGGTTTGGGCGACCTATGGCTTAAAAGCTCGGCTCGCGCCTCGCGGCCG
>ERZ773099.1845-NODE-1845-length-15248-cov-28.873692_pt1 | contig 15248 bp, 15 predicted proteins | sample MGYA00511120_ERZ773099 | MGnify/ENA primary metagenome ERZ773099 (study PRJEB29015, sample SAMEA2738012) | human oral metagenome | biome: human oral; feature: human-associated habitat; material: dental | place: China | collected 2104 ... | reverse complement strand
GCCAGCTCAAGCGCATTACGCAGATCGCGGCCATCACCGGTCTGTTCGTCATGGGCGCGCTGGTCTCCAAGTGGACGCACATCGACTTCCCCTCCGTGGTCTCCCAGGCGAAGCAGTACTCGACCGGCGAAGTCGAGACGAAGACCCTCCAGAACATTCTGGACGACCTGCTTCCGGGAATCGCCGCCCTCGGCCTGACCTTCCTGTCCATGTATCTTCTCAATAAGAAGATCAATGCCCTGTGGATCATCCTGGGAATGTTCGTCCTGGGCATCCTGGGCGCCTGGAGCGGGTTCCTGGGAATCCCCACGACCTGATAATCGGCGCCCCGCCCACGGGTGATGGATGGCGAGGGGTCGTCGGGGAACCAGGTTCAACACGGTTCCCCGACGGCCTCCTCCGTCCCGTTGACGGTGCAGTGCCACTCTCAGTCACCCGCAGCACCGCAGTCATTCAATCATCCGCAGCCGCCCGCACGAATGTCCGGAATTCGAGGAGCGCATACATGTCCCAGCGGCTTGAGCCTCTCCAATCGCCCCAACTCATCGCCACCGACCTGGACGGCACCATTCTGTTCGACCGGAAAGTCTCGTCCGCCGACCGCGAGGCCATGAGACGGTGGCGGGCGGCCGGGAACCTGCTGGTGGTGGACACCGGCAAGTCGGTCTTCGCCACCCGCGACACCCTCGAGCCGCTCGGCGTCGTCTTCGACTATGCGATCGCCTTCACCGGCGCGGTGCTCGCCGACGGCGACTACCGCGTGCTGACCTCCCGCTTCCTGCCCGACGGCCTGGCTCACGAGATCGTCATGTCCTTGCAGGGGATCGACGGGCTCACGGTCTTCGCCACCACGCTGGAGACCGACCACATCGTCTCGGACACCTACCACGAGGTCTCTCCGATCCTTCAGGTGTTCGTTCCCATGTCGCCCGAGGAGATGACCGGGCACCGCTTCATCGGAGTTCCCATGCGCGTGCGCGATGACGCTGCGCGCGAGCGCATCGTCGCCGACCTGACCGAGCGCTGGGGCGGGCAGATCGAAGTGGTCCGCAACCAGGAGTTCCTCGACGTCATCCCCGCCGGCGCCACCAAGGGCTCCGGCCTGAAGGATCTGATCGCCTGGCTCACCGGCCCTGACGGGCCTCACCCGGGCGCGCGCATCGAGACCTGGAGTCTCGGCGATTCGTGGAACGACATCCCCATGCACGAGGCCGCCGATCACGCCGTCGCCCTGCCCTGGTCCCCTCCGGATGTCACCGCCGCATGCGAGTGCACCATGGGGTCCATGACCGAGCTCGTCGATCGCGCTCTGGCCGGCAGGGACGAGGGGGCTGATCGGGCTGCTGGGGTTTCAGTCGGGGCTCATGACGCCACTGATGAGAACTGATGAGAAGAGGAGCTGAGGACAGAATGATGGCGGGAATCGGGGCCAAGGTCCGCGATTGGTTCAACGGCGGAGACCCTCAGGGGCACATCAAGATCCGCCAATGGCTGCGCGGCTACGACGACCGCCCGGAGGGGTGGACCTACGGCATGATGGGGCCGGTCATGGGTCTGTCGATTCTGGCCGCCATCCTCTACCCGCTGACCAAGGGCTACGGCAGCATCGTCGCCCTCGTCCTGGCGATCTTCCTCCTGCTCGGGCGTCACCTGATCGAGCGTCAGGTCGCGCGCGTCGGCTCGGACCTCCAGGAGGCCCGCCGCCAGTACGAGCGCACTCACGAACCGGACTATCTGAAGTTCGTGGAGCTGCGGGCCTCCGGGCTGCTCGAGGACAACAAGATGCTCACCCCCTCGACCAGGACCTGGCTCAACGAGCAGGTCGAGTGGGCGCAGGAGCAGATCGAGAAGAATGAGCGGCGAGCGGCGAAGAAGGCCGCTCGGGCCGCACGCCGTCGGAATTCCTCCGCCCGCGCGCCGGAGGGCTCTGGGAATTCAGCGAATTCAGGCAATAGCGCTCAGCAGGAGAAATGATGACCGCGCCCACCAGCCCCGCTGCCGCCGGCCGTTACGTCAGAGCCGTCCTGTGGGACATGGACGGCACGCTCATGGACTCCCAGCCCATATGGGACGAGTCCTTCCTCCGCCGCTGCCGGGAGCGGGGCGGAACCGTCACCCCCGAGCAGGTGGCGGGCATCGCCGGGGCGTCGATTGCGCGCACCCGCGAGCTCATTGCCGCCACCGGCGCTACGCCATCCCCTCAGGACCCCGCTACCGCCGAGGTCTTCGCTCAGATGGCCGCCGATGTCGAGGCCTCAGTCCGCGTGACGCCACCGATCCTGCCCGGCGCCCGGAGGATCACATCGATGCTTAGCGAGATCGGGCTGGCGCAGGTCATCGTCACCCAGTCCCCGCGGCGCATCGTCGAATCGGTCGCTCATGCGCTCGGCGACGTGTTCGTCGGACTGATCACCGGTGATGACGGGCTGCCGGGCAAACCGACGCCCGCGCCCTATGCGGCTGCGATCGAATTCCTCGGTCTGCGGCCCGAGGAGTGCGTCGCGGTGGAGGATTCCCCCACGGGGGCGGCCTCGGCCCGTTCCAACGATCTGCTGGTCATTCAGGTGGGCGGCAGCTCCAAGCACTTCCCAGGCGATCCGGGGCTGGTCGTCGTCAAGAACCTGGCCGCCATCACCCCGCATCTGCTGCTGTGGGACGACTCCCTCCTGTGACTCCGCACCGCTGACGCCGTCCTCTCACTCACTCCGCCGAGATCGGTCCGGTTCCGCGTCGAGATCGGTCGTACTCCGGCTCGAGATCGGTCCGGCCTGCCGGGAGCTGACGCCGTGTGCGCTGAGTAAGCTTCCGGGGAGGAACACCACTCCGCCTCCGTCGTCGAACGCGGCCGCCCCGGCCGTCCGACGCCGTCGGAGACCGACATCCGCCACGGGAGGCGCCATATGACTGAACATATGACTGAAGCTAGTGAGGCTGCTGAGCCCGCTGAGCCCACTATCGACGCCCCGGGCGATGAGCACACCTACGCCGCCGACGAGCTCTTCTTCTCCACGACTGACTCCTCCGGCCGGATCCGTCGTGCCAACTCGATCTTCATGCGCCTGTCCGGATACCCGCGCGGCGCCCTGGTGGGGCGCGCTCACAACGTCGTGCGGCACCCCGATATGCCGGCGGGGCTGTACCGCTGTGTATGGGATGACATCACAGCCGGAGACGCCGTCAGCGCCTACATCACCAACCGCTCGTCCGATGGCGGCAGATACCGCGTCTTCGCGACGATCGTGCCTTCGGGCGCCGGCTTCTTGTCCGTACGCACCCTGCCCATGAGAACTGATCTGCGCGACGCCGTCGAGGCTGTCTACGCTCGTGTGCGACAGGTCGAGGCCGCCTCTGCCGCTGCCGGCGCCTCTCGTCGCGAGGCCGCAGCTGCCGGTCAGGCCGCCCTGCTCGAAGAACTGCAGGCGCTGGGCTACCGCGACTCCGTGGACTTCACCCGTAGAACGCTGCCGGATGAGGTTGCGGCTCTGGTCGCCGCCGGCGTCGGCATCCCCGCGCGAGATGGCGACAGCCCGCTCGCCCGCGTCCTCGCCGAGATGAACGGCGTTGAGGTTGCGACCGCCGATCTGGTCGCCCTGCTCGACGAATGCAGTCGCATGGTCGCCCTGCTGGGCAGGCGCTCCGACGAGATCGGCTCCCTGTCCGCGCGCCTGAAACGGCTGCGCGACTGCCTGCGCGAGGCGTTCGCCGACGTCGAGCGCTACGGGGAGGTTGACGGCCTCGTCCTGGAGTGCGTCGAGCAGCTTCACCCGCTGGCCGGCCAGGTCGCCGAACTGCGCAGTGACGTGGACTCTGTGCGCTTCGGCATCGCCCTGCTGCGGCTGCACAACCTGGCCTCGGGCTTCTTCGCGCTGCAGATCATCGACGGGGAGGACGAGCTGGACGCCAACGACGCCGTCGGCTCCCTCGGCGAGCTCGCCGAGGCCCTGCGCGACGGCGCCGAGCGGCTCACCGAGCGCCTTTTCCTCTACCACGCCCGCGCCGAGCTGGTCGGCGGCGAGCTCGACGACGTCGCCGAGGCCCTGACGGCCATGCACCGTCCGCTGCTCGATCTGCTTGGCGCCGCCTCCGACGCCGGGGCCGGAGACGAGGACTCCGTGCGCGCCGCCCGCTCGCTGGTCCGCGGCGGCTTCCCGGAGGCCCGCGACCTGGCCGACCTCGCCGGCGCCGTACGGGACCTGGAGGTGCCCTACGCGGCTGCCGACATCGACGCCCGGCTCGTGCTCGTCGAGGCGGCCCTAGCCGAGCTGGGCTGACGGACTCGCCGACTCATCTATCCCCTAATTCCCGGCCCATCCCCCGGCATCCTCGCCCGGGGCCGTGTCGGGGCGTGAGCGCGAGGGGGCGGTCTTCGCCGGTGTTCCTCGATGTTGCACATGGGAGAGTGGGGCCTCTGCGGGGTGGAGGCCGGTTTTCCGCAGGATTGTGCGCTTTCCTGTTGGCCGTCGTGTTCGGCTGTCGGGCTCCCATGTGCGCTGAGGGGGGTCTGCGCACATGGGAGCGAGAGCGTGACCGCCACTGAAGTCGCTTTTCCGCATGATTCCGGGGTTTTTGCCGACGTGGGTCGCGCGCGAATGTGCAACACCGTCGCCCCGGCGCCCGCAGGCCCCGGCAGAACCGATCTCGACGCGGAACTCGACCGATCTCGACGCGGAAATGAACCGATCTCGGCGTCAGGGGCGGACCAGCTCGACCAGGACCTCGGCGTGGTCGGTGTGGGGGAACATGTCGAACAGCTGGGCCCGGCGAACGCTCAGGGAGGGCATCGCCTCCAGGTCGGCCGCCAGGCTCGCCGGATTGCACGAGGAGTACAGCATCCGCGCCACCCCCGAGTCCTCGACACGCTGCGCCAGCTCGACCCCGATCCCGCGCCGCGGCGGGTTGACCACCAGCAGGTCCGGCACGACGCCGCCCCCGGGATCCAGGACCCGTGCGTCGCCGGCCTCGAAGCGGACGGCGCCGGGCGCCAGCCCCATGAGCCTCGCGGACTGCCGAGCCCCGCGGATCGCAGGCGCCGACACCTCCACCCCCAGCACCCGGCGGCCGGGGCCCGCGAGCGCGAGCGCGAAGCCCCCGACTCCGCAGAACAGGTCCCACACCTCGGAGCGTCCGTCCAGGTCCTCCGCCCAGTGCGCCGCGGTGGCGTAGAGCCGCTCGGCGACGCCCGTGTTCGTCTGGAAGAAGGAGCGGGTCGGCAGGAGGAGCAGAAGCTCGGCTCCCGGGGTCCGCCCGGGGGCGGCACCAACGGCGGCCCCGCCACCGGCCCCCGGCAGCCGCAGGCGCATGAGCAGGCGGTCGCCCCACGGGTTGTCGTCGGTGAGGACGAGCTCCTCCTCGCCCTCGATAACGGCCTGGTGGACGGGCTGGATATTGGCGCTCATGACGGCGAGGGTCGGCAGCGCCTCCCGCAGCCCCGGCAGCGCCTCCCGCAGCCGGCCGACGTGCCGGTGTGACCGCAGGACCCAGCGGACCATGAGGTCGCCGTCGGGGGAGGCGGTCACCAGCAGGTGCTTGAGCTCGCCGCGCCGCGCCCCGACGTCGTAGGGCCCGATGCCCAGCCGGCTCACGGCCCGAGCCAGGACGGGCAGGGCCGCCTCGATCTCGGCCACGTGCAGGGGGCAGTCGCGCAGGTCGATGCCGCCGTTGGGGCCGAGGATGCCGAGGACGGGCGCGGCAGAACGGCCCGAGACGACCATCTTCGCCTTGTTGCGGAAGCGGCTCGGGGCGCTTGGCACCGGAGGCTGCCAGGCGCCGTCGGGCACGGAGCGGGCGGCGGCGAGCAGTGCTGCGACGCGCTGCTGCTTGCGGGCGAGCTGGAGGTCCAGCGGCAGGTCCTGGTGCGGGCAGGAGCGGCAGGCGTTGCTGCGGTGCAGCGGGCAGAAGGCGGCCGACGACGGGCGGCGGGTGTCGGCGCGCATGAGGATCACGGGGACATTGTGGGCCCCGGGCGGATTACGGGCCCGCCACGGGTGCGCCGGATACAACCTGGCCCGCGGTGCCGGGAGTCTCCCGGCCCCGCGGGCCTTCGTCGTTGAGGGGCTCGACTCCCGGGTTCCCAGTTCCGGGAGGAGCACTCCTCCTTCGCCGGAGCGGCGTCCGCGGGCTCCCTTAGACCCTTGGTCGCCTCGGCTGCGGCCGGTCACCGGGTTCCCCAACCCTCACGACCGCGTCCGTCCGACGGTGAGCCCTATATAACCGGACGTACCTGGACGAACACCACCAAAGCGTCTGGGAAAAACCTAGGAAATGTGAAACGGTCGTGCAGCGGCGGGCCGGGGTCACAGGGTCGTGCCGGCCGCCCCCAGGATGATGAAGACGACGCCGCCGATGACGGCGAGGGCGCCCAGCCAGTGGATGGGGATGAAGAAGAGGGTGTTCCGGTTGCGCAGCCCACGCCTGACGTCCTGGCTCTGCTGGGCGACGAGGTGCTCGACCTGCTGCGTCGCCTCGGCCTCGTCGCGCGGTGCCGGCGCTCCGACCTCGACCTGGAAGGCGCCGGCGCGCACCCGCTGCCACAGCTCCTGGCGCAGGCCCTCCAGGTACTCATCTGCCTTGCTGCGCGGACGCACCACATTGAGCCAGTACCCGAAGGCCGCGCACGCGGCGCCGCCCAGCAGCAGGCCCGCGCCCGCCGCCACGACCCCCGCAGGGGTGCCCGAGCTATTGTGGCCGCTCAGCCCCATGGTCAGTGCAACGCCCCCGATGATGAGGAAGAAGCCGACAATGCCCCAGCCGCGCCAGATGATCATGACGGTAGCGTAACCGAGTCGTGACTGGCGGCGAGCGGCCCCCAGTCGCCGAGATCGGCACGACGGCGTCGGGCACACTGGGCCCATGACCGACCCCGCTCCCACCGTGCCGCCCGTGCCGCCCGCACCGGCCCTGCCGCGCACCGGCATCGGCACCGACGTCCACGCCTTCCGGGCCGTCGCCGACCCCGCCGCGCCCCTGCACCTGGCCTGCCTGACCTGGCCCGGCGAGACGGGACTGGAGGGCCACTCCGACGGCGACGTCGTCGCCCACGCCTGCTGCGACGCCCTCTTCTCCGCCGCGGGGCTGGGGGACCTCGGCTCCAACTTCGGCACCGCCGAACCGCGGTGGAAAGGCGCCTCCGGGGCGGTGCTGCTGGCCGAGGCGGCCCGGCGCGTGCGCGCCGCCGGCTACGAGATCGGCAACGTCGCCGTCCAGCTCGTCGGCGCCCGGCCCCGCGTCGCCGCCCGCATGGCCGAGGCCCGCGACGCCCTGTCGGCCGCCGCCGGGGCCGACGTCTCCTTCTCCGCGACCACTACCGACCGCCTGGGATTCCTCGGTCGCGAGGAGGGCCTGCTCGCCGTGGCGACGGCCCTGGTCCACCCCGTCGGCCAGTAGGTGCGGCGGGGCGGCCCTCGACGCGAGCGAAACGAACCCCGTAGAACCCCGTCGGCCAGTAGGCGCGGAGGGGCGGCCCGACGGCGCCGGGCGGACGGCGGCCTCCGCCCGATCCCGGCCGGCGGCCCCGGCGGAACGGGGTCCGGCCGCCTGGCGCGGTCCCCCTCCCGGTCCCAGCCGGGCGGGCCGGTAGTCTGGCCCGGTGAGCACCCAGACCGCCTCCGCGCCCGCCCTGCGCCTGTACGACTCCGCCGCCCGCGCCGTCGTCCCCCTGGCGCCCACCGTCACCCCCGGGACGGTCGCGATCTACCTGTGCGGCGCCACCGTCCAGGGCTCGCCCCACATCGGCCACATGCGCTCGGCCATCGTCTTCGACGTCCTGCGCCGCTGGCTCGAAAGATGCGGCCAGCGGGTCAGCCTCATCCGCAATGTCACCGACATCGACGACAAGATCCTCGCCAGGTCCGCCGCCGCCACACCTCCCGAGGCCTGGTGGGCCTGGGCCCAGCGCCACGAGCGCGAGTTCGACGCCGCCTACCGGGCCCTGGGCGTGGCCGCCCCCACCTACGAGCCGCGGGCCACCGGGCACATCCCCGAGATGCTCGACCTCGTCCGGCGCCTGCTCGACGCCGGTCACGCCTACCGCGGCGAGTCCGGCAACGTCTACTTCGACGTGGCCTCGCTGCCCGACTACGGCTCGCTGACCCACCAGCGGCTGGAGGACCTGGCCACCACCGAGGACGAGACCCAGATCGACGCGGCCGTCGAGGTCGACAAGCGCGACCCGCGCGACTTCGCCCTGTGGAAGGCCGTCAAGCCCGGCGAGCCGGCCGACGCCGCCTGGGACGCCCCCTGGGGCCGCGGGCGGCCCGGCTGGCACCTGGAGTGCTCGGCCATGAGCCGGCGCTACCTGGGCGACGCCTTTGACATCCACGGCGGCGGCATCGACCTGCGCTTCCCCCACCACGAGAACGAGCAGGCCCAGTCCCACGGCGCCGGCTGGGGCTTCGCCCGCCACTGGGTCCACAACGCCTGGGTCACCGTCAAGGGCGAGAAGATGAGCAAGTCGTTGGGCAACTCTCTGATCGTGGCCGAGCTGCTCAAGAAGTACGACGCCCCCGTGCTCCGCCTGGCGCTGGGCACCGTCCACCACCGCTCCACCGTCGAGTTCTCCGACGAGACCCTCGCCGACGCCGCCGCCCTGTGGGAGCGCCTGAGCGGCGCCGTCCTGCGCGCCCGGGAGGCGACCGGCGGCGCGAACGGCTCCGACGACGGCTCCGGCTCCGACACTGACGGCGCGGTCGCCGTCAGCCCGGTGGACGCACCGCCTCAGGAGGTGCGCGCGCGCCCTCTCCCCGACGAATACGTGGCCGCGATGGACGACGATCTCGGACTGGCCGGAGCCATGGCCGTCGTCCACGCCACCCTCAAACGGCTCAACAGTGCGCTCGCGGCCCCGACGCCGGAGCGCGACGCCGTCGTCGGGGCGGCTCTGGACCTGCGCTCCCAGCTCGACGTCCTGGGGCTGGACCCCCTCGCCGAGCCCTGGCGCTCCCGCGTTCTGGGCGGCTCGGAAGCCGGGAGCGACTCCGCCATGGATGCGCTCGACCATCTCGTCACCGCTCTGCTCGACCAGCGGGCCGAGGCCCGCGCAGCCAAGGACTGGCCCCGCGCCGACGCCCTGCGCGATGAGCTGACCGCCGCCGGCGTCGTCGTCGAGGACTCGACCGCCGGCGCTCGCTGGCACCTGGCCTGAGCCCCGAGCGCAGTCGAAAGGATCATTCATGCCCGGAAACGAGCAGTATCCCGGAGCCAAGCGGCGCTTCGCCAAGAAGGGCCCTACCAAGGGCTCCGGCGGCAAGCGCCGTCGGGGGCTGGAGGGCCGCGGCCCCACGCCGAAGGCGGAGGACCGCGTGGGCCATCCCAAGGCGCGGGCGAAGGCGCGCGCCGAGGCGCGGGCCGCCCAGCCCACGCATGCCAAACGGCTGGACAAGGCCAGGGACCGCTTCGACGTTCCCGCAGGCCATGAGGTCGTATGCGGCCGCAATGCGGTCGCCGAGGCCGCCCGCGCCGGCGTCCCGATCACGCGCGTGTTCATGGCCTCCTCCGCAGCATCATCCGGGTCCGACGACCGCCTCGGCGCCGTCGTCCGCCGCGCGACTCTGCTGGGCGCTCCGGTGCTGGAGGCCACCAGGCTCGACCTGGAGGCGCTCACCGACGGCGCCGCCCACCAGGGCGTGGCCATCGAGGTGCCCGCCTACGAGTACGCCGACGCCCGCGACCTGCTCGAGCGCGCCCGCGAAGCCGGCCGCACGCCGCTGCTCGTCGCCCTGGATCAGGTCACCGATCCCCACAATCTCGGGGCGGTCCTGCGCAACGCGGGCGCCTTCGGGGCCGACGGCGTCATCATCCCCGAGCGGCGGTCGGTCGGGGTCAACACCACCGTCTGGAAGGTCTCGGCCGGCGCGGCCGCCCGCGTGCCGGTGGCCCGCGAGACGAACCTCGTGCGCACACTGACCGCCCTGAAGAAGGAGGGCTGCTTCGTCGTCGGGCTCGACGGCGGTGGGGACACGGCGCTCGAGGACCTCACGCTCGCCGATGCCCCGCTCGTCGTGGTCACCGGGGCCGAGGGGGCGGGCCTGTCCCGCCTGGTGCGTCAGACCTGCGACGTCATCGCCTCCATCCCGATCTCCCGCGCCGTCGAATCGCTCAACGCGGCGGTGGCCACCGGCATCGGCCTGTACGAGATCGACCGACTGCGCCGCGCCGCTCGTTCTGCTCAGCCCGCTCAGTCCGTTCGCCCGGATCGGGGCTGACCCGCATGCCGGTTGCTGACACAATGGGCGCCGGACCCGTAATCCCTAATCACCGGACCGACCGCGGAGCGGCTGGTCCCAGCCGGCTAGGAGGCCGTCATGGTGCAGGACACCGCACAGCGCTGGAACCGTACTGAAGGCGTGCTCATTGCTCCGGGCACCCAGCCAGATGCGGTTGCCGACCGCCTTGTCGCCGACCGGGTCGTCGCCCGCCTCGAGTGGTACCCCTCCAGCCCCCACCTGCTGTCGGTGACGCTCATGGCCGATGCCGATGGCCGCGTCGCCGTCACCCCGCCCGCACGCGGGGGAGTCGTGGCCGGGCTCGGCGTCAGCGAGCTCGCCGAGTCCCTCGCCCGCGAGTTCGGGGCGGATGTGACCATCGGCCCGGCGGCCTTCAACGCACTGCCCGACGACGTCGTTCTGCCCGAGGTTCCGGGCGGTCCCGGGCCCACGACCCGCACACTCGTGGTCTCGCCCCTGAGCGCCTACATGGTGCCTCTGCAGGCCACGCTGTTGGAGCGCCCGCTCGCCGTGGCCTCCCTGCCCGGCCTGGATCGCCGGATCGTCATGTACGCCGGCGAGGGGACGGGGCTGGGCTCCTTCGGCTGGGACGAGGAGTCCCTGCCCGCTCTCGTCCTGACCGTTGACGAGCACGACGTCGCCGCCCGCGCCATCCTGACCGGTGAGAGCGAGGACGACGCCGTCTTCTCCTGGGGCATGACCTCGCGCTATGTGTGGGGCGGAGTCGAGGAGCCTGGACCGGCGCTGCGCGCACTGGTCGATGAGCTGCTCACCGATTCGACCGACGCCTCCGTCATCGCCTCCACCGTGCCGGGAGCCGACGTCGAGGCCGCCGCCGCGGCCTGCGAGACTCCGGGCCTGAAGGGCATGGTCGCCCTGACTCGGGCGCTGGGACTGCCCGAGTGGGTCGAGTCCGTCCTGGCCGGGCGGCTCGCGCCGGCGGAGGTACCCGGTGCGGTCGTCCATGAGCCTCGCGGCCTGTCGAACGCCGTGGGCCGCAGCGTCGGCATGCTTCTGCAGGATCCGTCCACCCCGGGCTCGGCCTTCTGGCAGTCCTACGTTCGCACTGTCACCGATATGCCCTGGGCGGTGCGCGGGGCGGCCATTCTCGAGGCCGGTCTGGGCGGGGCGCTGGTGGGCGCAGCGGTGCGCCGTCACCATCGGACCGGTCGTCTGCCCGGCGGGCTGCTGGGCGTGGGCATTGTGCTGATGGTGGATGCGGTGGCCGAGACCTCGCTGGCCTCCTGGACGCGGCACCGCGAATTGCGCCGACGGGCCGATGAGGAGATGGCGCTGGTCGCCGAGGAGCTCGGCGCCTGAGGGGCGCGCGGGGCGCTCGCTCGCCCAGCCGCCCTAGTCGAGTCCCTCGAGATAGGCCGTGAGGACGGCTCTCGTGTCCACGGGTGCGGCTTCGGCCGCCTGGTACATCAGCAGCGCGTCCACCAGTCCCACCAGGTCGGGGGCGCGGGTCGCGGCGTCCGAGACGCCTGCGGAGGTGAGAATCTGCTCGGCCAGTCGGTTCAACGGCTCCCTGACTGGGGCCTTGGCCGTGAGCGCCTCTCGAAGCTCGGCATCGTCTCGCAACTCGAACAGGAGCGCGCCGCGGGCGGCTTGAGCATCCGAGCGTCGTGCCATGTGCGCGAGGATGTCCGCTGCGATGCCGGCCGCCTCATGGCGATGAAGCGATGCGGGGATTATGACGTCGGCGATGTCCGACTGCGATCCCTCGGAAAGACGGTTGACCACGAGTGTCAGCAGATCGCGGCGGGTGCGGGCGTAGTAGGAGGTCGATCCGCGGGGGAGCCCCGCTTCGGCATCGACGTGCAGGTGTGTGAGTGCGTGCACTCCATCGCGGGCGATGAGCCGCACTCCGGCGTCGCCGATCTGCTCTCTGCGTCCTGCTCCGCGTCCCATGGCGTCCGCTCCTTGCCTTTCGAGACTAAATACCTCTACGATTATAGATACTCTATGTTCGTAGAGATGCTGAAGCTGTGAGAGAGGCGCGCGATGAGAGTGGCGGTTGTAGGAGGGGGCGTCTCCGGGAAGGCCATCAGGCGTGCTCTGGAGGATGCCGGGGCGCAGGTGACGATGCACTCGCGCCGGACCGGTTTCGACGTCCTGCGAGATGATGCCGTGGCCGTACTGGCGGGGGCGGATGCCATTGTGGAGGCCAGTGGCAGGTTCACCACCGGCAAGAAGGCCGCAACCGACTTCTTCACGCGTTCGACTCGCGCCATTTCCGCTGCGGCGAAGGCCTTCGGGGCGCGACACGTTCTGCTCTCGATCGTCGGCTGTCACTTGCCGGAAGTCCGGGGGTACGGCTATTTCGCCGGCAAGGTTGCTCAAGAGGAGCTTGCCCGCCGGATGAGCCCGCGTCTGTCGCTGGTCCGCTCGACCCAATGGTTCGAGTTCGTCGGCCAGAATGTGGAGCGCATGCGCCGCGGCCCCATTTCGATCATCCCCTCCATGAGAATGCGACCGGTCGGCCTCGACGCCGTCGCCGAGACCGTGGCTCAGGCGGTTCTCAGTGACGAGGACGGCCGGACGTATGAGGTTGCGGGGCCCGAGGTGATGACGCTGTGGGAGATGACTGCGCAGCTCCCATCCTTGAACGCGCGACCGGTGCCCCTGCTGATCCCGACCCGCTGGGGACTCGCCTTCCGCCGCGGTGCGCTGGTGCCGGGCGATGATGTGCCGTCGGTGGGCCCCACGTATGCGCAGTGGTTGCGGGCGTGACGAGCTTGATCGAGCCTGATGATGTCCTTCTGCGGGTGGCCGCACGGCTACGGCCACGCACCGGTAGTCGAAGCTCCGCTCGCACATGCTGGACGGTGATATCCAGATAACCGGTACCGTGCGGATAAGCAGGATAAGCAGGACAAGCAGGGTAAGCACTGTGCGGTGGGCCGGTTGTGCCGTTCACTGCGCTCCTCTCACTCGCCTGGGGCTTCAGAGTCATTTCACCAGCTCGCCGAGCAGATGAAAAGCAAGCACTGCGAGCAGGGACACGACGATGACAAGCCACTGCTTCTCGTAACGGCTGGGTCCCTTGATCCTCTGCAGCGTCAGCACACCGGGATGTACTTCCATGTGAGCACCGTTCCGGAGGGGTCGGTCACCAGGTCGATGAAGCCGTGAGGGACGCGGTCGGCGCCGGGGAGGACGACGACGTCGGGGCTCACGCGAGCATCATCCTTGCTCTCCTCACTCCCCCTTGAACTTCAGGCCGGCGGTGAAGCCCATGGGATTGCGCTCATAGGCCAGGGCCATCTCCTCATCCCTGGCGGCGAACTCGTCATCGTCGTCAAGGGGGGCGTTCTCGCCCTCGTCCTCGGCGCCGAAGATCGCCGCCATCTCCTGGGTGTCGCCCAGTGAGAGGAAGGACTCCTCGTCCCGGTGCTGGGGCAGGACATTGTTGATGTAGTCCTCAAGCGCCTGTTCGGTGGTGATGTCGCACTGCTGGGCCTCCGACATGTACCAGCGGTGCTCGAGGACCTCGTGGAAGATCTCTGCGGGTTCGAGCTTGCGGCGCAGTTCCATGGGAACGGCGGAGATCGTCGGCTCGAAGACGTTGGCGAGCCAGGAGTGGGCCGTCTGCTCGATGGGCTCGTCCTGCCGCTCGGTGTAGGCCCTGTACGCCTCCAGGTCGTTGAGCATGCGCTGGCCCTGACGCTCCTGGACGTCCAAACCCGTCAGGCGCATGATCTGGCGGTGGTAGTGCCCCGCATCGACGACCTTGGGCTGGATGACCATGCGCGCGACCGAGCCGTCGGCGTGGGTCTTCATCATGAGCTCGCCGACGTCGAAGCCCAGCTTGTTGAGGCGCTCGATGCGCTGCCGCACGCGCCACCGCTCGCCCATGTCGAAGGTCTCCGCGCCCGTGAGCACCTCCCACAGGTCGGTGTAGCGGGTCACGATGCGGTCGCCGACCTCAATCGTGTCGACGCTGGGCTCCAGGAGCGCTCCGGCCTGGAGGTCCATGAGCTCGCCGATGATGTTCGTCCGGGCGACGTCGATGTCGTACAGCCGCTTGCCCTCCGTCAGTCCCTCCGTGTGGAGCTCGCCGGTCTCGGCGTCGACCAGATAGGCGGCGAAGGCGCCTGCGTCGCGCCGGAAGAGCGTGTTGGACAGCGAGACATCCCCCCAGTAGAAGCCGAGCAGGTGCAGGCGCACGAGCAGGACCGCCAGAGCGTCGATCAGGCGTGTGGCGGTCTCCGGGCGCATGTACTGGCTGAACAGGGCGCGATAGGGGAGGGAGTAGGACAGGTGCTCGGTGATGAGCACGGAGTTCAGGGCGGTGCCGGACAGGTCCGTGCGGCTCGTGATGACAGCGGTGGGCGTCACGCACGGCGCGCCCAGGCGCACGAGGCTGCGGAGCAGCTCGTACTCGCGGTGGGCGACGGACTCGCCGATCTCCTTGACGGCGATCACGCGTTCGGAGAGGTTGACGAACCGCACGATGTGTCGGGACAGGCCGCGTGGAAGTGCCGCGAGGACTTCGGGCGGCCACGACTCCAGTGGGCTCTCCCACGGCAGGTCGAGCAGCGCGGGGTCGATCGTCGCCGCGGTAATCTGCATGGACTGAGGCATGAAAACATCCTCTCAGGAAACGGAGTCGACGGCGCGCTGAGCGGCGGGAGGGGTGCCGGACCGCACACTGAGGCACCTGAGACACCTGAGGCACCTGAGACACACCGAAGCCCGCCCCCTCGGCGTGAGGGGACGGGCTTCAGTGCGGATCGGCGCGTGGCGCGATCGCGGGGTCGGGGTCTCAGGCGGTGAAGTGCTCAGGTCCTCCGCACCAGACCCGCTGCTGGGGCCCTCAGGCGGGCAGGCGCTCGCCCGTGGAGGAGGAGAAGATGTGCTCCTCGCCGGGCTTGATGCGCACGTGGACGGTCTCGCCCGGCTCGGGCGCGGTGCGCGGGGGAACGCGAACGATGATCTGGCTGGAGTCCTCGCCGGATCCCAGCTTCTCCTCCGAGCCCTCGGCGCCGACGAGCTCGCCGTAGATGTAGGCGTCGCTCCCCA
>ERZ773099.1844-NODE-1844-length-15283-cov-11.176057_pt1 | contig 15283 bp, 12 predicted proteins | sample MGYA00511120_ERZ773099 | MGnify/ENA primary metagenome ERZ773099 (study PRJEB29015, sample SAMEA2738012) | human oral metagenome | biome: human oral; feature: human-associated habitat; material: dental | place: China | collected 2104 ... | reverse complement strand
CGCGGGGTTGCCGACGGCGATCGCATAGGGCGGGATGTTCTTTGCAACGACAGCGCCGGCGCCGATGACAGCACCGTTTCCAATGCGGATGCCGCCCATGATCGTTGCATTGGCATCGACCCAGACATCGTTGCCAATGATGATTTGGTGGCGGCTGACCGAATCTTCCATAGGTGTCAGCGGAAGTGCAGGGTCAGGAGCACTTGCTTCCTCGATGATCTGCTGCGGATAGGTCGTAATGCAACGATAGTCATGATTCATACCGATCATAAAGGTTAGGCGATGTGCCAGGGAGGAATAATTTCCGATCAGGATATGCTCGTTTTCTTTATCAAATGTCTCTAAACGGCCACTGACGATGTAGGAGCGCGCCCCAATGGTAATCATGAGCTTTTTTTGATCTTCATCCCGATAGATTTTTCGAAGTTGTGGGGAAAAGTTATCAAACGTAAATTTTTGAATCATAAATGTGATGCTCCTTTACGATACGATAGAATCTTATCATACCATATCCGCATTGTTTTCGCGATATAAATATAGATGTACTTCTCTATTCGCGCTTATTTACAAAATATGATATAATGAACCCAATGTATTGTGCAGGAGGCGGGGCGCTCTGCCTGCACACGAAGAGACGGGGGAAGTATATGGCAGATCGGATTGTTTCGACTGAGGATATTTCGTGGATTTCTACGCGCCTAAAGGAGCTTGATGATTCTGTTCATACGACGAACAGCAATGTCGTCTTGATGGGCAACCAGATCAGTGCGCTGAAAAAAGAGCTGCATCAGCTGTCATCGGATTTTGCTGCGTTTTCTAAGATGCAGCGGCTTGCGAACCGCGCACAGACGGCGGAGACACGCCTCGTGAAACTCCGGCAGGAGATCGAACAAAAGTTCGGACACTATGCCATTGTCCGTCGGACGATGAAGGGGATCTTGCAGGCGAATGATCTCGGCATTGTGCGCAGGGACACGATCACGGCGGCGACAGAGGAGCTGATGCTGGGGGCACCGGAATACTGGCTCGCGCCTGCGCTCGTCGCGCTCTCGGCGTGGATCAGTGACCGGGAGGATCTGGCGCAGCGGGCGCTCCGTGAGGCGGTGCATCGCGATGATGAAAAGACGTCGCTCCTCTTTGCGCTCATTTGCCGCCGCGCAGACCGCAGCCCTGCGGCGCTGCAGTGGGTGCGCCGCTATCTGGATATGCAGGATGAAACGGCGCTCGACCGCAAGGCCATCCTCATCATCGACGCTTATGCGAACGGGCTTTTCGGACGCGACAGTGAGGGGATGATCCAAAAACAGCTCGATTGTTGGATAGAGCGCCTCGCAGAGGCACCGGATTTCATCGCGGAACAAGAGCATAGGTGGCGCGAGGCGCTTCAGCTCTTTCAGCCGGAGAAGCTGAGTGAGCAGGAACTTGACTATCCGTATTTGAAAAAATACAGCAAGACGTGGAATGAGCTTGCAGAGGCGATGTGTGCCGCGCATTTGCATGAACGTGTCTATGACCACTTCTATCAGATCTTTTGGCAAGAGCCTGTGCTCAAGGGTCTGATAGAGGAGCTGGACCGCGTGTTGGAGAGCCTCGTGACGGATTTTGATGATGCGGAGCAGTCCCTGCATGAGGCGCAGACGCTTGAGCAGCTCGTCATTGATGCCGAGGGGGATGAGGCGCGCGCGAAGCGTGAGATGCAGATGAAGCAGCAGGCGTTCGAGGAGCGCCGCAATTTTATGCAGCTCGTGACGGATGCAGCGATGAATCCGGAGGAGTCCCGTGCGAATATCACGGTGCAGAAGATGGCGATTGCCTTCTCGCGCGATTGGATTCTCTCCGCCTATCGGGATGTCATTGCAAAGAACCGTATGGCAGTGCCGCATACGGTGAAGTTTTCTCTCGGTGCCTTTACGGCACAGACGCAGGACGGGGAAAACGAGACGGAGGTACTGGAGGCGTTCACCGCATGGGCGGCAGAGGAGCGCAGAAAGGCGCTCTCTGCGGTCGGTCTCAGCGCAGGGCAAAAGCTCTGTGGCGTGGGTGCGGTGCTGCCGCCGCTCGTTGGGATTTTAGGCGGGCCGGTGGGGATTGCGATCGGTGCTGCTGTTTCCATCGGGATGTTCCTGTTCTATCGGAGCGCGAAAAAGGATGTCGATGCCCGCCATCAGACCATCACCGATCAGTATACGGAGGATGAGGCGAGCGGCGTTCAGATCATCCGTGCACTGATGGCAGAGGTCGTTGACTACCGCGCCGCATTTCAAAGGGCCGATGAGAGCAGCACACGCGTGACCGATTTTCTAACGGAGCTGCATACGGGGCAGTTCGTCCTCGGGCAGGCTGCACATGAGCGGCGCGTGCAGATTTGAGAGGAGGGGGCACAGTGAGCCAGCAGAGTGCTTTTGCAGAGATTCAAAAAAAGACAGAGCGGGTCTGTTCGCATTGTGGTGCCGTGTATGGAGAAAATGCGGCCTTTTGCAGCAGCTGCGGAGCGTGTACATTGGGCACTGCGGAAAAGGGCGGTGCAAAAGCGGCGGCCACCGCAGATGCACGCGGCGATATGCCGTTTGCGCCCATTGATGCGGGTGCGGCGGCGCAGCAGATGCCATCCCCCCGAGATGAACCCATCGGAGAGCGCGGTGCAGATATTTTTGCAGCAGGGCTTCCCATGTGGAACCTCACACCGCCGCACAGCCCCGTGCGCAGGAGCAGAATATGATATGCCCGCCTAAGACCTATGCCGATTGGATCGCGCTCCTTGCGCTTTTCAAAGAGCGCGGACACGATGAGGAAGTCCTTGCGGCGATGCAAGAGGGCAGTCTTTCGTGGCAGTCCGGCGTCGCGGAGCGTTTCACGGCGCAGCTGATGAATGCCGTCGAGGTGCGTTTGGGCGCGGCCTCAGAGGTCTTTTCCCGCAGTATGCAGCATGCACGGGATGAGCGGGAAACCATTGCGGCGCTGCTTGGTCTGCGGCGCACACTCTCCTTTTTGCTGCGTGCGGTCGATCTCCCCGCCCTGCCTAAGGAGCAGCGGGCAGCGCTGTGTAAGATGGTTGCAGAACATGCCGAAAGGATGCAGGAGAGCCTTTTGGATTCGGCGCGCAGCGACCGCACGGGCAGGATGATGTGCATTGTCCGCAGTCATTGTGTCAACCGTCTTGATCGTTCGGATTTATAGCAATAGAATACATCGAAAGGAATATAGATTTTTATGACGGCACGGAACGAGTGCAAAGAGCTTCTCACGCGCTATGCCATCGCGCGCATCCCCTTCATCGCACTGCACACCGTCGAGCGCGGCCGTGCGCTCTGCCTGCTGAAGGACGTGGCGGCGGAGCTGTCGCTTCCCATCTGCGTGCATACCCTCTCGAAGGGGGTCTATGACCTCATGACGGACAAGGTCGTCAGTGAGGATAAATCCATCTACGGCGCCATGGACTATATGAGCGAGCAGATGAAACGCCGCCAAAATCTCACGCTCATCCTCACGGAGACACCCGATCTGACGAGCGACAGCAGCGATGCGCGGCAGCTCGTTGACCTTGTGACCCTTGCGAGTGAGACGGGCGGCGCCATCATCGTCTTTACGCAGGCCGCCGTCTGGAACCGCTTGCAGCGCCTTGGGCTGATGCTTTCTCTGCCGCTGCCCGATGAGGATGAGATGGCGGCGACCATTCGCCGCTACATCGACGACTACCGCACGGAAATCACGATTGAGTGGGACGAGCGGGACATCCGTGAGGCGGCGTCCATCCTCGGCGGTGTCACCGCGATTGAGGCGGAGAATGTCATGGCGGCGCTCGTTGCGAAAAAGGCCATCCGCAAGGAGGATATGGACGAGGTGCGCAGCGCGAAAGACCGCCTCTTTTCCGATATTTCAGGCCTTGAGAAAATCCATGCCGATGAGAGTGTGCAGGATGTCGGCGGCCTTGCGGGCCTGCGGAGCTGGCTCGATGAGAAGCGGCAGCTCTTTTCCGCCGAAAAGCGGGCGATCTTGCGGGAAAAGGGGCTCAAGTCCCCGCGCGGCATTCTCCTCGTCGGCGTGCCCGGCTGCGGCAAATCCCTCTCCGCCAAAGCGATTTCAGTCAGTTGGAAGCTGCCGCTCTACCGTCTTGATTTTGCGACCGTGCAGGGCAGCTATGTCGGGCAGAGCGAGCAGCAGCTCAGGGATGCGCTCATGACCGCGGAAAATGTCGCGCCCTGCATTCTCTGGATCGACGAGATTGAAAAAGGGCTTTCAGGGGCGGGCAGCACGGGGGACGGCGGCGTTTCCACGCGCATGGTCGGGCAGTTCCTCTTTTGGCTCCAGGAGTGCAGAAAGCAGGTCTTTGTCGTTGCAACCGCGAACGATGTTTCCATGCTGCCCTCAGAGCTGCTGCGGCGCGGGCGTTTCGATGAGCTTTTCTTTATTGATTTGCCGACGGCGGACGAGCGTGACGAGATTCTGCGGCTCTACATGCGCAAATATCTCGGGCTGGATTTTACAGGCCCCTTTGCAGCGACGCTCATCGAGATGACGGAGGGATTTACAGGGGCGGATTTAGAGTCTACGGTGCGTGATCTCGCCTATCGGACGATTGCAAGCCCTGCCTTTCAGCTTTCGGAGGAAAATCTGCGCAGTGCCTTTGAGAACGTCGTTCCGCTCTCTTTGACCGCGCCCGAGAAGATTGCCGCCATCCGCGAGTGGGGCAAGGAACGCGCCGTACCCGCAAGCGGCCGCCCCATCGGCAGCGGAACCACGCTGCCCGCATCCGGAGAAAAGCGCACGCGGCGCGTGCTGGTATAGGAGGACATTATGCCAAGACCATTGCTCCATCAAAAGCAGGGGGAGGCGCAGGCCCTTCATCTGCATACGGCACCCACCAAAGAAATCATCAAGGATCCGCAGCAGCGCGACCGCCTCCTGCGGAAGAAACGCGCTGCACGCTATATCGAGGCGCTCTGTCGGCTCGATGCAGGTGGGCAGACGATGAGTGAAGCGGAAAAGGAAGCCATCCTCACGGAGATCCGGGAGGCGTTTCCGGATCTCGTGGAGATGCGGGGGGAGCTCATTGGCATTGTTGCAAAGTGTTATCTCGGAAAACCGTATGAAGTCCACACCCTCACCCTTACCAACAGTATCATCGAGCACTATAAAATGGGGGAGGCGCTGCCGGAAGGGCTGGAGAAGGCACGCGCCCTCGCGCTGCGCGGCGGATATGCGCTCGTTGAGGTCTATACGGATGCCTGCCGCGCCATCAGCGAGGATGGGACGGTGTCCGTCGTGCGCGTATGATGCGGGATGCTTGACAGAAAAAGGGACAGCACAGAAATCCATAAATTTCTGTGCTGTCTCGTTGTTTATTTTTGGCGGATGCGCCGTGCAAGATCGCTTAGTAGTGTACGACGTCGTCCGTCGCTGCAATCTTTGCGCGGACTTCGGCACTCTCCGGGCTCTTTAGATAGGCGAGCGTTGTTTCGGGGACGAGCTGCGCGGCGGCGGCAAGATCGCCGTTTTTGATGGCACTTCGGACGCTCGATGCGCTGATTGGTGCGCCGCTCATCTCTCTGCGTGGGATGATGCGGCACGCGATGCCTGCCTTTGGAAGCTCTGTCTGCATGATGTCATTGTATAGGCGCGTGACGCGGCTGGCATGCTCTGAGCCGACGTAGCGGCGCGTGATGCCGAGCGCTGCCGCAATGCGCACAAAGACGGCGATGTCGAGCTTTGCATGGCTCTTTATGACGGCATCCTCGTCCTTTTGAAAGTAGCTCGGGAAGGTTGACTGGCTGACGATGTAGGAACCACTTGCATGACAGACGACATTTTTCAGATGCGCCGTGCCTTCGCGCACAAGACGCTCCCGCACGGCAAAGGGAAAGAGGCTCATCTCCTCGCTGACGATGAACACATGCAGCAGATCGCATTCCCGCGCGGCGTATTCGACGAGATAGAGGTGGCCGAGCGTAAAGGGATTGGCGTTCAGGACGATGGCGCCGGCGGTGCCGGATGCCACAGGGCTCTCCTTGGTGAGTTTTTCGAGGTAGGAGGAAAAGCCGTCGCTCTTATTTTCAAAAAAGACGATTTCGTCATTGGCACGCGCGATTTCATAAAAGCCGAGATGCTGAAAGTAGGGGGCGGCAGAGCCTTTTGTATAGAGAAAGACGGCATCGTTGCCGCGCTCTTTCTGTACGTCCATGAGATGCGCGAGGAGTGCGTGCAGGATGCCCTCGCCCTGGTGGGCGCGCGCGACGGCAAAGCAGCGCAGGGTGTTCCCGTAGCAGCTGCCTGTTGCGATGGCATGCTGCGTCTCATCGAAGATGGCACAGGTATAGTCGAGGTTTGCATCCATGCGGATCTGTTCTTTTTCCAGGAGGGCGCGTACGCGTGCGCGCCCTTGCTCGTCGGATGGAGCAACGGTGGATATTTCGTACATGATGTTTCCCTTCTCTCTTTTGAAAAAGCGCAGCAACAATTTGCTGCGCTTTGCTCATTCGCTGATTGTATCGACGGTCATGTTCATGGTGGCCATGGAGGCGACACGGTCGTTCTCGGCGATGGTCATGAGCCGAACGCCCTGCGTGTTGCGGCTGATGCGTGAGATCTCATCCACGGAGGTACGGATGACCAGCCCATCGGTGGTAATGAGCATCAGCTCTTGGCCGGCGTGCACGACGCGGATGCCGACGACGGGACCGGTCTTTTCGGTGACCTTCATGTTGATGAGGCCCTTGCCGCCGCGCGTCTGGGGGCGGTACTCATCGGCGGAGGTGCGCTTGCCGTAGCCGCCCTCGGTGACAGTGAGCACCTCAGAGCCTTTTTTGAGAATGTCCATCGCAACGACTTCATCGCCGTCGGCGAGTGTGATGCCGCGCACACCGCGCGCGGTGCGTCCCATGGAGCGCACGCCGTCCTCGGGGAAGGCAATCGCTTTGCCGCACCGCGTGCCGAGCATGATGTGGTTTTCGCCGTTGGTGAATTTGACGCCGATGAGTTCATCATCCGCATCGAGGCTCACGACGCGCAGGCCGCTCTTTCGGATGTTTGCAAACTCGATGAGCGGCGCCTTTTTGACAATGCCCCGCTTGGTGCCGAGGAAAAGGTAGCGGTCGGGGCGGAACGCACGCACCTGGATGACGGCGGTGATGCGCTCGTCGCTCTCGATGGCGAGGAGGTTGACGATGGCAGTGCCCTTTGCCTGTCGCCCGCTCTCGGGGATCTCGTATGCCTTGAGGACAAATACGCGTCCGCGGTTGGTGAAAAAGAGAATGTCGTGATGGGTGGTGGTGATGAGCAGGTCGCTGACGATGTCCGTCTCCTTCGTCCCCATGCCCTTGACCCCGACGCCGCCGCGCTTTTGTCTGCGGTAGGTGTCGAGCGGGATCCGCTTGATGTAGTTGCTCATGGTGAGGGTGACGACGACATCCTCCTCGGCGATGAGGTCGATGATGTTCATATCGCTCGCATCAAAGGTGATCTCGGTGCGCCGCGCATCGCCGTACTTGTCGCGGACTTCGGTCAGCTCCTCCTTGATGATGCCGCGCACTTTTTGGCGGTCGGCAAGGATGCTCTTCAGTTCCTCGATGGTGCGCAGGACTTCTTGGTACTCCTCCTCGATTTTCTCGCGCTCAAGTCCCGTGAGACGCTGCAAACGCAGGTCGAGGATGGCCTGTGCCTGCTTTTCGGTGAGGTGAAAGCCCTCCATCAGAGCCGTGCGTGCAATGTCTGCGGTGCGGCTCTCACGGATGGTGGTGATGACGGCGTCGAGATGATCGAGGGCGATGGTGAGACCCTCCAGGATATGGGCGCGTGCTTCGGCCTTTGCAAGCTCGTATCGGGTGCGCCGCGTGATGACCTGCTCCTGGTGGCTGATGTAGTGCCCGAGTATTTGCTTCAGGTTCATGATGCGCGGCTCCCCATCGACGAGGGCGAGCATGATGACGCCGAAGCTGTCTTGGAGCTGGGTGTGCTTGTAGAGCTGATTGAGGATGATATTCGGCGCACTGTCGCGGCGCAGCTCGATGACGATGCGCATGCCGCTGCGGTCGGATTCATCGCGCAGATCGGTGATGCCGTCGATCTGTTTGTCACGGACAAGCTCTGCAATCTTTTCGATGAGGCGCGCCTTGTTGACCTGGTAGGGAAGTTCGGTGACGATGATGCGCGGTTTTCCGCTCGACATGGTTTCGATGTGGGCGCGCGCACGCATTTTGATGACGCCGCGGCCCGTTGTGTAGGCCTTTCGGATCTCATCGGTGCCGAGGATGAGGCCTGCCGTCGGGAAGTCCGGCCCCTTGACAATGCCCATCAGTTCATCGACGCTCGTCTCCGGATGGTCGATGAGCATGAGGGTGCCATTGATGATCTCGACCATGTTGTGCGGCGGGATGTTGGTCGCCATGCCGACGGCGATGCCCGCGGTGCCGTTGACGAGCAGCTGCGGGAACTTTGCCGGCAGAACGGTCGGCTCCTTCTCTGAGCCGTCATAGTTGTCGGTAAAGTCCACCGTTTCTTTTTCAATGTCGCGCAGCATCAGCTCTGCGATTTTCGACATGCGCACCTCGGTGTAGCGCATCGCCGCCGCCGCATCCCCATCGACAGAGCCAAAGTTGCCGTGCCCATCCGCGAGCATATAGCGCATGGAAAAATCCTGCGCCATGCGGACGATGGCGTCGTAGACGGAGCTGTCGCCGTGCGGGTGGTATTTACCGAGCACTTCACCGACGATGCGTGCAGACTTCTTGTAGGGCTTGCTGCTGGTCATGCCGGAGCCCTGCATCGCGTAGAGGATGCGCCGATGTACTGGTTTTAGGCCGTCGCGCACATCCGGCAGGGCGCGTGCGACGATAACGCTCATCGCGTAGTCGATATAGGAGTTCTTCATCTCGTGTTCGAGATTGACGGGGACGATGCGCCCCTGTCCAAAATCCAGATCCAATGTGTCACCTCTTTGTTTTCGTTCCATAAAAATCAACTATAATTATAGCATTTTCGGAACAGAAAGTCTATATTTTCGGGCTTTTGGGTCTTTGTCAAATGTTGTGGAGGGGTATGGCACCCACCTAAGCGAGGTGTTCGCGTGGTTGGTGTACCACAACATTTGTGAAAGAACCGGGCTTTTAGGATGACTGGTTCTATCACAGTGGAAAGCGGGCGCTTTGCCGTACACGCGGGGGCAGAAGGGGGAAGAAGGATTCCGCTGATGTGCGTCGAATGAAGTTTTGAAGGACATCATCGGGAAAGGTCGTGCCTCAATGTACTTTGGAAATGAGCGGAAAGACCGCGCCGAGAGAAAGCAGCGGGAAGCGGCACTTAGGCGTGCAAACAGCCTCTATGAGGAGAAGGAGTACGCACAGGCGGCAGCGCTGATGCAGGAGCTTTTGCAAAAGCTGCCGCACGATACAGAGCTGCACTATGTGCGCGCGGCGTCTCTGGTGCATCTGGGACAGTTCGATGCGGCACGCAGGGAGATTGCAGAGATTCGGGCGGTGGATGCTGCGCATGCGGGTGCCGCCATGCAGGAGATCTATATTGAAAAAGCGCACGGGCATGTGCGCACCCAGGTGCGGCTGCTGCGTGCGCTGATTGCGGCGCTGGAAAAGCGCATTGCACGCGCACCGCGGGAGACGGCCTACTGCATGAAGTTTCTGGCGGAGGCGTACAGTCTCCTTGGCTCTGCCTTAACGCTCACGGGCGAGACGGAGGAGGCGGTGCGCTCTTTTGTCGCCTCGGGTCTACGGGAGACGATGCGGGCGCAGAAATCGACGGAGTACAGCAATGCGCTCTTTGCGGTGAACTACCTGCCCGAGCACGCACGCGGCGCCTTTCGGGGTCTTTTGCGTGACTATCAGAAAATCCATGAGGATATTCGCCCGCTCGCATCGGCTGCGGACGCAGCACGCGGGCACGATACGATTCGCATTGGCTATATTTCGCCGGATCTGTGCCGCCATCCTGTTGCATATTTTCTCTATCCCCTCCTGCATGCGTTCGATCAGGAGCAGTTTTCTGTGTACTGTTATGCGCGCTGCGCGGAGGATGCGATTTCGCTGGCGATGCAGCAAGAGCCGATTCACTGGCGCAATATCATGGGGATGAGCGCCGCGGGGGCGGCCGCGCGCGTGCGGCGCGACGCGATAGATATTCTCGTGGATCTCTCGGGACACACGAAAAACAACTGTCTGCCCATACTCGCTCATAAGCCCGCGCCTGTGCAGATGACGGGGATTGGCTACTTTGATACGACGGGGCTTTCTGCCGTTGACTATATGCTCTCGGATGGGATCCTTGACCCGGAGGGAACGGTGCGGCAGGATTTCACGGAGGAGATCATCCGTCTGCCGCACAGTCATTTTTGCTATCTGCCGCTCGGTGCAGGTGATATGCCGCAGCCCGCGCCGCCGCCGATGGCGGCACGGGGCTATGTGACGTTTGGCTGCTTTAACAATTTCAGTAAGGTGACGGACGAGGTGCTCCTGCTCTGGCGGCAGGTGCTCGATGCCGTGCCTAAGTCGCGTCTGTTGGTTAAGAGCAAACTCTTTGACAGTGCCGAGGGGCGTGCGGTGGCGGCCAAGCGTTTTGTCTGTGCGGGGATCTCTGAAGGGCGCGTGGAGATGCGCGGCTTTACGAAGGAATATCTCACTGAGTACGCGGATATGGACATCGCGCTCGATACGTTCCCCTATACAGGCGGCCTTACGACCTGTGAGGCGCTCTACATGGGCGTGCCCGTTGTGACGCTCTGCGGAAAAAGCCACGGGGGCAGATTCGGTGCAAGTCTTTTAACCAATGCAAATCTGGAGGATCTCGTAGCGAAAACGCCCGATGAATACGTTCGGATTGCGGCGGCGCTCGCGGGTTCTTTAGAGACGCTCACGGCTCTGCGGGAGAATCTGCGTACGATTCTGCAATCTGCGCCCCTCATGGATGTGCGCGGCTATGTGCAGGCAGTCGAGGCGGCATATCGTGCTGCATGGGAGAGGTTTGTGATGACATGACGCATTGGGGATTATTTTTTTATGCAGTGTTCCAATGCAAATTGTAACGAGAAAGACAAACGAAAGAAATTCGTAAGCTCCCATCGCATTACGCTCTTTATGGATGAAGGGGGCCAAGAATGACGGCTCTATGGTAAATGTTACGGAATGCCTCCGTACTTGCTCCACGCAAACGCCTCATTACGCAAGCGGTCGGACACTTATCTGCCGAAATACCGCCGCACTTCTTAAAGGTCCTACGGCCCGCAAGAAGAAGTGCAGCGGGGGCAGAACGTGTCCTTATCTCCGCTTGCTCCACTAAGGTTTGCTTAGGAGCATCGTACGGGGGGTTCAGATTTTCCGTAACATCTGACAAAGAGCCCGAATGACCGCCTCCCATTTTGGCAGCACTTGGATGTATGATGGTATAGAAGGATTTGTTTGGCAATCGCATCAGAAAACCGCCGCTAGAGGAATGTTCCTCCGGCGGCGGTTTGTTATGGGCAGGTTACTTAGCCAACCGTATGTCCAAGGAGCGCACGCGTATGTGCAGCGACATCCTCGGGGGTGACGTCCTTTCTGCGTGCAACACCGCTGTCGAGCGCTGCCTTTGCGACGGCGGCGGCGACGGTCGGTGCAACGCGCGGGTCGAGGGGGCTTGCGATGATATTCGTTTCGTTCAGCTCGCTCTCGGGGATGAGGGAGGCGATGGCACCCGCGGCGGCGATTTTCATTTCCTCGTTGATTTCACGTGCACGCACGTCGAGCGCCCCGCGGAAGATGCCGGGGAAAGCGAGGAGGTTGTTGACCTGATTCGGGAAGTCGGAGCGCCCTGTGCAGACGATGCGTGCACCTGCGGCCTTCGCCTCATCCGGCAGGATCTCGGGGACGGGGTTCGCCATTGCCATGACGACGGGATCTTTGCTCATGGTCTTAATCATCTCCTGCGTGAGGCTGCCGGGTGCAGAGACGCCGATGAAGATGTCCTTGCCCTTGACGACTTCGGCAAGGCTGCCCTTTTCCTTGCTGAGGTTGGAGACTTTGGCGATGCTTTCCTTGTACGGGTTCATGTTCTCGGGACGGCCTTCGTAGATGGCACCCGTCGTATCGCAGAGGACGACGGTCTTCGCCCCGTAGGAAAAGAGCAGGCGTGCAATCGCCTGTCCTGCCGCCCCCGCGCCGTTGATGACGATTTTGGCGGTGCGCAGATCCCTGCCGAGGAATTTGTACGCGTTGAGGAGGGCGGAGACGACGACGATGGCGGTGCCGTGCTGGTCGTCGTGGAACACGGGTATATCGAGGGTTTTCTTCAGCTCGTTTTCGATGTCAAAGCACTGGGGTGCCTTGATGTCCTCAAGGTTGATGCCGCCATAGGTGGGAGCGATCAGCTGGCAGACCTTCACGACATCTTCGACTTTTTGGCTCGCGATGCAGACGGGGACAGAATCCACACCTGCAAAGCCCTTGAACAGGATGGACTTTCCTTCCATGACCGGAAGACCTGCACCCGCGCCGATGTTGCCAAGACCCAGGACCGCGGTGCCGTTGGTGACGACGGCGACCATGTTGCCCTTTGTTGTGTAGTCATAGATGGCATCGGGATTCTCTTTGATTGCAAGGCACGGTGCAGCAACGCCCGGCGTGTAGGCGCGGCTAAGATCGTCGCGCGAGTTAAGAGGCACGGTCGGGGTTGTAGATAATTTTCCGTGATGCTTCTTGTGGAGTTCGAGGGCTTCTGCGTCAAATTTGCTTGCCATGGTAAAACATCCTTTCTGCTGCGTGAGATCATAGCCCATTGGGACTATTCCTGTTTTCCGGTGTCACTGCCGCGGCTTGGTGCCGTGCCGCTCCCGCCGCCCGCTGCGCTGCGCGTATCTCCGCCGGACGGCGGGGAGACATCGGAGCGATCCGGGACACGGGCGGATTTGTCGGCGCCTCCCCCGGACGGCGGTGCACCGGAGGCAGCGGGTCTGCGCTGGGCAGGCGGCGCCGCCTCCGTGCTCCTGTCATCGTCCTGCGTGCGGGCGCGCCGCCGCTCGTCGGGATCCTTGCTGCGGGATTTCGTGCGGCTGCTCTCCAACGCATCCGCAGCGTCCACGGCGCGTCCGACAGAGGTATCATCTGCGGGGATCTCCGTTGCACCTGCGGGAATCGAGTCCTCGTAGGCACGCACGGCGCGCTCCATGCGGCTGCGCTCATCCGCGCTGAGGGTTACGCCGAGCGAATCCGCCATCCCGCGGCGCAGCTCCGACATATCCGGGATCCAATAGCTGACCTCGTTGATGTAGAGCGGGCGCCCCGGCACCATCTCGGTCCTAAGACCGTGCACCTGCGCCTCTTTGAGCGTGCCGAGGAACTCCAGGATTTGCCGCAGGCTGAGGTCCGTTCTTACACTGTCGAGGACACCGCTGATGATCCCCGGCAGACGCGGGATGATGGCGGGGGTCGTCACAGCATCCACACATGCCTTCATGAACTTTTGCTGGCGGCGGACGCGGCCAATATCGCCCTCCTCGTCACGGTACCGCACGTAGGTGACGGCGGTCTTGCCGTCCATATGCTGCATCCCCGGGCGCAGGTCGATGATGAGCCCCCCGTCGTCATCCCACGGGTCTTCGTAGTACATGCGCTTTTCTACATCAATATCAATGCCGCCGATGGCATCAACGATTTTTTGAAACGCATGGGTGTTGATGATGATGTAGTGGTCGATGCGTATGCCGAGAAAATCCTCTACTGTCGCCTGCGTCAGCTCCTCGCCTCCGTAGGCGTAGGCGGCGTTGATCTTGTCATAGCCCCGGCGCGGGATGGCAACGCGCGTATCGCGTGGGATGGACAGGAGCGCCGCCTCATTTTTCGCAGGATCAATGGTGACGACCATGAGCGTATCGCTGCGCCCCACATCATCCGAACGCTCATCAACGCCCATAATCATAAAGGTCGCCTTGTCCCGTGCTACGAGCAGCTCATCATTGCGGTCATCCTTGCGGCGGTCGAGCAGGCTGCTCTGTGCGAAAAAAGCGCCCGCTGCGGCTGCGGCGAGAAAGATAAAGAGCATAAAAAGCACGAAGTACGGCCAGACCGTCTTTTTCTTCGGCTGTTGTTTCGCTGGTAATTTTGTCACTATGCAATCGGTCCTCCCGCACATCCCGCCACGGATTTTAGTTGCTTTCCTAAGTGGCGTGGATTATACTGAAATCCAATGCGGATTCATTCAGTACCACTTAATATATAGCAAACGCGGAGAATATGCAATATAGGAAATGAAAGTATACTGTCCATCATTATAGGGAGGATGTTTATGGGACTTGAAATAGAGCGCAAGTTCAAGGTGCTGCCGTCGTGGCGCCCGAAGGATGCCGGCAGCACCATCGCGCAGGGGTACCTCACGCGCGATCCAAAGCGTACCGTGCGCGTGCGCCTTTTGGATGCGCGCGGCTTTCTCACCATCAAAGGGGAAACGCACGGCTGTACGCGTGCCGAGTATGAATACGAGATTCCCGCAGAGGATGCGCATGCGCTTTTGGCGCTCTCTGACCGCCCCCCTGTGGAAAAAACGCGCTATACAGAGGATATTTTTGGTATGTGCTGGGAAATAGATGTCTTTCACGGCGCAAATGAGGGGCTGATTGTGGCCGAGGTAGAGCTGCCGGATGCCGCGGCACATCTGGTGCTGCCGGACTGGGCAGGGGATGAGGTGACAGGGGATGCACGCTATTACAATGCTGCGCTTGCTGCACATCCGTACAGCGATTGGGCAAAAGAAGAATGAATGAAATATCCTTGCCATCTGTGGAAAACTTGGATGGTATCTGCTACAAAATATGCCGCGTGGTAAAAAAACGCAATCAATATATGGGGTTATCCACTATTTTATCCACAATATCCACAAAAATACGGAATTTGTATGGGAAAATTATGCACACTGTGCAAAGATATGTGGATAAAGGGGGATATGGGCTTTTACACAAAGTTGTCCACAGAGTTTTGCACAACTGGGGATAACTTTTTAGAATCCTTGTCAAATGTTGTGGGAGAGAGTATGGTGCGCTTCCCCTAAGCGAACCTTAGTGGAGCAAGTGATCGCGTGGGGGACGCACCACAGGTGTCCACAACTTTTGTGATAGAACCACTTTGTTAGAAAGGGAATGTCATGGCAGAATGGGAACTGTGTCTGCGCCTCGTGCTCTCGTGCATCATGGGCGGTATCATCGGATATGAACGGCAGACGCGGCATAAATCCGCAGGGCTTCGGACGAATATGCTCGTCGCACTCGGCTCCTGTCTTATCATGCTGCTCTCGCAGGCACTTTATGATGATGTCGAGG
>ERZ773099.1842-NODE-1842-length-15293-cov-11.512403_pt1 | contig 15293 bp, 10 predicted proteins | sample MGYA00511120_ERZ773099 | MGnify/ENA primary metagenome ERZ773099 (study PRJEB29015, sample SAMEA2738012) | human oral metagenome | biome: human oral; feature: human-associated habitat; material: dental | place: China | collected 2104 ... | reverse complement strand
GGTAGGATCTTTATGAGTCGAGCTCCCCTACTGTCTTAGGCAGTTTTTTCAAACCGTATATAAGTATAGCATAGACAAAAAAAGAATGCAAGATTTTTGCAAACTTTTTTTAATTTTTTTACAGAAATTCTGTTTCAAGCTCCACTGTTAAAACTTGCCCGTCTCTGACAACCTGCTTCCCAGCAATATAGACGTCTTTTACATCGCTGGATTTGACTGCATAAACGAGGTGAGAGAGCATATTTTCTTGAGGTTGGAGATGGATTTTCCCTTGTGGCTGGATGACCAAAAAATCTGCTTGCTTGCCAACTTCCAGACTTCCTATCTCTTCTTCCATTCCAAGTACCTTAGCACCTTCTATCGTCAGAGCTTTGAGGGCTGTTTCGATTGGAAACTGGCTGGCATCTCCACTCTTCATTTTCTGAAGGAGAGCTGCGGTACGTCCTTCTTCAAACATATCTAGATTGTTATTGGAGGCAACCGAATCGGTAGCAATACCAACTGGCACTCCAGCCTTTTGCAGTTGGATGATTGGTGCAATCCCTGATGCTAACTTGAGATTGCTGATAGGATTGTGGGCGATAGCTACTTGAGAATGTGCTAGGCGTTCAATTTCGCTACTATTCAACTCTACTCCGTGGGCAAAAACAGCTGGGTGGTCTAAATAACCAAGTTCGTCTAGAAAGGCAAGTGGTCGTTTGCCATAGCGTTTAAGGATAATTCCTGTCTCATCCTTGGTTTCTGCCACATGGATATGGATGGGGAGATCCAGTTCTTTTGCCATTTCTAAACTAGATTCCAACAATTCTCGATTACAGCTATAAGGGGAATGCGGTGCTACCATGACTTTAAATCTCGGATCATCGTAACTGATAATCTCTTCGAGAATAGCACGAATTCTCTGAATCGTTTCCTCTGTCGTCTCTGTATCTGAGCTAAACAAGGTTGGTGAAAAATAGGCACGCATCTTTGAAGTCTTTACAGCCTGATAAATGAGGCGAATGTCAACGCCACTTGGGTTGTACATATCATTAAAAGTTGTCGTTCCTGACAGTAACATCTCTGTAAGAGCCAGCTTGACCGCCTTGGTGGTCACCTCTGGTGTAAAATCTGCTTCTGCTGGCCAAATATAGTCGTTCAGCCATTCATGGAGATTACTATCATCACAAATCCCTCTCAAGCCTGTCATAGCAGAATGGGTATGGCAATTAACCAAGCCAGGCATCATCCAGGCACCTTGATAGTCAATGATCTCATCTGCTTGCTGCAAGATTGCTTTGTTTTTATCTCCAACATAAACAATCTTTCCATCTTTGACAGCTAAGATACCATCCAAATAAACATGGAAATCTTGGTCACAAGTCACAATATTTGCATGCTGATAAAGTTTCATTGCTTCTTTCCTTCTGAGACCTTAATTTTTTCTAGTTATTGTAACAAAAAAGTCACCCGAAGGCAACTTTTCTCTTATTTGATTGTTGTTAGTAGATGTTTCCATGCTTAATCTGAGTTAAAGGCGGCAGCTTGCTGCATTTGATAATACTTACCCTTTTTAGCCATCAGGTCATGATGATTGCCATGCTCAACGATGTCACCATCCACCAAGACAAGAATCAGATCAGCATCCTGAATGGTAGACAAACGGTGAGCAATGATAAAGCTTGTTCGCCCCTTCATGAGTTTTGCAAAGGCATCCTGAATCAGTACTTCCGTACGTGTATCAATGGAGGAGGTTGCCTCGTCTAAGATGAGAATCTTGGGGATAGCTAGAAAGACACGGGCAATGGTCAAGAGTTGGGCTTGACCAACAGAGAGAGATTCACCCGCATTTTCTAGCTTGGTATCATAGCCTTGGGGTAACTGTTGGATAAAAAAGTCAGCATTGGCTGCTTTTGCAGCAGCAATCACTTGCTCTCGACTGGCTTCAGGATTTCCAAAGGCAATATTGTCATGAATGCTCCCTTGCTTGAGCCAAGTTTCCTGTAGCACCATGCCAAACTGCTGTCGCAGAGATGCACGACTATAGTCATAAATGGATCGCCCGTCTAGCAAGATATCTCCCGAGTTAATGGGATAAAAACGCATGAGGAGATTGATGAGAGTTGACTTGCCAGCACCTGTCGGACCAACGATGGCCACCTTGCTACCAGCTGGAATATCAATAGATAAGTCCTTAATCAAGATCTTTTCAGAATGGTAGCCAAAAGAGACATGTGTAAAGGAAATAGCTCCCTTAACTTGGTCACTGGTCAAGACTTCCTTACCTGTTTCAGCCACCTCAGGACTCTCTAAGACAGCATAAACACGCTCTGCGCAAGCGAGAGCACTTTGCAATTCGGCTAGAACAGAAGAAATATCGTTAAAGGGCTTAGTGTACTGTTGGACATAGTTCAAAAAGGTCACTAAACGTCCGATGGTCAAGGTAGATCCTATCATAATACGATAAGCTCCTACTCCAGCAAGAAGGGCATAAATGAGCGCATTGACAAATCGAGTCGAAGGATTAACTGTAGAAGAATAAAAGATGGCTGACTGAGAATAACCTGCGTAGTTGGCATTAGCCTCATGCAGTCTTTGGATAAACTTTGCCTGAGCATTAAAGGATTGGATAATGGTCTGCTGGCTGAGTGATTCTTCAATCAGCTGAGTCTGAATTCCCCTGGTTTCTGTTTGCTTCTGGAAGAGATGATAGGAGCGTTTAGCAATAAAGCGTGAAATCACCATGGACAGTGGCGTCAACAGCAAGACTAAGAGAGTCATGAGGAGATGAATTTGGAGCATGGCTAGAATACTAACCAAAATCATCAAGACGCCAATGAAAAATTGGTTAAAAATCATATTTAAGGCAGCTGCCAACTGTTCAATGTCCGTGGTCACACGACTGACCATCTCTCCACTACCCTGCCTATCCACAAAAGAAATCGGTAAACGATGGAGTTTATGGATTATTCGCTCTCGTAAGTCTCTCGTATAAGAAAAGATTAGGCGATTATAGAGGAGAGGATTGGCCCATTGTACTAGGGTATTTCCAAGCACCACAAGAATCATCTGCCAAAAAATCTGCCAAAAAACTGGTGAAGAACCAGCCACCAGGACTTGGTCAATGACCTGCCCAATCAAGATAGGTAGATAAATTGATAAGCCAACTTGGGCAATAGTTCCTAGAAAGGCTAGGAAAAGGAGGAAGGGATGGCTTGCTAGGTCTTTAGCCAAACGTTTGAGCGTCTGGTTTGCGGTTTGTCGTCTCATGCTAGTCCTCCTTTCCATGTTGGGATGCATTGATTTCCCGATAGACTTGACTGGATTTCATCAAGTCCTCGTGATTGCCGATAGCTAGGAGCTCACCTTTTTCCAAGAGGAGAATCTGGTCAGCAATCCGTAAAGTTGAGGTTCGTTGAGATATCAAGATTAAACTTGTATTTGGCAAATTTTCTCGGATAGCTTTCAACAGCTTAGACTCGGTAATGGTGTCCAGTGCTGAGGTCGCATCATCTAGGATGAGAAAAGGGGCTTGGCGCAAGACTGCTCGTGCGATTGACAGCCGTTGTTTTTGTCCACCTGAGAAATTTCGCCCTCCTGCCTCAACTACGGCATCCAAAAGTCCTTCCTTCTCACTGACAAAATCCTTAGCTTGTGCTATCTCCAAGGCCTGCCAAAGTTCTTGATCAGATACTTCTTGATTTAAACCTAGAGTCAAGTTGGAACGAATAGTTCCCTTAAAGAGTTCTACTTTTTGGGGCACATAGGCAATCCAAGACCGCCACTGCTCAAGATTAAGAGGACTACGTCCATCTCGATAAAGGGAAATGCTTCCCCTATATACTGGATAGAGACCAAGCAAAACCTGTACCAAGCTTGATTTACCAGAACCAGTTCCCCCGATGATTCCAAGAATTTGCCCTTGAGTCATAGCAAAGGAAATGTCTCTCAGAGAAGGCTGGGCTGCATCAAGATAGGTAAAGGTCAATTCTTGGACTTGTAAAACCTGATTACTGGTAGCTTGCTTTTCTTCTAATTCTGAATGGATGTCTTCTGGTTCTTCAGCAAAGACTTCCTCGATTCGCTTAGCTGAGATATAGGACTGATTGAGGGAATTTATCAGCATGGCTAGCTTGACCAATTCCACCAAGATCTGCAAGAGGTAGTTGATAAGAGCAATTAAAGCTCCCTGACTAAGCAAACCTCCTTGGATGGAAATATATCCCTGCCAGATGATAACGAGCAGGGTTCCATTGACAATCAGGAAGGTCAGAGGTGTTAATAAACTGGACCAGAAACCTGTCTTTCCTTGCAAACTGGCATAGACTTGGTTAAGAGTCTGAAAAATCTGTAACTCCCGTTTTTCTTGTCCAAAGGCACGAATGACTCGCATCCCTTGTAATTGCTGGCGCGTTTCTTGAACCAGTTGGTCCGTTTTCTTTCTAAGACTGCTGTAGAGAGGATTGGCCAGTCGTGATAGCCCCGCAATGACAATCGTCAAAATACCAACCATGACCAAAAACCAGAAAGTCAACTCAGCTGAGATTCGATAGGCCATAAAGATTGCCCCAAAAACGATAATAGGAGCTCGCAAAAAGAGACGCAGGAATTGATTGATACCAGTCTGAATCTGGTAGGTATCTGAAGTCAAACGAGTAACCAAGCTAGAAGTTGTCAAACGGTCTCTGCTGTCCTTGGGCAAAGAAAGAATGTGCCGATAAAGGTCGTCTGTCAATTCTTTAGCAAAACCAACCGCAGCCTTGGCTGAGTAAAACTGGGCTACCAAGGCCACTAAAACGCCAATCACTGCAAAGATAAGGAGCAGGCCAATCTGCATCCAGAGGTGTCCCTGATCTCTCTGAGGCAAGGATTGGTCAACAATCCCAGCAATCACCATGGGAACCAAAAGCTCAAAAACAGCTTCTAGCAGCTTGAACAAGGGGGCCAAAATCGATTCTTTGATGTAGGGTTTGAAGTAAGATAGTAAGTATTTCATAAGTCCCTTCTACTTCTAGAAATGAAGAAAGTGGGAAGCGCCCACCCTCTCTGTTTTATTTGTTTAAGTAAGGTAAGAGATAGCCATATCCTGCTTCTTCCATCTCATCCTTGGCCACAAAGCGCAAGGAGGCCGAATTGATACAGTAACGGAGGCCACCTAACTCCTGAGGTCCATCTGTGAAAACATGACCTAAGTGAGCATTGCCTGACCGAGAACGAACCTCGATTCGCTCCATTCCATGACTCAGGTCCTTGTAATAATGAATCAATTCCTTAGAAATCGGACGGCTAAAACTTGGCCAACCACAACCTGAAGCAAACTTATCCTTGGCGAAAAAGAGTGGTTCACCCGTCGTGATGTCTACATAAATTCCTTCTTCAAAAGTCTGGTCATAGGCATTGGTAAATGGCGCCTCTGTAGCAGCTTCTTGGGTGACACGGAATGACTCTGCTGACAAACTTTCCCTTAACACTTCTTGACTAGGCTTTTCATAGTTAGAGGCGTCAATCAATGGCTTCTCAGCATCGGTCACATCGATATGACAGTAACCGGAAGGATTTTTCTTGAGATAGTCTTGGTGGTAGTCTTCTGCTAAAATGTAGTGGCAAAGTTTCTCCACTTCTACTGCAATCTTTCGACCAAGCAAGCGCTCCTGCTCCTGCACCACTGTATAGATAACTGGCAAGGCTGTTTCATCTTGGTAATAGATCCCTGTCCGATATTGGCGACCACGGTCATTCCCTTGCTGATTGATAGATAAAGGGTCGATGACTCGGAAATAATAGAGTAAAATCTCTCTGAGTGACACTGTTTTCTCGTCATAAACCACTTGAACAGTCTCTGCATGGTCTGTTTCCTTGAGCAGCTGGTAATTGGTCGTTTCGACTTGCCCATTAGCGTAGCCGACACTGGTTGCTAAAACTCCTGGAATACGTGAAAAATATTCCTCTAATCCCCAAAAACAACCACCTGCTAGATAAATTTCTGCCATCTTCGTTTCTCCTTTATCAAGTTTTTCTTTCTACTAGACTCATTTTCAAAAAAAGGATAGGAAGTCCTCTGGTCGAGAGTTTCCCCATCCTGATTCCATTTATTCAACACGGACACCTTGGGTATCAACCTTCAAATCATGAAGTTTGCCTTTGAAAGACTGCTTTTGCAATTCAACTTTAATCGTTGGCATCTTGTCATGAGAAGCCAGAACCATAACTGTCGGCCCTGCTCCAGAGAGGTAAGTCGCATAGGCACCATTCTCTTTAGCTACTTGCTTAATCGTCGCAAATTCACGGACCAGACTTTGACGATAGCGCTCGTGGAAGAGGTCTCCCTCAATCGCTTGGCCAGCAGTCACCATGTCTCCTGCCAACAAGGCTGCAACAGCAACATTTGCGATAGAACTAGCTGCAACGGCTTCCTTGTAGGACAATTTTTTAGGCAAGACACCACGGCTGTCTCGAGTGCGTAATTCATAGTTTGGAATGTAGGCTAGGAAGTCACATTCTGGGAAGTCTGCCACAATAGCTGAAACGTGCCCTTCAACGGAGCTCGCAACAACGAGATTTCCATAGATAGCTGGTGCCACATTGTCAGGATGCCCTTCAATCTTGGTCGCTAACTGCAATTTTTCATGATCAGATAAGTTGAGCTTGCCTAGTTGGTTGGCTAGTTCAATCCCAGCCACAATAACCGAACTGGAAGAACCCAAACCACGCGCCAAGGGAACATCACTGGTCATTTTCAAGCGTCTTGGTTGCAAGTTTGGTGCAATTTGCAGGGCAATCTTAACCAGAAGATTACGTTCGTCACGTGGAATCCATTTACCTAGTCTGTGTTCAACCATCCACTCTTCACGTTCTTCACATACCTGAATCTGCAGATATTTGGTCACAGCCACACCGACCGAATCAAACCCAGGTCCAATATTAGCACTGGTTGCAGGTACAATAATTTTCATCTTATCCTCCTAGCACTTTGAAGATATTTAAGAGGTCAAATTCAGCAACCTTCTTCAATTCAGTTGTAATATTTTCAAGTTGTGTTTTGTTAATCTGGTGCGTGATGATCACGACACGCGCTTTATCACCCTCTTTGCCGTCTTGGAGGATCTGCTTGAAGGAAATATCCTCAGCATTAAAGAGTTCCGCAAGTTTCAAGACCTGACCTTTTGAGTCTGGTGCCAAGATTGAGAAGTAGTAATTGGCTTTGACATCTTCTGGATTTGCCAGAACTAAGTCTCGACTAAATTCATTAAAGTCTTTTCCAATGGTACCATCACTCAATCGACGAACGATACGGACAATATCTGCTACAACACTTGTTGCAGTTGGTTTTTGACCCGCACCTGGTCCATAGTACATAGACTCACCGATACCGATAGACTCAACAAAAACAGCATTCATCACACCATTGACACTAGCAAGCGGGTGAGCTTTTGGTAAGAACGTTGGCGTCACTTCAGCAGCAATTCCAGAAACTGTTTCCTCGATGGATCCGACTAGTTTCACTACGTAACCAAGTTCTTGGGCAACAGCTACATCCTCTGGTGTGATATTGCGAATTCCTTTGTGGGTTACATCATCAAAAGCAACTTTCATTCCAAAAGCAAATTGGCTCAAAATCACCATCTTGTAGGCAGCATCAATACCATCTACATCATTAGTAGGATCACTTTCTGCAAATCCTAGTCGTTGTGCTTCAGCAAGGGCATCTTCGTAAGCCCAGCCTTCTTCAACCATTTTCGTCATCATGAAATTAGATGTTCCGTTGACCACACCGAGGACGCGCGTGATTTTGTCAGACGCAAATGAATTTGCCAAGGTACGAAGGATAGGAATTCCTCCAGCTACTGCCGCTTCATAGTAAAGAGCAACATTGTGGGCTTTGGCGATTTCTAGCAATTCTGCGCCATGGACAGCTAAAAGGTCCTTGTTGGCAGTAACAACGTGTTTCCCAGCTTCCAAGGCACGAGTGATAAAGGTTTTAGCAGGTTCAATTCGTCCCATCAGTTCGACCACAATCGTAATTTCTTCATCAGACAGAACATCATCAATATTTGTCACAAAGTTAAAGTCATGACCTGCTGAAAGCAAGCGATTCTTTTCTTCCCCATTTCTAACCAGTACTTTGGCTATTTCGATCTCTGAATGAGCAGCTTGAATGATCTTTTCTTTATTTTCCTTTAGGAGGAAAGGTACACCACTTGCAACGGTACCAAATCCTAGTAAAGCAATTTTAACTGACATGTTTATCTCCTCGAAATTTTCTGATATAGCCATTATAACAGAATTTTTTTAAAATTCCTATCCAAGAAAAGTACCATCCCTTAGATATGACCTGAAAAAACGAACCTTACGATTCGTTTTCTGTTTATTAAATTTTCTGCAAACCAAGCACCGCATCATGGTTGATCAAGACTTGTCCATACTCTTGCAAGACTGAACGACTAATATCACTATCATCGGCAAATTCTCGCATACGAGCTAAAAGCCAAGCTGGATAGGATAGTGGATGATTTTCCACATCTACCAAGATTGTCAGATAGTAACGATCATTCATTTTATAAAGTTCAGATGTTTCCATCTGGTAGTTAACAGTTTTTGCAAAAGCAACTAAGTCGGCAAGACTAGTGAAGCACAAGATATAATAAATATAGGGTTCTCTCTTGCTTTCTGTCTCCCTATCAGCCTCTTCCTGTTCTTCTTCTGCTGCCTCAACTTGTTCCAAAGACTGAATGGCTTCCCTATCATCCTTGGTCTTATCTGCAATACTTTTTTCCAGAGTTTTAAGAAATTCGTCTGGTGACATCTGTGCTAGTTCATCCATATCTGGCAAGTTAGATAAATCATCAAAGTTCAAGTTTTGGTCAATCTTGGACTTGGTCACAAAAACATCAACCTTATCTGGTTTTGGAGTCACACGAAAACTGAGCATGCCACTATCCAAAAAGTTTTCTGGCATCTCTAACTCATCCAATATCGCATAGAAAAACTCTTCTGTTTTTTCCTGAGGAACAAGAAAATCTGCAATCTCCATTCCCCGATCCATCAAATCCTCTAAAGACATGGTAATCTTTAGGGTTGTATCACTGATTTGTTTCATTTTCATTGCTAGTAACCTCATACTTTCAGTCTATCTATTATACTAGATTTTTAAGATTTTATCAAAAGAATGACTTTAGAATATAATTGAGTCCTAGCGATTGCTTTGTCCTTCCAGTTTCTATCACCTGTATATTAAGGTACACAAAACACCTTAGAAAGTTTGCATAGATTTTATCCTCTTCTAAGGTGTTTTTAATGTTTATTCCATACAAAATGGCTTATTCTTTATCTTCACTATACGAAGAATTTGCTTCTGAATAAGGCTGTTTTTCAGATGAAGCTGAAGGGACTGTACTTGGCTCCTGTTTATTTAGCTGTTCACTGACGGCCGGTGTACCAGTTTCCCACACCCCATCAGCATTGACTTGATAACCATCAGGAGTGGTGCTATTTCTCAGGAGAGAACCATCTGTTTGGAAATAGTACCAATTGCCATTAAGTTTCTTCCATCCTGTTTGCATGGCGCCATTCGATTCAAAATAGTAGGTCTTACCATTCACTTTTTGCAGTCCGACAAGCATGATGCCATCTTCAGTATCCAGATAATACCAGATGCCTTGATCTTTGATCCAACCTTTTTTCATTTCGCCACTATCTACAAAATAGTGATAATGATTATCAAACCATTGCCAACCTATCTTCATGGCTCCTGAACGATTGAAATAATAGCTTTCACCATTTATCTTATGGAGCCCAACCAACATATTTCCTTCTTTGCTTTCAAGATAATACCAAGTATCCTGATCCTTGAACCAGCCTCTCATCATAGCTCCAGAGACGTTATAGTAATGCCAGCTGTTATCAAACCATTGCCAGCCTACCTGCATAGCGCCACTTGTGTTCAGGTAATAACGTGTGCCATTGATTTCTTGGGAACCGGTTAACATGACACCTTCTTTGTTGAGGTAATACCAAGTATCCTGATCTTTGATCCAACCTATCTGCATAGCACCGGAACTAGCAAAATAGCTCCAATGATCTTCGATGAATGACCAACCTGTTTGCATAACTGCATCATTATCAAAGTAGTAGGTTTCACCATTGATTTTCTTTAGACCTACTGTTAAATCACCATCTTCATCATAATAGTACCAATTTGATCCTTCTTGTTTCCAGCTTGAGAAGATTTCCCCAGTCTGTAAAGCTCCACTATTAGCAAAGAACATCTTCTTGCCATTAAAGACTTGATGTCCTGTTAGCATCTTACCATCTTTGTCAAATAGGTATTTCTGTCCTTCGATTTCAACCAACTCATTGTGCTTTCTTGCACCACTTGAGGTAATGTAATACCAGAAACCATCGTGTTTAAACCAGCCACTTGTCTGCATTTGACCATTAGTATTAAGGTAGTACCAATTTCCTTCAAGTTTTTCTTGAGAATCGTGTAAATGGAGCCATCTATTAGCCTGCATTTGACCTTTCCCATTAAAGAAATAATAGGAACCGTTTAAATATTGCCAGCCAATCGCCATCTGGTCATCAGACAAACGATATTTCCAATATCCATCCTCTTGATACCATGTCTCACTAACAGAAGGAATGTCTGGGAAGATATCCGAAACGTTGGTAAAACCTTTTTCGCTAATATCAAATACAGTCGCATCTTTTATCCGACTGAAAGCCTTGATAATTTTTATATTTTTCTCTCGAAGCAATGCTAGGGTTGATTCACGATTGATATCTGCTCCACTTGTCTGAACAACAATGTTTGGTGATAGATTTTCAATAAAGTTCACCGTATTTGAAATTTTAGCATCATAATGATGATTCCACTTCATCATATCAACTTTACCAATCACAGGACCCAGCTTATCCTCAGCCCCCTCTGCATTGTCCAGATCTCCACCCAGATAAATTTTCTTACCTGCCACAGTCACAACCGCAACAATCGAGTTGGAGTTATCATCAAATACTTTTTTGAGATTTCCATTTACATCTGTTTCGTCATTTTGCGGTTCATATTCATTTTCATAATTGTAGAGTTGGATATCCATGTCACCTAGGGTAAAGTGGCTATCCTGTGCTGATATATCCTGCATAAGTCTAACTCCGCGCTCTAGCGCAGTTCTGACAGCATTGTCATAGTTATACAGGTTATCCCACAGTCTCCATTTACTAGTAATACGCTCATCAGAGTATCTTTTAAGATAAAACCTATCGACAGGATAACGTTTGAGAACTTCATCTGCAGCACCGATATGGTCACTATGAACGTGAGTTCCTAGAATAAAATCGAATCTTTTAACACCAACTTGTTCAAGATGACGGAATAAACGATCTTCTAAAGTTTGATCATTATCCATAGAAATTCCCCAACGATTTGGATATCGTTGATTGCTTCCATCTGGAAAGTCATAGTCTTCTCCCATATCGATCAAAGCATAATGCCCATTGCTTTCTAATAGAATAGCATCACTCCCTGACTTTGACTTCGTATTGATGAAGTGGATACGATTGCCGGCTCCTGCAGAAATGATGTCCGCATACACTGACTGCGATAAACTCATTAAAATCAAAATAGATATGAGAAAACTAAATAATATTGATTTTTTTATCTTTTCATTTTTCATATAAATCACATTTTCTTTTATCAAATTGTGTCGAATGCTACACTTTCTAGCTCCTCTTGCTCAGAAAGTTTAAAAATAGAGTATCACTATAATTTCTGCATCATTTTTAAAACACAATTCGTTTTTATATCAAGCTTCTGAAAGAATAACATTGACCTAATTTGCTGGCAACATACTTGGTAGATTAATTATCTCAGCAGTTATGAATCTATTTTCTACTCAGAAGATTGATTATTTTCGATAAGCTTTTATACCATGACTGTACCATTCCTGCATTTCCTTTGATGGGGGAGTCATGTAATCTCCATACATCTGTGTCAAAAAGAGGTCATAATTCTTTGGAATAGGGAGCATTCTTCCTTCAAATTCAGTTAAAATCAATTCTTTGAAAGCATCTGCTGGAAATACTTCTTTCATTTTTTCTTTTCCAACTCCAATGGCTCCCTCATAAAGAGGTTGGTCTGTCGCACTATTTTTAATCAATTTATCAATTTTCTTATAGAAATAGCGGGGATTAACAAGTCTGAGAGGATACCAAGTACACAATCGAAGAAAATCTTTTATTTTACTGTCTCCATGGACAGCACGTTCTTTTTTGATATAGGCAAGTTGACGCAAGGCAACGTACTTATAGCTTTTATCAACAATGCTCAGATCCGTGAATTGATCTATAGGAAATATATCGATAAACAAACTAGTATCATGGCGCTTATACTTAACATGATCTTCAATAACAGTTGATGTATCTAAAATGGCTGCAAAATTATGGAAATACCACGAAGAAGTGTCATAGGAAAGGACACGATAGGTAGGATGTTGATCCTCCTGGACAGCTTTCAACAGACGTTCGTAGTCTTTTCTATAAAGAGAAATATCGATATCATCATCCCAAGGAATCATCCCTTTGTGTCGGATAGCACCTAGCATGGTTCCATAGCTAAGGAAATAAGGAATATCATTCTTTTTACAGATGCCATCAATATAATCTAAAAGGGCGAGTTGAATTTCTTTAATTTCATTTTTTTCTAAATACTGCATTTAATCCTCCAATTTATAGGCTTCAAATTCATGACTATAAATCTGTTTTTCTTTTGGTGGCAAAGCCATGTAGTCACCATAATACTGTCTTAAAATAGCATCAAACTGTTTTGGAGCCGGAAGTTGAAGATGTTCAAACGGCACTTCAATCAAATCTTCAAAGACTTCTTTGGAAAATATTTCCTTTTCTTTAAACTTAGAGGGGATAAAGGCAATATAGTCTCCATCTTCTACCCTGTACTTCTGAATTTGTTTTTCAATCTGATGAGCAAAAAAACGTGGAGAAATAGGTCGAAGAAGAAGCCAAAATAAGGTACGAATCAAATCTTTTAACTGATTGTCTCCATAAACAATATTCTTGTATTTACTGAAGGAGAGGAGTTTAAAACTTTCCAATTTGTAGCAAGCATCAATGACCTTGCTATCGTTAAAAGTATCCATCGGGAAAATATCAATGAAAATACCAGAATCATAAGTTTTTGTATTTCGCGTATCCACTATTTTAGTTGTAGGATCTACAACTTTGATAAAGTTATTAAAGTAGCGATTATCCGTTTCTAAAGAGAGAATCTGATACTTAGATTGCTCTTTAGAAAATAACTGGATAAATCGTTGATAGTTTTCGCGTGTCATAGAAAGGTCTATATCATCATCCCAAGGGATGAAACCTTTGTGACGAATGGCACCAATCAAAGTCCCATAGTTAATACAATAGTTGATGCCGTGCTCCTTGCAAAAGGAATCTATAAAGTCTAAAATATCAAGTTCAAGCTTTTTAGCTTCTTCAATGCTTAGTTTTCTCATGTATTCCTCCTAAGATTTTTTGACACGATTTTTAAGTGAAATAAAATTACCTAAAAATTCATAAAAGATACTGTCTTTCGTCCATACTAGTAAACCAACATAACTAAGGGCAGAGAGTGCCATGATTATAAACATATTGATTAAAAGCGGTAAGTTGATAACCATTTGCACCGGATAAATGAAATTAACTAGGAAGAAGATGAGAACAAAGGTCAAGGAGAAGAGAGAGTAACGTAAAGTGTACTTAAAGATATGTCTTAAACTGATGAGTTTACGCTTATTGATAAAGATGATATAGAGTATCAAAAGGAAACTTTCAGATAACATGGTTGTGATCAGATAATACTCGGGTGTAATGATATTATTAAAGAAGAGTAAACTATCTAAAATGAGGTTTAATCCTCCTGCAAAGACAGTATAAACTGTGATTCTTTTCTCAAATCCATTTGTAAAGAGGATTTGAGAGCCTAGAATGGTATCAAGTGCCAGAATAATCGTACGAACAGCAAAGAGAGATGTTAAGATGCCACCGCCAATGTATTTTTCACTACCATATAATAGGATGGCCTGAGGTCCCAAAATCATCAAACCGAAACTGAGGGGAATGATAAAAAAGTTGAAAATACGACTTCCTCGATTGACCAAATTAACGTAGGCTTCTCTTTTTCCTTTCCCTAAGTAATAGCTCAAACGTGGAACACTAACCCCAATAGCACCAGTAACGACACCTGCAATGACCGTTACAATTCGTTGTGCAATCGTATAATAGCTGACGTTTACATCTACTCCTGTTTTAACTAGAAACAGTCGGTCTAGGAAAGTAAATAGCATATTTGCATTTGCAAATATGAGCATAGCTGTCAAAGGAAGGATGAGGGGCTTAAATTCACTTAAAGGAACCTTGACAAATTTGATATCCTTTTTAATCCAAAAATAACTGATTAGATAGTTAATCAAGGTTGATAGACTCATAACCAGAGTATAAACGACGATGTCGTGCTCATTTTTTACAAATAAAAAGATAGACACTAGCATGAGAATACGTATAAAAACCGTTTTGTAAAATAGAAAACTATAATTTTCAAGAGCTTCATTAACCCATTCAATTGAAAAAATCTGAGCAATGAGTTGAACTCCCATCACTAAATAAATCTTTTGAATAACAGGATTACTTGCAAAGAATAATGGGTAGGAAAAAATATATACTCCGGTTGTAACAATGGTACACGCAACACACAAATAAAAAAGACTTGAAAAGACTTTGTTTAATTCTTTTTTATTATCTTTAACATTACTAATAGCACGAAGACCGTAGCTATAAACCCCATAGGTTGCAAAGGGTAAGAAAAAGGAGAGAATGGTATCGACAGAGTTGAAATAACCATAATCCGTACGATCCAGAACACGTGCAACGTAAGTACCTGTCAAAATGGGGAAAATAATATTTAAAACACGAATCCCCATATAGGCCAGGGCATTTAATTTTATACTTTTCATTCAATTTACCTCGTTGATTCATTATATCATAAAGTTAGTTAAAAAAGTTTATTTGACTGATTGAGAAAACTATTTTCAAAAAGCATTTTCAGCTCCCCCTAAAGATAAGGAAAAATCATTCCCCCTCGCTTCTTTCAAGGATAAACTGTGAGCAACTCGCAATCTTATCAATTTTTACTCTCCACATTACAGATTGATGATATCATTTTTTATATTAAAAACAGTATAAAAATCTAATTATCCGCATAAACACTGGACTTATCACACTTTATCAAGGTCAAAACCACTCAATTTACTACTAATTTA
>ERZ773099.1841-NODE-1841-length-15303-cov-7.156020_pt1 | contig 15303 bp, 11 predicted proteins | sample MGYA00511120_ERZ773099 | MGnify/ENA primary metagenome ERZ773099 (study PRJEB29015, sample SAMEA2738012) | human oral metagenome | biome: human oral; feature: human-associated habitat; material: dental | place: China | collected 2104 ... | reverse complement strand
CCCGCCAGCTCCTAACCGGAGGTGCCGCGCCCCCGGCCCAGTCCTCAGCCGCCGTCGGGTAGCTGGGCACTGCCTGGCCCCTGAACCTCGAAACGCGCCGAAGTGTCCACGATGCTGACATCAACACTGCGCTGACCTCCCAGCCCGAGAAGAAACCCCGGATTCCAACGATCTGTGTTGGGTGCTTCGACGGCTGGCGCGTTGATGTCAGCGCTTGGACACTGGGCCATTGCCGGACCCGCCCGCGCGCCCTCAGTCGTCCAGGTGGGAGACGAGCGCAGCGGGCGACTCGACGAGTGCCACTGCCCAATCCAGAGGCGGGCCACGGGCGCCGGGGCCGCAGGAGTGACCGGCTCCACCGGCCCGGCGCACCCTGCACACCGGAGCCGGCCTGTTCATCGATACCCAGATCAGGCGTCTCGAGGTTCTGTTCGCCGGCGAACACCACGCTCCGGTCCATGCCTGTGGAGGCGTCTACCAGCGTCTGATCCAGACTTACGGGGTTGACGACCCGGGCTTGGGAAAGTACCTGATGCAACAGGCCGTCCCCGACAGGTTGGAAAGATCATGGGCCTGGCCAGGACCCTGACCGAGCGGAGTGCCGACATCCCTGACCCACTTCGACCGCCCGGTACCTCCAACGGCCCTGCGCCAAGCCATCGACGGACGCTCGGAGCACCTTACGCGGCATTGGGCTGGGGCTCCGCAGTCTGACCCACTGCACCACCCGCGCAGCCTCATCCACGCCGGACGTTTCAACGACCACCTAACAGCAACCACCTAAACCCGACGACGGGTACCACCTACCACACTCAAACACGAAGATCCGCAGTATATGTCGTAACAATCCATACTGACGTGTGTCAGGGTACTAGTGTCTTGACGCACATAGTTGGTGTTCGTAAAATATTTCTCATGGTAGAACGAACTGCCAGGGCGAATGCTCCGAACTTCATGAATAAGAACGCATGGCGGCCGTATCTGCTGAAACGCTGCATTGACGCTGTTCTCACCCCATTCTCTATGCAAAGGAGAGAGTTGTGCCTGAATCCGCCACAGAAGACCGCCTACGCATTCGGCATGATGTAGTATTTGCGAAGACCGGTGATGGCGTCCTGATCCGCCATTCAGACGGTGGCTTTCTCCTTCGTGGTAACTCGATATATGAATGGCTGACGATACTTTCTCCGTATTTGGACGGAAGCAGAAGCGAGAATGAACTCGTTTCCGATCTCGACGAGTCTAAAGCGGGGATGATCCACAACCTGCTGGACGCGTTGCGTGAACGCAATGTCGTATCGGAGGTGTCTGGGCGTGTCATTGGCGATGATGATTCGCTGGCTCCCTTTAGATCGCAGATCGCTTACATTGATCACTATGTAGGGGATGGCGTCCGTAGATTCGAGCGGTTTCGCTCTGCCAGAATCCGTGTCGATGGTCAGGACTCCGTCTCGGATTCGATTCGAAAGGGTCTTCTGCTCAACGGATTGGAGAGTCTTGTCGAGCAGGATGACGGAGTGCCGGATTCCGAGCTCGACCTCCGCATCGTCTGTGCCCTTGACGGGGATGCGGCACACGTGGCGGCGGCCACGAAGTCTGTGACCGCTACTCCCTTACTGCCTGTGGTGCGCTGGGGTGACGTAGTGGTTCTCGGTCCGCTCTGTGGCCCTGACGGGGGTGATGAGTGGACGACCTCAATGACGCGGCTAACGCGCAATGGTAACCCCATGGACGGAATCGCCTTCTGGCGCTCGGTCGTAACTGGTCGGCCTGCGACGGGAACTCTGCCCTTCAGTCCGGCACATGCTTCTATGGTTGGCCTAATGGTCGCCTACGAGGCCTTCAAAACGCTTACGGGTGCCCTCTCTCCAGAGACCGAGCATGGAGTACTCTGTTTCGATCTGGCCACCGGTGACACCTCCCTTGACAAAATACTTCCGGATCCCTTCACGGGTGGCGTGCGTCCAGGTCTGCTCGCTGCGGACTTGGATCTGACCGAGCCTGAGCCGGAGCCGGATTCGCAAGAAAAACAGCCTATCCAGGCAACCACTGGTCCAGGTGATGGGATTCTCGATGACAACCGCACTCCGGTCGAGCGCGAGACCATGGCCAAGTACTTCTCCCTCATAGGCCCGCACGCCGGCATCGTTACCAATTTCGATGACGAGCACATCGAGCAGTCTCCGGTGAAGGTTTCTACTGCGCTCGTGTCGACCGACAAAGGTATACGTTCGGTACGAGGCTATGCAGTAGATACGTTGGGTGATGCGCGCAAGGATGCCGTTGAACGCGGTGTCCTCGAATACGCAGCGGCTCTTGGTCCAGTGCCTCGCGAGACTCAGGTCGAAGGCCGAGTGATTAGTGCCGATCGCGTAACTACCTGGACTGGGCTCGTGAATGATGACGGACCTGAATCTCACGGCGGTTGGGTGGGGGGCCGCACTCTCGGTGGTGAGACAGTCTTAGTCCCGGCAGCGGCGGTCTACGCGCGGAGCACTCAGAACGCTGCTGGGATGTTCGAGCACACAGGTGCTGGGGAGGGCGCCGGTGTCACTCCGGAAGCCGCTGTGATCGCAGGCCTCCGCTCTGCGTGGGAGTATGCCGCGCTCCAGGCCGCGCTCCGCACCGGAGAAGTTCATTCCCTGGCTCCGTCGTCCGTCGAGCCGACGGCGATGTACCTGGAGGAGGCTGCGTCCATCCTCGAGCTTGAGTATGAGCGTCTCCTCCTGCCTCAGGTAGGTCCTGAGCCGGTTGTTGTCATCCGTGAGAGCACGGGGCCCGAGTTCGCCATCGCAAGTGCGCCGACAGTTGACTCCGCCTTGGCTGTAGCCCTTCTGCGTTTGCTTGGGCGTCGCCGACAACCCGAAGGAGTGGCCTCCCATGATCAGCTGCTCGTGAAGGATCTTGACCCCCGTGCGCTCGTTCCGATGGCCCCGGCAGACAGAGATGAGGTGTTGTCCCACTTCTCGGGTGACTGGCTTGGTACCGGTGTCGCTGCCGGCTTCGAGACTGTCCTCGTTGACATCACGCCGCCCGATGTCGCCTCGGTCAACGCTCTCACAGCCGTCCGCGTCCTGCTGACGCGAACGTCCTGATCGATTCGGCATGACAGAAAGGAGGGAGAGATGGGAAATACCTTGACAGAGAGTCTCCAGGCTCTTGAGACCGAGACCTTCGAAATTATCGACAGCGCGACGGTTATGGGGGACGCTGCGGCGTGGTCGAGTTGTTCGACATCGAGTTGTTGTGGTTGCTCCAGCTGCAGTTGCAGCTCCACAAGTTGCCATTCAACAAGTTCGACTTCGACCACCAGTTGCAGTGGCTGATCCGCCGCCACATACCACTGGGTGTCAACCATGAATGGAGAATCTCATGACATTACTCGGAAGCCAAGTGGCCCTCCTCGAGGCTGAAACCTTCGAGGTCGAAGACATCGCTGTGGGTGATTCGGAGCTTGCGGGGTCGACAAGCACCAGTACTGCGTGCTCGACGACGTCGACTTGCTCATGCTCCACTTCGTCGTGCTGCGGCACCTCCAGTTGCAGCACAGTTTCGACTTCCTCGTGTGCCTGACAACCACAGGAAGCTGTCCGATGAGCGCGTGACCCGCCGTCGGTTCGAATAGTCCGGTCGCATCTCAGAGGGTCTCAACTTCGTGGTGAGACCATGACACTGAAAGGAAGGCCATGTCCGTTCTTGGCAATCAAATCGCGCTCTTGGAGGCAGAAACCTTTGAGATCGACGATCTCACTGCAGGAGACGGTTCGAATCTTGCCGCTTCCACCTCCACCAGTTGCGCGTGCTCGACAACATCGACCTGCTCGTGCTCGACCTCGTCCTGCTGTTCGACGACGAGTAGTAGTTGCAGTTCCACGTCATCCTGCGCGTGATCGTCAGAAAGGAAATACGCACGATGAAGGTTCTTTCCACGCAGATCGCAGAGCTCGAAGCCAACACTTTTGAGATCAGCGACATCGCGCAGCTCTCCGAATCCGAGGCTCTGTCCTGGTCCAGCTGCTCGACCTCGAGTTGCTGTGGCTGTTCGAGTTCTAGTTGCGGCAGTTGCTGTGGCTGCTCGTCCAGCTGTGGTTCCACCAGCAAGTAGACAATACGTCCAATGACGTGACGAGTAGGAGTGAAATGTCCCCTGTAAAGTCCTTATCTGCCGCAGAAATCGTCCAGGCGCATTTTGATGCCATGCCGATTCTCGGCGCTGACTTTGGTCCAGTGGTCCTCGAACTTGGATTTCAGGACACTTTGGGGATCCATTCCCAGCCGCCGGTAGACCGGTTTCCGCCTTCGCGGACGACCACCATTCACTTGCACGGTGATGATGCATTCATTCTTCCAGGGGATGATGCTCACCGTTCTCCGTGCTCGATGTGTTTTCACCGACGCTGGCAAGCCATTCGGCAGCAGGATGAGCGCGACTCTTTGGAACTCGCCGGAGGATCGTGCGTCGTTCCATCACTTCCGTGGCTGACTCCTCTCGTACTCGCGGCGTTGCATACGCTCGCTGCAGAGGCGACCGCTGATACTTCCGAGGACGGTCGAACGACCGTCCGTCGAATCAAACTTGATACATTACAGACGAGTTCCGTTCCGCTCGTCGCTGACCCAGACTGCCCTGCCTGCAGTACAATTCCAGACCCTGCGACCGACTTGTCGACCTTGGGTCGGACTCCTCGCGCCAAGATAGCCCCGGATGTGTTTCGTTCTGTAGGACTGTCCGAGTACCCCCTTGAGTTTGACGCCGTCGCGAACCCCGTCTGCGGCATTCTCGGCCCTTCAGCGCACGCGGCGTTTGATAACACCACAACGATGCCTGTCACCGGATACAGTTATGTCCGTGGCCTGCTCTACCTTTATGAGTTCTTCTGGAGCGGGCATGCGAACTCGATCTCGGAGTCGCGCATCCTCGCAGTGCTCGAGGGGCTGGAGCGCTACGCCGGGCTCCTGTCACGTGGTCTCCCAGCCCCAGAGTGGGCCACGCTCGAGGAGCTGCACGAAGCCGGCCGTCTCGCTCTCGACCCGCGTGATTGCACCCTGTACCCCGCCAAGTTCTATGAGAACAATGCCCCTTACTTCACCGAGTTCACCCCGTCGCTGAGCATCCCCTGGGTTCTCGGTCGTAATCTCGTCCAGGATCGCACGGAGCTCGTACCTCAGCGCCTGGTTCATTACCTCGACCAAGCCGGACCGGCCTTCGTTGACGAGTGTTCCAACGGGTGTGCTACCGGAGGCTCACCGGAGGAAGCCGTCTTCCATGGACTTATGGAATTGATCGAGCGTGACTCATTCCTGCTGACATGGTTCGCACGCTTCCCCGCTCCGGAGATAGACCCGAGGTCAAGCGGTGCGAAAGACATTGACCTGATGGTTGCCCGGATGGCTCGTGAGGGCTACGAGGTCCGCATGTTCGACACGCGCGTCGACATCTCGGTTCCGGTTGTGACAGGCGTGGCCGTACGCACCGATGGCAAGCCTGGAAAGCTGTGCTACGCCGCCGGGGCCTCGATGGATCCGGTCCAGGCCATTCGTGCGGCGCTGTGCGAGATCGCTTCGTACGTCCCGAGCTTCGATCAGCGCATGGAGGCTGGCTACGACGAAGCACGTCGCATGGAAGAGGATTTCGGCTTGGTTCGTGAACTCAAGCATCACGCGCTCTTGCACGGCCTCGACTCCATGGCACCTTACTCCGACTTCCTACTTGGTACCCGGCGAGCACGACCAGTTGACGAGGTTTACGCAGACTGGGAGCTCCGACGCCCGCGTCACATGGACCTGTCTGAGGACCTGCGCTGGCTCGTCAAGCTTCTCGCTGAGCGCGGCTTCGACGTCTACGCCGTGGACCAGACGACTCCGGAGCAGCGCAGCCTTGGCCTGAGCACTTTCGCAACAATTGTGCCTGGTCTGGTCCCCATTGATTTTGGATGGTACAAGCAGCGAGCGTTTTACATGGATCGCGTTCTTACAGCACATCGGTCTGCCGGATTGAGGAAATATGATCTCAGTGCTGCAGATCTCAATCCTGTTCCTCATCCGTTCCCCTGAGCAAACCAAGTACTTCAACTCTTTCCGGTCCGTCCCGGTTCCTCAGCAGAGAGGTGTCTATGACCGCCATCGATACCGTCCGCACCTACTCCCACGACGTTCTCTCTCGCGCTCGTGTCCCAATGCCCCCGTTCGGCTACGACGTTCACTGGGATGAGCAGCCTCGTCGCCACAAGGTCTATCCCGAGGCTCAGTATTTTGCTCTGCCGATTGCACCTGCGCAGGAAGTCCGCTTCGACGAGGCTCTTGCGGGAGCTCACGCGTGGTCAGCGGAACAGCCTCTCAACGTTGCCCGCCTTGGCCGAGCCTTGCACGACACTTACGGTCATCTGGCCCGACGCGTACGTGTCTCCGGCAACGATGATGCTCTCAACAAAACACGTAGCACGATCGCTACGTACGCACGTGGCACTGCCAACGGCGGCGGGCTATACCCGCTGGAGTTCTACTGGGTAAGTGGCCCCTCGACTCCCCAAGTCCCTGGCATCTACCACTGGAACACCAACTCCGGCGCACTCCAGCGTCTTCTCGCCGGAGATGTGACTCCGGATGTGCGTGCCGCGCTTTCCGGCACCGCAGACACGGACCAGTTTCTTCTTGTGACGGTGAAGTACTGGAAGAATGCTTTCAAGTACAACAGTTTTACCCACCATGTGGTGACCTCCGATCTCGGTTCCGCGACCGAGGTGCTGCGCTGGTCAGGATTAGTTGCCCCCAAGGAGGGGCGTCCGGTGCATATGTGGTTCGACTCGGAGATCCTGGACAGAATGCTCGGCCTGGACCCTGTGGAGGAGACAGTGCTGGCTGTCATTCCTCTCCCGCAGGGTGAGCTCGAGCGGAATGATCGGTGTGTTCCAGGTGGAGCGCGTGTGCATATCTCTGAGTCTGAGCGCTTCACGGAACGCGCCCACTTCACACAGGTCATTGATGTCATTGCGGCGGAGCGTTCCGTGCGCAACCATAAGCTGTTGGAGCCTCTGCCAGTTACCGTACCCACGGCACATTCTATCGGCGCACCGATTCCACTGCCTCACACGACTCTCGACAGTTCTCTCGGACTGAGTGAGGCACTTTACCGGCGCCGCAGTGCGTTCGGCACGTTCGATGGTTCTCGTTCAATGTCCCATCACGAACTCTCCTATCTTCTTGCGTCAATGGTGCAGTCGGCGCGACCTGGTACTGAAGCCGGTGTCCAGCAACTCGGCTGGCCGGCGGTCCTTATTAACCGTGTCGACGGCATCGCTCCGGGTGCCTATCTAGTGGACGTCGACACATGGAGTCTGATTCCGGTGGACAATCGTCGTCCGGGCGAGTTCCTGCAACAGACCTACTTCTTGGACAACTACAACGTTGATCATGCCGAGGTTGTTCTCACCCTGCTGGTGCCGGTTGATGCAATCATCGACGCTGTCGGAGCCCGCGGTGTGCGCCTTGCGAACTCGGTTCTTGGTGCCGTGACGCAGGCGACTTATGTAGCGGCAGCAGATCTTGACCTAGCCTGCGGTGCTGCACTGGGCTTTGACTCTGTTGCCTATGCCGAGCGTCTGGGCATCGAGGAAAGCGGGCTGCGTCCGATGATCATGATCATGGTCGGGCATGACCGTACGGACCAAGCAGACCTGCGCCTGCCCATCTCTGTCACCACCGAACGAGGTGTATGATCATGACTGAGCCGCCAGCATCAAGTACGGCCACGCGTACATCGTCGTCCGCGAATCTGGGCCCACACTTCATGGCGCGCATCTCTCCCCTTCCCTGGGAGCGCCTTGAGCCCCTCCATTTCGCCGACACAGTGAAGTGGGCTGACGAGGTGCTCGAGCTTGAATCGGCACTTGGACGGGCTGCTCAAACCCTCCCGGATCAGATCGCTGAGCTTGTCGGCGGGGAGGAGGACAGTCGTCATCGTCGCGACCTTATCAATATTCGCAGAGATATCTTCAATATGCGCCCTCCCCGAAACGCCGACGCATATAAGGGTGCGGCGCAGAAGCTTCCGCCATTGCTTCGTGAGGACGTCTTGGAGTGGCTTTCGATATCGGAAGCCCATCGCGCGGTACGCGCTAAGGGCCAGGCGGTGTTCACGGCCGAGCTATCCCGATGCAGACGAGCGCTGCAGCACATTCTTGCTCAGCCCTCCCTACGTGCGGGAATTCTGCTCGCCACGCCATCACTCGACGAAGTCATTCCCCGATACCTGGCGGCGAATCCTGATGCGCTGTCGCGCCGACTGCGCCGGGCGGAGAAGTCGGCGAGTGAATACATTTATCGAACGGTCTGTAAAACCAGTCCCTTCTCTACCTTCACCGCCGTGGGTCTTGGCGAGTTTGATTCACGTTCATCTGGGCTGCTCGAGATCGAGCCGGGAGTTATTGAACCTACGCAAATTGCAAGTCACCCGCGTCTTAACGTTGCATTATTGTCCCGCGTAGGAGATGCTCTTGTAGCCTCCGATGAGATGCTGGATGATCTCCCGGTCTCGATCTCAACTGGGTGGACAACAGACCGCCGTCGTGTGAGATACATGCGGCGCACTCGACGCTTCGGCGATGCCTCCGCAGCGATGACGCTCGACACCTTCGATGAGAATCTTTTTTACCTCGCACATAGCGACATTGTCGACGACCTGTTTGCGCTACTTGCGGATGGTGTGTCCCTCCCGTTCCGGGAAGTACGCGAGGCATTGCATACTGCGCGACCTAGAGAACGCCCGATGGGTGAGGTGTGGCGCTATCTGCGTCACCTTGTCCGACTCAATCTCCTTACCGTACCGGTGCTCACGGTAAATATTCACGCCAAGCATCCGGTTGCCGATTTCGCTGAGCGCATCGGTGCCCTAGGGATGCCGTGGGCGGTTCGGTTGCAAAGTGATCTCATGAGTCTCGTCGCTCTGGTTGAGTCCTATGCTGATGCGACGGTTGACGAGCGCCGACTTCTCCTACGAGAAATTAGTGTGGAATCTGATGAACTATTGAAAAGGCTCGGGGTGGAGGACCCGGAGTCCCTTCGTACGGTCCTCTATGAGGACACGAGTTTAGCGCCTGGATCGGTGCGCGGGTCTCTGGAGCGCTGGGAGAAGTGTGTAGGGGCGGATCTCAACGCGATTGCACGGTTCCTGCCGGTCTTTGACTCGCTGGAACCCCATCGGCTCATGGTCCGCGGTTTCTTTGATGCTCGTTACAAGGCCGCCGGGCGCTGTGACGATCTGGTGAAGTTTATGCACGACTTCCATCAGGACGTGTACGATCAGTATCTGCGCTACACGGCAAACCGACGACCATTCATTGACAACGAGTACCAGGACCAAGAGAACTGGTTCAAAATGGATGATGTCGTTGCACTTGATGATGCGCGTCGTGAGCTGATTGCGGCGATGAAAGAACGGTACGAGGCGCAGAGCGACGACTCTGAGATGGTCCTTGACGACGAGTTCATCGACCGTATTGTGGCCCGACTTCCCAAGGCTTCGCAGGACATTGAACCCCGAGCGTACTTCGTGCAGGTGGGTATGATTGACGGTGTGGAGCGGCTCGTGCTCAACCGAACTTATTCTGGCATGTCACTTCTCTTCTCTCGGTTCCACCACTGCTTCAGTGAGGAGCATCGAGGGTGTTTAGCAGATCGTTTGCGCACTCACCTGGAGGAGGTTACGCCTCCCGACGCAGTGCTCGCAGAAATCACCGGAGGTTTTGACACCACTAACCTTAACCTCCATGAGGTGGTTACGCCCTACGAGATCGTATGTCCAGGAGAGGTGTCGTTTCGACCGGAGAGCGAGCAGATTCCGGTGAGCGACTTATCGGTCGTGCTTGATGAGGAGAATGACCGGCTGATCCTACGTTCGAACCGGCTAGGCGTTGAGGTCATCCCCGTGTATCTCGGATTCCTTATGCCAATGACGCTCCCAGAGACACAACGTCTTTTGCTGACATTTTCTCGTAGCCGGATAGCATCGCTCGATCTGTGGAGCGGTACGGATCGTCCGCTTGGCGATGCCGAACTCGGTGGACACCCGCGTGTGCGGTTCGGCGATGTTGTCCTGGTGCGACGTGTGTGGAAGACGGCGCCGAGCCATCTGCCTGACAACCTGCTCGGTAGTGACGGTGCGGATCGCATTCTCGCCTGGCGGCGGTGGGCGAAGAAGCACGACCTTCCTCGCTATCTGTTTGCGACTCCTGATTCCGATGCTGCAGATGATGAAGAAGCTACTGACGGTGCCGTACGCTTTGGAAAACCTCAGTTTATCGATCTTGAAAGCCACTTCTCGCTGGCGATTCTTGACGATCTTGCCAAGAGAGCCAACCAGCGCCTGGTGTTCACTGAGATGTTACCCGCCCCCGAGGGCCTGGTGGCGCAGGACGCCAACGGCGGACACCACGTCACAGAGCTGACTGTCGAAATCAACCAGAAGGGATGGGAATCGTGACGTCGATGCCGACTTTTAGGAAAAAGCGTCCCTCGCCAGTAGCGACGGAGACCACGCTTCCCATCATCTCGGATTCCGAGGCACCTGGTGAGTGGATTGCGGTTCACGTCTTCTACTCGAGTAACAATCATCCTCTCCTGGTAGACGTTATTGGACCATTCATTGAGCAGTTACGAGCCGAAGGACTTTTAGATCGCTGGTTCTTTATTCGCTACTGGATGGAGGGACCTCACCTGAGAATTAGGTTGCGTGCTCGTCGTGCTGGTGATACTCATGCGATTGCACACCGCCTATTTTCGCTTCTAGATGAGTTTCTGGAAGACCGCCCTGCGCTCTACGAGGTGGACGATACTGAGAATGCTGAGCTGTTCAAGCAGATGTTTCTCGGCGAGTACTCGGAGGAGAAGTGGGACGAGCTCTACGGCAGCGAAGGGACGATGGGCCTGCGCCCTAATAATTCGTATGTCGTTATGCGTTATGAGCCCGAAATTGATCGCTATGGAGGGCCAAAGGCTATTGACGTCGCCGAATGGCATTTCGAACACTCCAGTGACACAGTGATACGTCTGGAAAGCACGGCGAACGTGCATGTGCGTCCAGTTCTGTTTGGTCTGGCATCTCAGCTCATGATAGCGATGCTTGGTGTTTTCCTTGGGAACCGTGATGACGCGGCAACCTTTTTAGCTACTTACCGCCAATACTGGGAGAGGTCGAGCTCTGATAACCCTGACGAGCGACACGAGGCCTACGACAAGGCATACCGCACTGGTAGTGAAGATATCCTCGCCCACTTGGGCCCGGTTTTTGAGGCGGCAGTCGCGCAACGACCCGAATCACTTACCGGATTCGTGCGGACTTGGACGGAGCACTGCATTGAGCTGAGATCCAAGCTCGCTGACTTGGACGCGGAGGGGGGGTTGGAATTTCCAATCGGCAGTGACGAACCGACACGAGTGGACTTCAGAACGGGGCTCATCGCTCTCCTGAGCGGGTATATTCACATGACTAACAACCGCTTTGGTGTGAGCATCATCGATGAGTGTTATTTGAGTTATCTTCTCGAATGCGCGTTGAATGGTGGTTCTCCAGTCTCTCATGTCGACGACGGCTCCTTCATGTTTGGTGGAACTGGAGAAGACCGATGAACGACATGATGGATCAAGCCGCGTCCACAGCGCGGACCCCGCGTACCGTTCCTGGGCTGCGGATCGGACCAGGCCTGTGGGCAGGACCCAAACGTCGATACACGTTGCATGACCCGAGGACCGGTTGGTACTTTCGGGTCGGCGAGCATGAGCACTTTCTGATCCAACGGCTTGACGGTGTTCGTACTCTGGAGGACGTCGAGATCGAGTTTGCCGAAGCATTTGAACGACGCCTGACGTCAGCCCACTGGGAGGCATTGTTCTCATTGCTTGCAAAGAGAGCGTTGCTGGTGGGAAGTGACACACCTGCGCTGGTGGCGCGTCTCCGTGACGCCCATGACGTTCAGGTGGCTGAGTCAAGGACAATCATGCATGCACGGTTCCCCTTGGTCCACGCCGATCGATTCGTAGCTGCACTTGCGCCGCTCGCTCGTCGATTACACAACCGGACATTATGGACGCTGACCTGGATGGCGACTGCAGTGCTGAGTGCGTACGTCCTTCTTGATTTCCATTCGCTGATGCGTACGGCGCGAGGTGTGTGGGATCGGCCGGCAACGGCGATCACGCTTGTAGTCGTCCTCTGGCTGTCAGTAGCGGCGCACGAGGTGGCCCATGGACTTGTTGCCTGGCTGTCAGGGGCGCGGGACATCCGGATTGGCGTGCTCTGGCGTTTCCCTGCGTTCGTTCCCTATTGCCAGGTTGACGATATTGTCCTCTTCCATAATCGGTGGGATCGGATTTCTGTGGTTCTGGCGGGCCCGACAGTGTCGGTAGCGATCTGTTTTCCGTTCGTCATACTGCATATCGTCACGCAGGGGGAGGGAACGATAGGTGTTCTTGCGACGGCGATGACCGTGTTCGGCCTGTTTTCAGGCCTCGTGAACCTGGTCCCGTTGTTCCGTATGGACGGTTATCTTGCGTTGTCGCACGCGTTCGACGTTGAGGACCTAGAGGGATCATCGCACGCTTTCCTCGGCGCGCTGGTGCGGGGGCGTCGCCAGGGCACTTCCTCCGGACCCCGCGACGGGCTATACTTTACTTACGGAGTTCTCTCGTTGATCGCGCTAACTGCGCTGGTTATAGCGATCTGCTCAGTTGCTTTGCGGTTTCTGACAAGCGTTCTCCCACTGCCTGTGGCTCTCGCTGTGGTCATACTCGGCGTTCTCGTCACATTCGCGGTGGGCATCATTGCCTCCAAGCGCGCACGGTCCCGACTTGCTGACTTGCCAGGTACACAATCGACTTTCACTTCGAAATGGGGAGATTCATGAAACACTCACGTCATGCTCCGTCCATTGTTACGCGAGGGCTAACCAAGGAGTTTGGTGAGCGCAGAGCAGTCAATGCAGTGGACTTGACGGTCAATCGCGGGGAGGTGTTTGGATTTGTCGGCCTCAACGGCGCAGGTAAGACCACGTTTATGCGCATGCTTGTCGGGCTCGTTCGACCCACTGCGGGGACGTTCTCCGTGCTAGGTACGTCCGATCTTGGTAGCGGAGTTATGCGCAGGGTCGGCACGATGATTGAGGGCCCAGCGTTCCATCCGTCGATGACAGGCCGCCAGAATTTGCGTTATATTGCTAGATTTGTTGGTGTCGGTGATTCTGAGGTGGATTGCGCCCTCAATGAGGTAGATTTGATTCCAAGAGCAGATTCGAAGTATCGAACGTATTCTCTCGGGATGAAGCAACGTCTAGGAATCGCTTGCGCTCTTCTAGGTAATCCGGAGCTGCTTATTCTTGACGAGCCAGCTAATGGCCTTGATCCCTCGGGCATCGCCTCAATGAGAGAGCTTCTGCGCAATCAAGCTGAACAAGGACGTACCGTATTCCTTTCCAGTCACCTCCTGGCCGAGATCTCCCAGATTTGTGACCGTGTAGGTGTGCTGCATGAAGGCAGCCTCGTAGCTGTCAGCACGCCGGAGGAGATTGAGAATTCAGATGCAGAAGCCTCTGCTCTCACTCTGACGTGTGACCAGCAGGAGATCGCTGCAAGGATCGTCCAGGGTTTGGCTGGTGTTGCGGGTGTCCGTATCGTCCCTGACGGACTTGAGATCGATGTCCCCTCGTCCCATACGGCCTCTGTGGTCTCGGCTCTCGTAAGTTCTGGTATCGCAGTCACTAGTGTCGGCCGCAGGGACCACACTCTCGAGGACGCTTTCCTTTCTATGACCGCAGGAGCTGCCCGTGGCTCCCACACTTCGGAGGTTGGCTGATGAACCGCAGCGCACTGATGGCGGAGCTTTACGGCGTCCGACACAGAAAAGGCGTTCTTACGTGCATCCTGATCTGGACTCTCCAGGTCGTGCTGTTCGCTTACGGGGCTAATTACCTCATCTCGCAGACCACCACCAGTATCCCTGCCGATCAGGTCGATGCCATGCTTGCCAGTGTTATGCCGGCGGCAGCGTCGCGTCAGGTAGTTGGATCCCTGCCACTGTATGGTGGTCCAGTCATGATTATTGCTGGTGCTCTCCTTTCGGCTGGAGACGTCAAGAATGGCGTGATTCGGACGGTCTTGTCTCGTTATCCTGCACGGGCTTTGCTTGTGGCTGCTCGTATGGCAACTCTGTTCATCGTTGTTGCGGTCGCCATTCTTGTCTCAGTCGCTGCAGCCTTTATTAGTTCCTTTGTCTTGGCGGCGATCGCTGGCGGTGACACAAATCTGCCGTCGATGCTCTCTGTGGGGCGTGACATCGCTTACGCTGTTCTAATCGGGTTTTCCTGGGCCGTCTTCGGTTTCACCTTAGGTATTATCGTGCGTAGTCTTGCTGGGGCCATCTCGGTCGGTTTGATATGGTCGCTCGTGGTAGAGCAGGCTTTGCATGGATTAAGCTCGCTCGGGTCTAAGTTCGACGCAATCCGCGCTATTCTGATAAGTGGTGCCTCATCGGTACTGTCCTCTGATGCTGGTGTTGAGTCGATGCCGGGCGGCTCTCCCCCTAATGTCAGTGTCACTCTCGCAATTGTTATCCTCGTCGCATGGATTATCGTTGGAAGTGGAGTTTCTGCGATGGTCCTTCGGCGCAGAGATGTTTAGCATTCTTCCGAATAGGAGTATTTTCTATGAGTGGATCCGCCGGTCCTGGAAATTCTGTTCGTGTGAGGACAATCGTTGGGCTCGTCGTCGGTGTCGCCGCTACAGTTACGGCCGGTATTCTCGTCGCTGTCGATGGTGGACATATATTGGCCGCCCGGATGCTAGGGGCTGTCGGAATGGTTGCTGCGTTGCTTGGTGCCGTCGGCTCAATTCGATCTTCCGGGACGGGGACTAAGGCAATGTTTGCGATAGTGTCAGTTCTGCTGTTTGTGGCATCGTCGACGGTCTACGGTTTGACCTGGAGTTGAGTGGATCGTTCTGGATGTTATATCTCTTCACGTCCTAAATCTAGCGAGGTAGGACATCCTCTCAAACACGAAATGCCTCTGGGTAGTTTCGTGTGCAGTGGGGAAGCTGAGTCGCACTAGGTTTGGCGGAGGTGGTGATGACCGGAGGGATCGCTGCCTTACGGTTCGGGTGTACTCCACGAGCCGGGGATCTTCTGTGCTGTCTCCTCACTTCTGAGACACTCGCTCGCGCGGGGTTTACCCAGGGGGTCGGCAAAGTCGGGTCAGGTGGTTGGCTGGGTGATGAGCTTGATGGCGCGTTTTGGTTGTCGTGACAGGGATCTGGTGGTGG
>ERZ773099.1840-NODE-1840-length-15304-cov-8.739983_pt1 | contig 15304 bp, 15 predicted proteins | sample MGYA00511120_ERZ773099 | MGnify/ENA primary metagenome ERZ773099 (study PRJEB29015, sample SAMEA2738012) | human oral metagenome | biome: human oral; feature: human-associated habitat; material: dental | place: China | collected 2104 ... | reverse complement strand
ATTTATGTTTATTTGCGCCGACTCATAAGATGCTTATCGCTCCGCATCATCATTTCGGTTTTACGTTTTTTACCCGACAAAAATCACATGAAGTGGAAATAGTCGCTGAGCTGTTGAGCGGCTATCCGGATTTGCGTTGCTTCAACGGCAAGGAAGGATAGACGGATGAAGGGAGCGGCCTGCGGCGTTCCGCTCGCGTGTTCCATGCGCAGCCTCGTTGCGGCGATGATGATGGGGAACGCCAAGGAGTTTCTGATTGCGCCGTCCAACGGAATCGTGTCGTTCGTGGGGATGACAGGCATCTGCGAGTCGCATCTTGCGGTGCAGATCCTGACGAAGGCGCTTGCGGCGTAGGGAGTGAAAGAGAACAATGAACCGCTGAACATCGAGACGATCCGGGGCGTTATCGACGCGACGACGATCCCCCGGCTCCCCCAAAGGGCGGGGGGAGAAACATCTTACCGATCGGCAGACATTTCTATAGCGAAAGTGTGTATCAATTATGAATAAAACAACTATTGAGTCAATAAAATCGATAACGCTGAAAGAAATCATGAAAATGAGTGATGCGGAAATGAATGCCGTATGCGATGCCCTCTTCAATGATGATGACAATGACGACTGGTTTGAGCGGGCAGGGCGGGAAAGCAGTCGAGAGACGCTCTTGGCCCTGATAGAAAAAAGCTATTCATTATGTGGAGTTGTTGGTTTCCTGGGCAACCTTTTATGCTATGTAAGCAGCAAGGCGGTGACTGATGATGTATTTCAGAAGATCATCAAGTATCCGTCCCGCAGCACACGTCGATCGCTTATGATTTCACTGGCACATAGTCAAATTGCGATCTATCAGCTTGAATATATCTGCAGCAAGCAAATTTGCACCGAGGCATTTTGCCAATTGGCCAATATCATAAACACAGACAGTAATTTTACCATTACAGATTTGGAACACTTACTCAACAACAGCGGGAAAATGGTCAAGGAAGCTGTTCCTATCGAGGAATATCTTGCGGATGATCGCGTGTCGAACGAGAAGAAAAGGATGCTGAAGGAGTGGTGGGAAAACCTGGAACATGCCAAGAACATTCATGATCTGTTATGACAGCTCGAGTATCCTTTTTTATCCACTCTCGCTCCCTACGGTTGCTTAGGATGGTCAATCCATGTGAAAACCTTGAAAAAAGCGAAATGCGCCCGTCCGCTGAACGCGGACAAGCGCAAATGAAATATAAGCCGTATTTGAAGGTTTCGCCGGTTCGGCTCCACAGCCGGAATATCCCGTGCGTCAGGCGGGTCGCAGGGGATCCATCAGATTTTTTCCGCAAGGGCGGCGGCTTGTCTGCAGCCGTCGGTTTTCTCGATGTCCCCCGCGTTTTGTACGTCGGGAATCAGCACCTCGCCCACCATGTGCCATTTCAGCAGGGCGGCGGTACGCTCGATGGGAATCCGCACGCCGTCCATCACGGACATATCCTCTTCCGCACAGCAACAGATCAGGGCACAGCCTTTTCCGGCGATATTCTCACCCTCCATGCCGAAGGGAAACGTCTTGTCGATGACCGCTTTGATTTTGGCCGGGATAGAGTACCAATACACCGGCATCGTATAGACGATGGTATCCGCTTCCAAAATGGCCGGGGCGATAGAATTGAAATCATCGTCAAAGGAACAGGCTTTCCCGCTCCTGAAGCAGGTCTCACAAGCATGGCACCCCCCCACATTCAAAGAGACGGCATCAAACCGGGTGACGCTATGCCCCCTCGCCTCCGCCGCTTCGATAAAGGCTTTCGTCATGGCAAGGCTGTTCCCGTTTTTTCTGGGACTGCCGGTGATGACCACGATTTTCTTGCCCATAGCAATGCCTCCCGTTTTCCCGAAATTGACTTTTTTCAAGGCCCATATTACGATTATATTCAGAATGATGTTCATAACAAGTACGCACATCGAGGTGTGATACTTACAAGGACGTTAAATACTTACCTGTCGGAGAGTGTAAATGCACGGAAAATGTATTTTCGATGAATGTCTGAGTTCCACGGGATTCAGTTATACGTTGTCGTTAATCAACGGAAAATACAAAATGACTATCCTCTATACCTTGATGTCGTTTGGCGTGGTTCGCTTCAATGAGATGAAAAAATACATTGGCGGCATCTCTTACAAAACGCTGAGCTCCACATTGAAGGAACTCGAGGCCGATCGGCTTGTGCATAGAAAAGAATATCCGCAGATTCCGCCGAAGGTCGAGTACAGCTTGACGGAAAGGGGAAAGTCGCTCATTCCCATTCTGGACGGGATGTGCGAGTGGGGGGATAAAAACAGGATTTGATCGGTGAAGGCACAGCAAGAGCTGTTTTCGACCGACATGGTCGATAACCGCTTCAACCCGGAGCGCGGGGTGTTCTGGGGCGGGCCTGTGAGTTTTCACGGGGCCGCTTTTTCCGTCCGTCGGCGTCTTGTCCGGAATGTCGCTCTCCACCCTCCCGGCCCTCCTCGTCCCGGCGGTCCCGGAGAAACGGCACGCCTTCCCGGGCCGCTCTTCCGCTCGGATGCCGCAAGCGATATAATGCCCCACAAGATGATTTCGAGGCGGAGGGCCTGGAGGACATTGCCATGATCGGGGCTGCAGACGGAGAAGGGGCGGGAAAAAAGCTGGAGAGGCTCCATGAGCTGCTGAGGGGGATCGGCCGCGCGGCCGTCGCCTTCTCGGGCGGCGTCGACAGCGCCCTGCTGGCCGCCGAGGCCCATGACGTGCTCGGCGGGGAGAGTGCGGCCGTCACCATCATCTCCCCTCTGCTGCCCGCGGACGAGCGGGAGGACGCCCTTCGGCTCGCCCGCGGACTGAAGCTGAATCACTTTGTGGTCGAGATGGACGAGCTCTCGGACCCCGCTTTCGCCGTCAATCCGTCGGACCGCTGCTACATCTGCAAACGGATGCGGTTCCTCCGTATGGCCGAATGGGCGCGGGAGCGCGGCTTCCCGTGGCTTCTGGACGGATCGAACGCGGACGACAGCCGCGACTACCGTCCCGGGATGAGGGCGCTTGCCGAGCTGGACGGCGTCCGCAGTCCCCTGCTGGAGGCGGGGCTGACCAAGGCCGAGATCCGCACCCTCTCCCGGGAACGGGGGCTCTTCACGTGGAACAAGCCGGCCAAGGCCTGCCTGGCCTCCCGCATCCCCTACGGGGAGCCCGTGACGCGGGAGGGGCTCGCGCGGGTCGAGGCCGCGGAGCGTTTTTTGGCCGGTATTCTGCCGGTGAATGCACAGTTCCGGGTCCGAGCCCATGGGGACCTGGCCCGCGTCGAGGTAGGGCGGGAGAATCTTCCCCTTCTTCTGGAGGCCGCCGATTCGATCCACGACGCCCTTCAGGGCGCGGGATTCCGCTACGTGACGCTGGACCTCAAGGGATACCGCATGGGCAGCCTCAACGAGGCTCTGTCCGTCGGCCTCAACGAGGCTCTGTCCGTCAGCCTCAAATGAGGCTTTGCCAGGCAGCCTCGACGGGGCTTCCTCTCCCTTGAAGCCTTAGACATTTTGGGATTCCAAAGGGACTGGTCCCTTTGGTGGGTTCAGGGCGAAGCCCTGGGGTATTGCCGGGAAAGTCGTGTGCATCGCTATTGTCTGTTCATCGCCATTAACTGTTGAAAGGAATGTAACGCCATGCTGCAGCATCTGGACCCCTTTCTGGTTGCGGGACTGCTGTTTTTCCTCAGCCTCATCGCCGGAACGGTCTCGGAGCGGACCCGGATTCCCGCGCTCATCCTCTTTCTGGGGATCGGGATGCTCGCGGGGGTGGACGGGCCCGGCGGGCTTCCGTTCGACGACGCCTCGCTCACGAACCTGATCGGAACCGTGGCGCTGGCCTTCATCCTCTTCTCGGGCGGCTTCGCGACCCGCTGGCAGGACATCCGGCCCATCGTCGCGAGGGGCGTGCTGTTCTCCACCGCAGGGGTCATGATCACGGCCGCCGCCATGGCGGTCCTGATCTCGATGATCCCCGGGTTCTCCTTCGCGGACGGCTTCCTGCTGGGGGCCATCGTCTCCTCCACGGACGCCGCCGCCGTCTTCTCGATTCTGAGGACGCAGAGGCTGGGGCTCAAGGGGTCGCTGAAGCCGCTGCTGGAGTTCGAGTCCGGAAGCAACGACCCCATGGCCGTGTTTCTGACGCTCGCCGCGCTGCGATGGATCGACGCTCCCGGCGCCCCCTTCGGCGACATGCTGCTCCTCTTCCTGGTGCAGATGGTCGTCGGAGGCGCCATAGGGGTCCTGATGGGGCGCCTGGCCTGTTTCCTGATTCAGCGTCTGCGGGTGTCGAACGAGGCGCTCTACCCCGTCTGGGGCATCAGCATCGTGCTCGCCACCTTCGGCCTGGCGCAGAACATCCGGGGCAACGGCTATCTGGCCGTGTACATCTGCGGCATCGTCATGAGCAACGGGGACTTCCTCTACAAGTACAGCCTGGAGCGCTTTCACGACGCCCTGGCGTGGCTGATGCAGATCGCGATGTTCCTCGTCCTGGGGCTGCTGGTGAACTCCGGAGAGCTGATCAACGGCTCCGTCGTGGGGATCGGGCTCCTGGCCTCCGCGCTTCTGATGTTCGTGGCGCGTCCGCTCTCCGTCTTCATCTGCTCGATACGAAGCGACTTCTCCCTGCGCGAGCGCCTGTTCATCAGCTGGACGGGCCTGCGCGGCGCGGTCCCCATCATCCTGGCGACCTACCCGATGACGGAGGGGCATCCCCACGCTCACTACTTCTTCAACCTGATCTTCTTCGTCGTCCTGACGTCCGTCCTCCTCCAGGGAAAGACGCTGGCGGCCGCGGCCCGGCTCCTGAAGCTGGACACCTGGATACGGATCTCCCCCGCCTACCCCCTCTCCTTCGACCGGACGCCCGGAAGCGGGGGCGAGGAAACCCGGGAGGTCAACCTCCTTCCCGACTCCCGCGTGGTCGGGCGCACCGTGAGCGAGCTGAATTTCCCCGATGGGGTGACCATCCTGCTGGTTCATCGCGGAACCCGTTTTCTCATCCCCAAGGGGGGGACCCGTCTGGAGGCCGAGGACGCCCTGCTGATCTTCGGGGAGCGCTCCGCCCTGTCGGATGTCGAGAGGCTGCTGGCGCGCCGCCGGGACGCCGAGGACGCCGAAGATGAAGGATGATGACGGGGGATGACGAACGGCGGATGGTGTGAAGGGGAACAAGCTGTAGTAAAATGGAGTATCCTGAAACGAGACCTCAGGAGCGAGGGGGCGGCGAGACGACGGCGATGAAGGTGTTCCTGAACTTTTTGGTGGAATTGTTTACCCTGACCCCGGTGTGGGTGGAGAGGGGGCATGGACGCTGGGTGCTGTCCCGCCGCATGCATCCCGCGCTGCGCGCCTTTCTGACCATCAGCCTGATGATCTTCGGGATCGCCTGGGGCCTGAATCACTTCATGGGCGTGCCTGCTCCCGAGACGCCCAGGGCTCAGATCCCGTCCGAGCCCCAGCCGCAGGCCCAACCTCAACCTCAAGCCCATGACGACCGGCCCCTGGATCAAGCTCAGCCGCAGCAGGAGGCCCTGTATCCCTCCGTTCCGGCGGAGCCCCCCCAGCTCGAGGATATCGTCGTCGCCGAACCGGAGGGCTCCGGGAGGGGCGGCAACCCGGGGGAATATTGGGTATACATCAGCAAGGGGGACTGTACGCTGTCCCTCTACCGGGGGAACGAGCTGGTCAAGAACTACAGCGTCGCGGTGGGGCGGAACCCGGGCAACAAGCGGCGGATCGGGGACAACCGCACGCCGGTGGGGCAGTTCCGGGTCCAGTCGATCGAGAATTCGCAGGGCTGGAAGCACGACTTCGGGGACGGGAACGGCGTGATCAAGGGGGCCTATGGCCCTTGGTTCATCCGCCTGGATACGGGCTGGAAGGGGATCGGCATCCACGGCACGCACGACCCCGACTCGCGCGGGAGCATGGCCACCGAGGGCTGCATCCGCATGAGCAACGAGGAGGTCCGGGAGCTCAGACGGTACGCCTACAGGAACATGAGGGTCATCATCGAGGAATGATTACGGTTTCAGAGGACCATCGCGAAACGCCGGTGTCCGGTCGCCCCGTCTCCCTTCCCGGGGGTCTGCACTGCATCGATTTGCCCCAGCCCCTCCCCGGATTCCGGCGCTTCATCTCCGCGTGGCTGTTCACGGACCCCCTGGGGCGCCGCGTCCTGGTCGATCCCGGCCCCGCGGATACGATTCCCCTCCTGATCCGGGAGCTGGAGTCCCTGACGGACGGGATAGACCTCATCCTGCTGACCCACATCCACCTGGACCACTCGGGCGGGGTGGGGCGGCTCTTTGCCCGTTTTCCCGGGGCCAGGGTGCTGGCTCATCCACGGGCCTTCAGACATCTGACGGACCCCGAGAAGCTCTGGCGCGCCTCGGTGGAGACCCTGGGCGACGTGGCCCGGACCTATGGTCCGCCTGCGCCGGTCGATGGGGCGGTCCTGATCGAAAAGGACGAGGCGGGGCTTGTCGAGGTCTTTCCGACGCCCGGCCATGCCCCGCATCACCTGGCCTTCCGCGTCTCCTGCGGGGACGCGCGCCTTCTCTTCGTCGGGGAGGCCGCGGGGCTGACGCTGCCGACGGACTCCGGGGAGCTGTGGCTGCGCCCCACCACCCCACCCCGTTTCGACGCGGCCGCGGCCCTGGAGTCCCTGGATCGGGTCGCCTCGGTGCTTGTCGGGGACGAGCTGCTCTGCTACGCGCATTGGGGTGCGTACGGCGACGCCCGAAAACGCGTGGCGCTTGCGCGGTCGCAGGTCTCCGAGTGGCTGGATATCGTCGCCGGGATGCGGAATCGTCCTCCCGAGGCGATTGCGGGGTACCTTCTGGAACACGATCCCCTGCTGAGGGCCTCCCTGCCGGAGGACCTCCTGGAGCGGGAGCGGCTGTTCATCGGAAACAGCGTGCTGGGTTTTCTGGGCTTTCTGGCCGGGCCGGCGGAGGCTCATGAAGGCGGGAGAAAAGCGGCATCGGAGTGAGTGCGCCGCGGGACGCCGTCTGCTATGAGAGGCTGAAACTGGAGGTGAAGGGTATGTCTGCACGAAAGAAGTTCACGTGTGCGGCTCTTGCTTGTTTTCTTGCGCTGGGAGGCGCGGGGGGGACGGAGGCCGTTTCGGCCGCCCCGGACCGCTGGACGGTCTCGATAGGGAAACTGGACGTGATGGGGGCCGCCGACGTGCGCGTGACCGGCAGGCTGGAGCTGGACCGGCCGCGCTCGGTGGACCTGACCCTGGAGGGGTTCGTCAATGGGACGGTGGCGGTCCGCTTTGTGCCTGCGGAGGGCTCCCAACCCTGCGGATTGGAGCTGACGGGCAAGGTGCGGGCCGAGGACCTTCCCAGGGCGGCGATCACGGCCCTGCGCTGTTCGTTCGAGGGCGGCCCCGACGGCATCGCCGCCTCGCTGCCAGAGGATGGCCTGAGGCTTCGGGACATGTTCGGATACCAGGTCCCCGAGGGGCCCAAGCCGGTTCCGGAGTTCGTCATGGCCTCGTCGCCGTCCTCGGCCTCCGATCCAGCCTCCCACGGCGAGGGCGGCTGCGGCGTCGGCCTGACCTGGGCGGCGCTGTTGCTGATACCGACGCTGTTCTTCAGAAAACGCGTCTGATTCCGGATCCAATCACAAATCCAATCAATTGTCTGTCCGTTCAAGCGGCGGGCCGGTTGCGTCCTGAGGGGGCACACCTCTCGGGCATGCTGGATGCGTCCGCCGCGATCTTTTCTCCCCCTAGAGAGGGGGTTATTCCATTTTTCAGTTATTTATAGACACTAGGCACCCTGACAGTATCGAAGACGAAACCACTCGGCTTTTTTGTCTGAAGGTTCCTCGCTTTTTTCCCCATTCTCCGGACTTCGTCCGGTTCCCTGTATTTTTTCTAGAGCCGCTGCTCGGCGCGATTTCGTCGGTAAACTGGCGAGACTCTTCATATCGATAATCATGGATTAGGAATATAAATTTGCAGTAACGACATTTTTGCAATGTGTGCTTGACAGGCGGCTTTGTGTCTCATATGATATACAGGAACATCGTTACAGCATATTGATGGTGAGCGAATGAAGATAAAAGTTAAAGAATTAGCGACCGTGCAGATGGGATACTCATTCCGATCCCGTCTTGAGGTTGCTGAGGATGGCGGCGTGGCGGTGATCCAGATGAAAGATTTACGGGATGATAACACGGTCGACTGCAGCGCCTTGTCGATGATCGGTATGGATGATGTAAAAGAGCATCATCTTGCCCGGAGAGGCGACCTGATTTTCAGGACCCGCGGCCTCCTGACCACGTCTGCAATTTTACTCGATGATCCAGGCCAAGCGGTTGTCGCCGCTCCTTTATTGAGGATAAGGGTCATAGAGCCGCAAGCGGTTTTGCCCGAGTATCTGAACTGGTACATCGGCCAGCGGGACGCGCAGGTTTTTCTGGCCAGCAGAGCCAGGGGTACGGCTCAGAAGATGATTGGCAAACAAACGATTGAAGAGCTGGAGATTGCGCTACCAACAGTAGAAAGACAAAAAGCCATCGTTGAGCTGGCCTCGCTTATCTCCAGGGAACAGGCCCTGCTTCATTTCATTGCCGAGAAACGGGAACAATACATTTCGACAGTGCTGATGCGGCTCGCAAAGGAAGAATAAAACATGGATGGTAAAATCGATCAAAAGGACATCAACAATACGGCATGGGCGGCGTGCGACACCTTCCGGGGGGTTGTCGATCCGGCTCAGTACAAGGATTATATCCTCGTGATGCTGTTTTTGAAATACATCTCCGACGTCTGGCAGGATCACTACGAGGTGTATCGGAAGCAGTATGGCGATGATGATGCCCGTATCCGCCGCAAGCTCGGGCGCGAACGTTTTGTCCTCCCCGAGGTAAGGCTGACGGAAAAGGATGAAAAGACCGGCAAAGAGACGGTTCTGGACGAGTTTCCGGCCACCTACCGGAGCCTCTATGAGCGCAGGTCTGCCGCTAATATCGGCGAGCTGATCAATATTGTTCTCGAGCATATTGAGGAGAGCAATAAAAACAAGCTTGAAGGGGTATTCCGCAATATCGACTTCAACAGCGAGGCCAACCTTGGCAAGACCAAAGATCGCAACCGCCGCCTCAAACAGCTGCTCGAGGATTTTTACAAGCCGCAGCTCGATATGCGCCCCAGCCATGTTTCCGAGGATGTGATCGGCAACACCTACATCTACCTGATTGAACGCTTTGCCTCGGACTCCGGGAAAAAGGCTGGAGAGTTCTTCACTCCGCTCAAGGTCACCGAATTGGTCGCCAGGCTGGCCGGTCCCAAACCGGGCGACCGGATCTGCGACCCTGCGTGCGGTTCGGGGGGGCTCTTGATCCAGGCGGCCAAAGAGGTTGCACGCGTTGCCGACAGCGCTCGGGAAAAACAAAATTTTGCCCTCTTTGGGCAGGAGTCCAACGGCAGCACGTGGGCACTCTGCCGCATGAACATGTTTCTGCACAGCTTTGACAGCGCCCGTATTGAATGGTGCGACACCCTGAACAGTCCACTTTTGGTGGAAAACGACCGGCTCATGAAATTCGACTGCGTGGTGGCCAATCCGCCGTTCTCGCTGGATAAGTGGGGTGCGGATAACGCCGAAAGCGACCCGTACAATCGCTTCTGGCGCGGCGTGCCGCCCAGGAGCAAAGGCGACTGGGCCTTTATCAGCCACATGGTGGAAACCGCCCTTGAAAAGCGGGGACGCGTCGCTGTGGTGGTTCCCCATGGCGTGTTGTTCCGAGGTGCGGCCGAAGGCCGTATCCGTCGGAGGATGATCGAGGAAAATCTGCTGGATGCGGTGATTGGCCTGCCGGGCAACCTGTTCCCGACCACCAATATTCCGGTGGCGATTCTGGTCTTTGACCGTTCTCGTGAAAAAGGCGGTTCCCGTGAGGAATGCAAAAACGTCTTCTTTGTCGATGCCAGCTGTGAGTTTGTCCCAGGCAAAAACCGAAACACGCTTTCGGAAGCGCATTTAGACAGAATTATGGAAGCCTACGCCGCCCGGGCCGAAGCAGAGAAGTTCGCCCATGTGGCCGAGTTTGCCGAGATCAAGGAAAACGACTTCAACCTCAATATCCCCCGTTATGTGGATACCTTCGAGGAGGAAGAGGAAATCGATATCGAGGCGGTGCAGCGGGAGATTGACGACCTGGAAAAAGAGCTGGTGGCGGTGCGGGCGAAGATGGCCGAGAAGCTCAGGGAGATTAACCGGGGAGACTTGTAATGGATAAGAAAACGATCGTAAAACTTACCGTCTCGTTCAACGCGGTTACCCAACGGATCCAAGATGAAAATACTGAATTTTGGTATGCCCGTGACCTGCAAGTTCTCTTGGGATATACCGATTGGCGCAATTTCTTGAAAGTCATTGAGAAATCCAGGGAATCGGCACGGAATGCTGGAGCTGCGGTTCAAAACCATTTCGTTGACGTCAACAAAATGGTCTCCATAGGCTCAGGGGCAGAGCGTCCGATCGAAGATGTCATGCTTACCCGTTACGCCTGCTATCTCATTGCTCAGAATGGCGATCCCCGAAAAGAATCTATTGCCTTCGCCCAGACATACTTTGCAGTCCAGACACGCAAGCAAGAGCTGATTGAAGAACGCCTGCGGCTGCAGGAGCGCCTTCAAGCACGGCAGAAATTGACGGAATCGGAGACCGAGCTCTCCAGAAATATCTATGAACGCGGCGTCGATGATCAGGGGTTTGGCCGTATCCGCTCCAAAGGGGATTCAGCGCTGTTCGGAGGCAATACTACGGCACAAATGAAAAAGAAACTGGGTGCGCCTTCTAACAGGCCGCTGGCTGACTTTCTTCCGACAGTGACCATCGCGGCCAAAAACCTGGCGGCAGAAATCACCAATCACAATGTCCGCCAGAACGATCTGCAAGGAGAGTTCGCTATCACAGGCGAACATGTCCAGAACAATGCCAGCGTCCGAAAGATGCTGGGGGAACGCGGCATCAAACCGGAAGACCTGCCGCCCGAGGAGGACATTAAAAAATTGGAGCGGCGTGTGAGGTCGGCAGAAAAAAAGCTGATTAAAGGGAGCGAACTGCCAACGGGAGAGAAAACCGATGAGCCGTAATCAGCGCTTAATACAAGAAAAACAAGAAAAAAGAGCTGGCGGCGGTTCGGGTGAAGATGGCCGAGAAGATCAGGGAGATTCAGCGATGAACCAGCAACTCGACATCCCATCTGGGTGGCTCATAAAAAGATTGTCCTACTTGATTAAAAGTATGGACGCTGGGGTGAGTGTTAACTCCGAAGACCGAAAAGCTAATCATGGAGAATACGGCATACTAAAAACCAGTGCTGTAACAACCGGAGTCTTTAACGCCAATGAAAATAAAGCAATCTTAGCTTCAGAAGTAAAAAGAGCAAAAATATTACCGACTGGCGATCGAATAATTATGAGCAGGATGAATACACCTGTTCTCGTAGGTGCAAATGCTTATGTTCCACAGGCAATAAGCAACTTGTTCCTTCCAGATCGGCTTTGGTTGCTCACACCAAAAGAAGACCGCGTAAATATGAGGTGGCTTGCTTTTGTTTTAGGTTCTCCGAAATATCGTTCAAAGCTATCTTCTTTTGCCACTGGAACAAGCAATAGTATGAAGAACATCACAAAGGAGGATGTTGCTTCTTTACTGGTTCTTATCCCTCCACTTCCCGAACAAAAGGCCATTGCTGCCCTGCTGTCCACCTGGGATCAAGCCATTGAGAAAACCGAACGGCTGATCCAGGCGAAGGAAAACAGCTTAAAGGCACAGATTCAAAGAATAATGGGGAAAGAGGCTATTGATGCAAATGGCTGGCCAATGGCTCACTTGGGGAAGCTCTTTTCCGAAGTAACGCGTAAGGTTGGCAGAAAAGAGCTGACACCGTTTAGTATTTCTGCCGGAATAGGTTTTGTATCTCAGAGCGAAAAATGGGGCAAAGATATTTCCGGAGCTCAATACAAGAACTACACACACCTTAAAGCAGGTGAGTTCTCCTACAACAAGGGAAATTCAAAGCGATACCAACAGGGATGTGTGTATCTGCTTAAAGAGGGAGAAATATGTGTCCCTAACGTATTTATCAGTTTCAAAGCCAGAGCCAACAAGGATGTCGTTCCTGAATTTTTTGAACACTATTTCATTGCAGATTATCACGCCCGTGAATTGAAACGGTACATCACAAGCGGCGCCCGATCAGATGGGCTTCTCAATTTAGATAAGAAGGACTTCTTTAAGATAATGGTTCCGTGCCCATCTCCAGGGGAACAAAAAAATATCGCTGAATCACTTAATGCATCACAGCACGAAATCGATTTGCTGAAGCGGCTTGCAGAAAAATACAAAACCCAAAAACGCGGCCTGATGCAGAAGATCCTCACCGGGCAGTGGCGCATAAGGCCGGAAATCGTTGAACGATACGTGGAGGTGGTCTAATGGAAAACTTGGCTACATGGTTTTCAGAGCGCCCCCAGTGGCTCCAAACTGCGGCTATACGGTTGGCGGATAGGTCTGAGTTTACTGATAAAGACATCTCTGAGCTTGCAAGCCTATGCCGGCAAGATGCTGATGGTAAGTTGCCCAAAAAGACTTATCCCTTTCCTGATACCATGTTTTCCCAAGGCGCAGCGAGCTGTCTGCGTTTGTGTTCAATCAGTGGAGTAGAAGGAGTAAACGCCCTTGCTCCGAAAAAGCCTCTTAAGTTTGGTGAGGGCAATATCACGATTGTTTATGGTAACAACGGGTCAGGCAAATCCGGTTATGTTAGACTCCTCAAGCATATATGCGGAGCTCGTGACAAGGGTACCCTCCACTGCAATGTCTATAAGTCCGGAGCTACCAAACAGAAAGCCTGCATTTCGTTTGAGCAGGATGGTAAGCCGAAGACTCATAATTGGTTTGGACAAGGTATCTGCGATGACCTCAGCAGTGTTGATATTTTCGATGCCTCGTTTGGTAAAGTGTTTGTCGACGGTGAAAATGAGGTAAGTTATGAGCCACCGGTATTATCGTTTTTCAGCATACTCATCGATGTATGTGAAAAGGTCTCATTGGTATTGGATGATGAGGCAACCCGGCACTCGTCCAAAAAGCCGGATATACCGGATGACAAGAAAGCAACCCCTGAAGGCATCTGGTACGAAGCTATCAGCGCTAAAACTACTACTCAAGACATCGACAAGCATTGCACGTTCGTCAGCGCTGACGAGAGCGAGATACAAACCCTGCAGCAGCGCCTTGCCGAACAAGCACCGGCGGAAAAAGCGAAACAGCTAAGAACGCAGAAACAGCACATCGACATACTGGTTCAGGATGCCCAAAAGTATCTGGAGCAATTATCGGACGAGAATTACCGACGGATTCTTGTTGCCAAGAAGAAGTTGTGCCTCAAGAAAACAGCGTTAAATGCAGCGGCGGAGAAAGTGTTCTCTGGCAGTGAGTTGAAGGGCATTGGTTCTGATGTCTGGAAAGAGCTATGGGAGGCGGCCCGGAAGTACTCTATATCGGTTGCTTATAAAGAGGTCGAGTACCCAAATGTTGCCAGTGATTCCCGTTGTGTCTTGTGCCAGCAGACCTTGAGCCAGGAGGCCAAAGAGCGGTTGGTTTCCTTCGAAAAATTCGTAAAGGGTGAAATGCAGAAAGCCGCATTGGATGCAGCGAAGGAATACGAGGATGCCAGTCAAACTATTGATGAGTTGCCGACATCGGAAATGTTGCAGACACGTATTGATGCGGCTGGCTTTTCACAAGATGGAGTCGCCAGCCAGGTGATGGATTTTTTTGACCAATTGCAGAGCAGAAAAAAACGGCTCTTTGCGATTGATTCCGAAGAAGCCATTCCTGCTCCTCTACTCCCGCCAAAATGGATCGAAGAAGCAAATGCCCGATCGAAAAACCTTGCTGAAGCCGCGGTAGGATATGACGAAGACGCTAAAAATAACAACCGAGAAGAAATAAAGAAGAAGCTAAACAGTCTACAGGCCAGAAAGTGGTTGTTTGAGCAACGTGCCGCTATTAATGAAGAAGTGGCCCGATTGAAGCTACTTAACCAGATTCAGGAAGCCAAAAAGTTGACCAACACCAAAGCCCTGTCTCAGAAGAAAGGGGAGTTGGCGGAAGCATTGATCACGAGTGCGTTCGTGGAAAGATTCAACACAGAGCTCAAGGTTCTGGGCGCATCTCAGGTGAAGGTCGAGCTCGTAAAGTCAAAAGTCTCCAAGGGCCGAGTCCTTCATACACTCCAGCTCCGAGGAGCTTCTCAGATTAGTCTTGTCGATGTCTTGAGCGAGGGAGAAAATCGGATTGTTTCCATCGCGGCATTTTTAGCCGATGTTACCGGCAAGGCCAATCATGCCCCGTTTATCTTTGATGATCCAATATCCTCGCTTGATCAAAACTATGAAGAGGCCGTGGTGCAAAGGCTGATCGAGTTGTCTCAGGACAGGCAGGTCATCGTCTTTACTCACCGTCTGTCCTTGTTGGGAACAGTCAGACATTTTGCCGAGAAGAAGTCCTTAAAGCTCAATGTGGTAAGTGTCCGCTCTGTTGAATGGGGTACCGGAGAGCCTGCTTCCATTCCAATCTCACAGAACGACATCAAAACTGCCCTGAACACTCTCATGAATCAGCGGTACCAAGAAGCAAAAAAGGCAGATAAAGACGGTGAATTCGAGCATTCCGAAATTTTGCGGAAGTCGATGTGTAGTGATTTCAGAACCTTGCTGGAGCGTTCTATTGAAAATGATCTATTGTGCGGGGTGATTCAAAGATTCCAACGACCGGTCTATACGTTAAAACTTAAGAAACTGGCTAAATTAAAGAGCTCAGATTGCGATCTCCTTGATTCACTTATGACTAAATACTCTGTGTTTGAGCACTCGCAACCCGCCGAGTCCCCAGCGGATCTACCAACTTCAGACGACCTTTTTAATGACATGACTGATTTGAAGAAATGGCGTGAAGAATATTTTAATAGGTAATGTACTATATGACCTCAGCCCAAATCGATGAAAAGCACATTCTGTATAACATCTCAACATTGCAACCTGATAGTTTGGGGTATGCTTCCCAGACTCCTGCTGTTGTGTTTGGTTTGACAATCTAGCGCCGACTAGAAGAGAATATAATCATGTCTGCTTTTGAAACAAACGAAAAATTAACGAGTCAACTCCCGGCGCTGCAGCTTCTGATCGGCCTGGGGTTTGAGTTTCTGACACCGGCAGAAGCCCTCCGCGAGCGGCAGGGGCGCA
>ERZ773099.1839-NODE-1839-length-15305-cov-62.912131_pt1 | contig 15305 bp, 13 predicted proteins | sample MGYA00511120_ERZ773099 | MGnify/ENA primary metagenome ERZ773099 (study PRJEB29015, sample SAMEA2738012) | human oral metagenome | biome: human oral; feature: human-associated habitat; material: dental | place: China | collected 2104 ... | reverse complement strand
GAGCCATTACCAGAGGCAAAAACCGCTATTTTTTTCATTTGATGATGACACTTTCGTTTTCTTTCTTGACGATGCGACCAATTTCATAAACTGGTTCATCCAACAATTCCTTAACACGGTCTACATTTTCAGGACTAACTGCCAGCATAAGCCCGACACCCATATTGAAAATTTCAAACATTTCTTGGTGCTTGATCTGACCGTATTTTTCAAGGGCTTTGAAAATCGGAAGGACTGGAACTTTGCTTTCCTCAATCTCTGCAGCCAGGTCATCTGCAAACATACGAGGGACATTTTCGATAAAGCCACCACCTGTGATGTGGGCAATCCCGTTGACCAGCCCTTCCTTTATCAATGGCAGAACTGCTTTCACATAGATGCGAGTCGGCTCAAGAAGGACTTCCTTGAGTTTCTTGCCTTCCAATTCTGGAAAGACTTCTTCCCCTGTGTAATCGGCAAAAACACGGCGAACGAGGGAGTAGCCGTTAGAATGAATACCGCTGGAAGCCAGCCCCAGAAGCACATCACCTTCAGCCACTTTTGAGCCATCAATGATTTGAGATTTTTCTGCCACACCAACTGCAAATCCAGCTAAGTCGTAATCATCTTCACCGTACATGCCAGGCATTTCAGCCGTTTCTCCACCGATGAGGGCTGCACCTGCCTGCACACAACCTTCAGCAACACCTGTGACCACCTGCTCCAATTTTGCAGGTTCATTTTTACCAGTTGCGATATAGTCCAGGAAGTAGAGTGGCTCAGCACCAGCCGCGATGATATCATTAACACACATGGCCACACAGTCCTGACCAATGGTATCGTGCTTATCATACTTGATGGCCAACATGAGCTTGGTTCCCACACCGTCAGTCCCTGAAATCAAGACAGGTTCTTTAACATTCAATTGGGACAAATCAAACATCCCACCGAAACCACCCAGCGCTCCCATAACACCAAGACGCTCCGTACGAGCTACATGCTTTTTGATTCGTTCAACAACCTCATAACCCGCTTCAACGTCAACACCAGACTGAGCGTAAGCATTTTTTGTCATTTCATTTTCCTCATTTTTCTTTTGAAAATAGCAGAGCTGCTATTTAGTTTAGCCTATCAATAAAAACTCGTTTTTTCTTTTAGACTTTCCAGATAACGCTCCTCATAATCATAAAGTGGAGTTGGATAGTTCCCGTCAAAGTAAGCAACACAGAGACCACCATTTGGAGCATCTGTCTCTAAGCCGATGGACTCAATCAAACCATCCAAAGATAAATAAGTCAGACTGTCTGCTCCGATAATCTCGCAAGTTTCGTCTACAGTATGGTTAGCTGCAATTAATTCACGACGTGTTTGAATATCAATACCATAAAAACATGGGTATTTAAGTGGGGGACTGGCAATCGCCACATGGACTTCTGCCGCACCAGCTTCACGTAGGAGCTGAACAATCCGACGACTGGTCGTTCCCCGAACGATAGAATCATCCACCATCACCACGCGCTTACCCTTGACAATACTTGACACTGCTGACAACTTCATCCGAACACCCTGCTCACGCAGTTCCTGTGTTGGCTGGATAAAGGTCCGCTGGATGTATTGATTTTTGATGAGTCCCATCTCGTTTGGCAAACCAGATTCTTCAGAAAATCCGCTGGCCGCAGAAAGTGATGAATTGGGAACACCGACAACAATATCCGCTTCATGCTTAAATTCTTTAGCTAAACGGCGTCCTGTATTTTTGCGAGCTGTATGAACATTGACACCATGGATCACTGAGTCAGGACGGGCAAAATAGACATATTCCATTGAGCAGATGGCTAACTGCGTCTCGTCTGTGTAGGTATCATACTGAATGCCTTGGTCATCAATGATGACAACTTCTCCTGGTTTGACATCGCGCAGCCATGTGGCACCAATCACTTCAAAAGCACAGGTCTCACTGGAAACAACAATAGCACCATTGGCCATTTGTCCAATTGAAAGAGGTCGGAAACCATTAGGGTCAAGAGCTGCAATCAGCTTATCCTCCATCATGAGGAGATAGGCGAAGCCTCCCTTAACAGTACTCAGAGCCTCTTTAACCTTTCCCATGAAGCTTGGATTATGGCTACGACGGATAAGGTGAGCTAAGATTTCTGTATCTGATGAAGACGAAAAGATAGCTCCGTTACGCTCCAATTCTTTTTTCAAGGTCTGGGTATTGGTCAGATTACCATTATGCGCCAAACCAAACTCCATGTCGTAAAATTTGAAATGGAAAGGTTGGATATTATTGATAGAGGCTTCACCAGCTGTCGCGTAACGAACATGCCCGATGGCAGCAGAACCCGTCAACTTCTCCAAATTAACTGGATTTTTAAAGACTTCTGAAAGAAGGCCTGTATCGCGATGACGACGGAGCTTACCTTTATCATTGGTTAAAATACCAGCTCCTTCTTGACCACGGTGTTGCAGACTATGAAGACCAAAGTAAGTGACTTGAGCAGCTTGAGGATGACCCCAAATGCCAAAGACCCCACATTCTTCATTAAGAGATTTTACTTCGTATGTCATTCTTTATACCTTTTGCGCTTAAATTCTAAACTTCAATAAATTTACTTGCCAATTTGTAGACTTGTTTAATTTCTTTATTTTCTAATTCCCAATTATTAACTTCCTCTTTAATTAAATCTGGAAATTTCTTACTTATATCTCTTAAGGCATTACCTACTGATTTCCTAACATACTCACTCGTATCTCCTTTTAAAGCAGATATTCGTCTAATAGCTTCGGTAGGATTCTCTCTAAAATATGGTCTGCTTGTCCATATTCTTAGTCCCTCTATAACAGATCTTCTTGTATTTGGATTGCTATTTTTCAACCATTCATCAATGATTGGAAGTGCCGTCTCATAACCAGTATTCTTACAAAATTCATCAAATGCTTTAGCAAGAACTTCCTGAACTCTCCAGTTGTTATCTTTGGAGACTTCATCTCGCATGAATATTAAAATTTCTTTATCGTTTGATAAATATCCAAAAAGAAACACAGCATACATTCGCACCTGATAAACATCAGATTCATAAGCCAAAAGCGCTAACTTTTTGATATATTCACTATCATTTGATTGATAATCATTCAAAGCTTTCTGCTCTTGTTCTTTAAATCCATGTTCTATGAGCGAAAAATCATTTTCTAGCCTTGCAATATACTGAATCATAATAGCCTTTCTACAAACCGATCTTTTACATATCTTTTATTTCCCTGTAAAATATTTAACCGCTGACACAAACAAATGTTGGTCTTTATTTCCTGGAATATTTTGGAAAAGGCCATCTTCCCAGCGTTCGGAGTGTCCCATCTTACCAATAATCTGACCATTTTTACTGGTAATACCTTCAATGGCATTCACTGAACCATTTGGATTGTATTTAGAATCCATAGATGGTTTGCCGTCAAAGTCTACATACTGGCTCCAGATTTGACCATTGTCGCGAAGTTCAGCAAATTCCTCTGCCGTCACCACAAATTTACCTTCACCGTGTGACACTGGTATAGCATGGATATCTCCAACTTTCACACCAGCCAGCCAAGGTGAGTTGGTATTGGCAATACGAGTTTCCACCATTTTAGCAACGTGCTGGTTAGCATCATTGTAGAAAAGGGTTGGACTTGTTTCACCAGCTTCTTCAAAGTTACCATAAGGCAGAAGGCCTGACTTGACAAGAGCTTGGAAACCATTACAGATACCGATGATGAGACCGCCTTTTTCGATGAATTTATCAATAGCAGAACGAACTTTTTCATTGAGTAAAATATTGACAATAAACTTAGCTGAGCCATCTGGTTCATCTGCTGCAGAAAAGCCACCAGCAAAGAAGATAATATTTGCTTTACTAATATTGTCAACCATTTTGTCAACTGAAGCTTCAATAGCTGCTTCATTAAGTGTTACAAACGGTACCAAGTTCACTCTAGCGCCAGCTTGTTCGAAGGCCTTGGCTGAATCGTATTCTGAGTTAGTCCCCGGAAAGACGGGAATGTAAACCAAGGGTTGTTCAACTTTTTCTTGGGTTTTAAGCACCACATTAGAAGCTACAGCTGGTACTTCTTGTAACTCTTTACTTTGCTCAAATTCAGTTGGATAAATTTCTTCCAATTTACCTTGGAAGGCATTGTCAAGTTTCTGGCCATCAATGTCAATGTTGTTGACAACAAGTGTAAAGCCAGTGGTGGTCTGACCAATTTTGCTAGCACCAACAACCTCTTCACTAGAGGTAAAGATGAAACCGCCGAGCTGTGCTGTCAAGCATGTGTCAAGCTCATCCAATTCTACTTTAGCCCCAATGTGATTACCGAAGGTTGCAAGCGCAAGTGCTTCAAGTACACCGCCATATTTAACAGCAGAAGCTGAAGTTATATGGTGTGCTTTTTGAATCGCTTCAAACTGTGCAAAGTTAGCTTTGATGAAGTCGAAATCAATATCTTGTGAAATAGCTTGACCTGGAATGTAGTAAATATTTTCACCCGCAGCCTTAAACTCAGGAGAGAGCACCTTACGGTTATCTGCTGTTGTCACCCCAAAGGCAACAAGCGTTGGCGGAACAGTCAATTCTTCAAAAGTACCAGACATAGAGTCCTTACCGCCGATGGATGGCAGACCGAGTTGAATTTGTGCTTCAATAGAACCAAGCAAAGCTGCTACTGGCTGACCAAAACGAGCGGCCTGTTTGTCCATACGTTGGAAATATTCTTGATAAGAGAAGCGAGCCTTAGACCAGTTAGCACCTGCTGCAACCAAGCGAGCTGTTGCTTCAATAACCGCATAAGCAGCACCGTGGTAAGGTGACCATTCTGCAATATAAGGGTTGAACCCTTGCGCCATGACTGAAGCGGTATTTGTTACACCATGTTGAACTGGCAATTTTTGTACAGACGCCTCAGTAGGTGTGATTTGGTAACGGCCACCAAGTGGATGATTGACAGTTGAGCGACCAACTGAAGAGTCAAAGATTGTTTGCAATCCTTTTTGGCTAGCGTGGTTAAGATCTGAAAGAACAGCCACTGTATCTGCTTCAAGAGTTGCAGCTGATGTTGTGCGTTCTTCAGGAACGTTTACATCACTGTCAACCACATTAGCATCAACCACCACGCGCACACCATTGGTATCAAGGAAAGCACGTTCCAAATCTACAATAATTTCACCATTCCAGTACATGACCAGATTTGGTTTTTCAGTCACTGTCGCAACGACAACAGCGTCAATATTTTCTTTGTTACATTCCGCAACGAAGGCATCCACATCTTTTGGACGAACCAAAACCGCCATCCGTTCTTGTGATTCAGAGATAGCAATTTCTGTTCCATTCAAACCTTGGTATTTTAGCGGGACTTTATCAAGATTGATTTCAAGACCATCGGCCAATTCACCAATGGCTACACAGACACCACCTGCACCAAAGTCGTTTGATTTCTTGATGAGACGTGTTACATCACCCTTACGGAACAGACGTTGAATCTTGCGTTCTTCAATGGCATTCCCTTTTTGAACTTCTGCACCAGCAGTCTCTACAGACTCAACCGTTTGAACCTTAGAAGACCCTGTCGCACCGCCGACACCGTCACGACCTGTTTTCCCACCGAGTAGGATAATCACATCGCCCGCTTCAGGCTTTTCACGGACAACATTTTCCTTAGGAGCAGCGCCGACAACGGCTCCAAGCTCCATGCGTTTAGTTACAAAGCCCGGATGGAAGTACTCACGAACGTAGGTCGTCGCAAGACCAATCTGGTTCCCATAAGAAGAATAACCTTGAGCTGCTGTCTTCGAAATAACTTGTTGTGGCAATTTACCAGCACGTGTCTCAGAGATCGGTGCCGTAATATCGCCCGCTCCCGAGATGCGCATCGCCTGATAAACATAAGAACGCCCTGACAATGGGTCGCGAATGGCACCACCGATACAAGTAGCCGCTCCACCAAACGGCTCAATTTCCGTTGGGTGATTGTGGGTTTCATTTTTAAACATGAGGAGCCATGGTTCTTTGACACCATCAACGTCAACCTCGATTTCAACCGAGCAGGCATTAATCTCATCAGACACTTCCATATCGTCCAAACGGCCATTGGCACGTTCGTAACGACCGAAAATAGTTGCCATATCCATCAAGGTTTGCGGTTTTTCAGAGCGCCCCAACTCATCACGCATGGCTAGATACTTGTCATAAGTCGCCTGCAATTGTTTTTGGAATTTAGACGCTGAGAAATCAATAGTTTTCAACTCTGTCTCAAAAGTTGTGTGACGGCAGTGGTCAGACCAGTAAGTATCCAAGACCTTGAGTTCTGTTTCTGTCGGCACACGCCCGATTGACTTGAAGTAGCCTTGGATAAAGAGCAAATCATCCACTTCCATCGCCATCCCTTGCTCGGCCTTGTAGCGTACAAAGTCTTCCGCCGTATAGCTTTCAAAGAAAGTCAATTTTGGAATGGTCTTATCTGACTCTGAGAATTCTTGCTTGGCAATCCCTGTCGTGATGTCTTTGAAACGAGAATCAACTGGATTGAGCAGGTAGTTTTTGACCGCTTCTAACTCAGTCGCATCAATATCTTTATTGACCAAGTAAAGTTGGGCCGTATTGACCCTTACATGACTTGAACTACCCAGTAAGAGCAAGGCTTCTTGAGCTGAAGCCGCCCGCTGGTCAAACTGCCCTGGCAAGCTTTCAATAGCAAAGAAAGCGTACTCAGATAAAGACTCCACAACCTCTGCTTCTGACAAGAGACGGTCTGTCACCTGCTCAGAAAAGATATGTTTTTCCGCACGCGCAAATAGGCTTTCACTTAGATTAAAAACATCGTAAGTCTGCACAATGCGCAGTTCTGCTAAAGTCTTTAACTGGAGATTGTGGGTCAATTCCTTGACCAAGCTCTGAGATTTGATTCCAAAATTAGGTTTTTTCTCAACAAAAATACGCTTATCCATAGTATCTTCTATCCTTTTCTTACTTCAATTCTTGCAGTTTTTCCCAGACGATTTGATAAACATCGGTCAGCTCGCCTAGGCCGCGACGGAAGACATCCTTGTCCATGTGATGCCCCTCAGCATCCCAAAGCCGACAATTGTCCGGTGAGAATTCATCTGCTAGAATAATTTTACCGTCTTGGTCAAAACCAAACTCTAACTTGAAATCAATCAACTTAAGCCCGATCTGGCGGAACCAGTCTGACAAAAGAAGATTGATACGGCGAGTCTCCTCTTTTAAGAAAGCAATCTGCTGGTCATCCGCAATCTTTAGGAATTTCACATGCTCGTCATTGATAAAAGGATCATCCAAATCATCGTTTTTATAGTAAAATTCAACGATCGGAGTGTCCAAGGCGATCCCTTCTTCCACACCAAAGCGTTTAGAGAAAGAGCCTGCTGTATAGTTACGCAACACTACTTCCAAGGGAATAATGTCAACTTTTTTATTAAGCTGATCTGTCTCTGAGATTTTCTCGATAAAATGCGTTGCCACACCAGCAGCATTCAATTTTTCAAAAATAAAGGCTGAAATTTTATTGTTCAATACCCCTTTCCCTGCAATCTGCTCCTTTTTAACGCCATTAAAAGCCGTTGCCTGATCTTTGTAACGGGCCAAAATCACATGCTCATCCTCTGTCGCAAAAATATCCTTTGCCTTTCCCGAATATAACAACTTATTTGACATTTTATTATTCGCCTTTCGTGCTTTTATACCCTAATTTTACCATATCCAAAACAATTTTACAATGATTCCCGTACAAACCTCTAAAAACGGATTGAACCTCCTTGAAAATCCGAACAAAATTAAAAGGAATGAGTCCCGCTTAATACAGGATTCATTCCTTTCAATCATTGCTTGTTCAACTTTTTAGGGATTAGTACATGTCAAAAAGATTACTTTTTTATATATCTTATTTTTTCAATTTTCCATGAATATAGGTTACTATGTCTGAGATATTCTTAAAATGATCAATCTGCTCATCCGGGATCTCGATTTCAAATGTATCTTCAAGGTCAATGATAAATTCCATCAAATCAACCGAATCAACACCCAATTCATCTTTGAGACTGAGTTCAGGACTGACAGAGAAGTCTGCCCCTTCATGCTCTTGAATAACTTCAACAATCTTTGCGTAAATTTCCTTCTCGCTCATTTTTCCTCCTCGGTTCTTGAAAATTCAACCACAGATTTTCCGACAACATCTGTCTCCAGCATAGTCCGAATCTGACGAATCGTGCTATAAACGGCCTTGGCATCGCTAGAGCCGTGTGTCTTGACTACCGGTGCCTTGAGACCAAAGAGAACGGCCCCACCAGCACTGGAGTAGTCCAGACTCTTGCGCATTTCCTGTAGGCTATCTTTGAGCAACAAAGCCCCTAGTTTAGCCTTAAGACCACCACCTAGCACAGCCTTTTTAAGCTGACCTAGGATGCTAATGGCCGTTCCTTCGATAGACTTGAGCACGGCATTGCCCGTAAAGCCATCTGCTACGACAACATCTGCCACTCCATCCATAAGGTCACGCGCCTCTATATTGCCAATGAAGTTCAGCTTGTCATCCGCCGCCAACAAGGCATAGGTTTCCTTACGCAGAGGGTCTCCCTTGCTGGCTTCAGTGCCATTATTGAGCAAACCGACCCGTGGCTGCTTAATGCCACGAACATTTTCCGCATAAAAAGAACCTAGTATAGCATATTGGTGCAGATGGTGAGGGGTATTTTCAGCATTTGCCCCCAGATCCAGCATATCAAAGCCTCGGCCATCTCCAGTCGGTAAAGTGGACAAAAGTCCTGGTCGGTCAATATTTTTGATCCGTCCGACGATAAAGAAGCCCGCTGCCAAAAGCGCCCCTGTGTTACCAGCAGACAGGACCGCATCTACTTCTCCATCCTTGACTGCCTTGGCTGCCAGAACCATGCTGGCCTGCTTCTTCTTGCGAATAGCCTTGGTCGGCTCATCATCCGAATCAATCTTTTCATCAGTGTGAACGATGCTGACGCGATCTGTCGCTGTCAACAAAGGTTTAATCTTGGCCTCATCCCCATAGAGGACAATCTCAATATCCGAGAAGTCTCTCAGAGCCTGATTGGCACCTTCGACTAAAGCCTGAGGGGCATTGTCTCCGCCCATGGCATCAATAGCTATTTTTTTCATGCTGTTCTTCCTCATGTTTGTCTTGTAAAATACTGCCCCAGTCGCCCAGAGAGTCGATAAATTTCTTTGATTTGAGATGAATGCCTACGTATTCATCATAGAGTTGATCCATAAAATCCCTGATCTGTCGCTTGATTTCCGGATTGAGCGAAATCGTCTCCAGCTCACTAAACTGAACCGCCTGAAACTGATTGAGCAAAAAAGGAATATTGGGATTGATATGACTGCGATGAGCATCCTTGTGATAATGCTCTGGACAAAGCACCCCGCCATATTGAAAGGAAAAATCAAAAGGCAGACCTGTCCGATGACAAAAAACACAGTTATGGAAATTCAGAGAAACGCCAAAGCGAGATAAAATCTGAATTTCAAAGATATTTGTCAAAACCTCATAATCCAGCCCTTGATTCATCAAATCCAGTGTCTTTTGCAGGAAGGCAAAGAGAGCCGGATCTGGCTGATTGTCCTGAATACTGGCATCTGCTAAGGCTGCCACATAGCTGGCATAGGCCATGACAAAGAGATCGCCCTTGATTTGCCCGTAACTTTCCACAGCTTGATAATCTTCGATATAGCTGAGCCCATCATCATTGATTTTCATCAAGAGTTCTGCCGCAGTTAGAGGCTGGATGACTGGTGCCAGCTTGGATTTTCCCGCATGTTTCACGAAAAACATTCGCTTGCCAGCCTGTTCCGTAAAAATCTTGACCAGCTTATCATCTTCTCGAAAATTCCGATTATAGAGAATCAAACTCTTACTCGTTAACGGTCTAAGCATGGTCTTCCATGTACTCCTTGAGCCGTTTCAGAGCTTCTTTGATGGTTTCCATGCTAGCTGCATAAGACAGGCGGACATAACCTTCTCCGTACTGGCCAAAGGCCGCTCCTGGGATAAAGGCCACAGCCTTCTTCTCAGCAAAATCCTGCAAAAAAGCAAAAGAATCTTGATTGTAGCCCTCTGGAATTTTGGCAAAAATATAGAAAGCTCCATCTGGCTTGATAATCTGATAGCCCAGCTCTGTCATCTTTTCGATAATGTAATCCCGTCGCTGGATGTATTCCGTCTTCATGGATTGAGCATCATCCTTACCAGCTGTCAAGGCCTCAATAGCTGCATATTGAGCCATAGTGTTGGCTGCCGTCACCAGATACTGATGGCTCTTGATCAATTGAGCCGTAAAAGCAGCAGGAGCAAAAATAAAGCCTAGTCGCCAGCCCGTCATAGCATGAGACTTGGACAAGCCATTGATCACGATGGTCTGTTCAGGCAAATATTCCGCCAGAGAAACGTGTCCCTGCTCCGTATAAGTCAACTCAGAATAAACCTCATCACAAACGACAAATACTTCATACTTGCTCAATACTGCTGCCAAAGCCTCAATCTGCGCCCGTGAATAGGTCACGCCAGTCGGATTGGCCGGATAGTTGAGAATAACCGCCTTGAGCGCATCCCCCTGCTCCAAGATAGCCTGCTCCAGCATTTCAGGAGTCAAGACAAAGTCGTTTTCTGTCGTATCAATCTCGACAATCTCTGCCCCGACCAAATTGACAATCGGCTCATAGCCTGGATAAGCTGGCGCTGGTAGCAAGACCTTGTCGCCCTCCTCCAGAATAGCTGTCAAAGTCGCAGACAGAGCCTCGGTTGCTCCAATAGTAACTAAGACTTCATCTTCTGGGCGATAGTTCAGATGGTACTTCTCCTTGACAAAATCAGCCGCAGCCTGTCGCAGCTCCAAAAGCCCGCTCATTCCTGTATAGTGGCTCTGGTTGGCATCAATCGCTGCCTTGGCCGCCTCCTTGATATGGTCCGGTGTCGGAAAGTCCGGCTCGCCCAAGGTCAGCCGCAGAACGCCTGGAATCGTAGAAATAGACTGGTCAAACTGACGAATCAGAGACACTTCAATTTTATCTAAATTCTTATTAAACTTCTTAGTCAAATCCATAGCCGCCTCCGATAATCTAATAGAACTATTATACTATAAATGCAGTACTACAGCAAAATTTTATTACAAATAGGAATAAGAAAGAGATTTAGCAAGTTGCTAAATCTCTAATACTCCACAATCCTTATATATTATGTCTTTCAAAAAGGGGTGAAAGTGGACGTTTTTCATGGATTCGAACGATGGCTTCTGCCAAGAGATGAGCGATAGAAATCTGCTCAATCTTATCGATTAATCTGTCCTCTGAAAGGTAGATGGTATCTAAAACCACTAATTTTTTAATAGCTGATTTCTGGATATTTTCCATAGCTGGCCCTGACAAGACTGGGTGAGTACAGCTCGCATAGACTTCCACAGCACCTGACTCTGCCAAAGCGTCTGCCGCATGACAAATGGTCCCCGCCGTATCAATCATATCATCTATCAGAATACAGGTCTTACCTTCTACCTTACCAATGATATTCATGACTTCACTGGTATTCATCTTGTCAACGCTGCGACGTTTGTCGATAATCGCAATCGAAGTCTTGAGAAATTCCGCCAACTTACGAGCGCGGCTGACACCACCGTGGTCTGGACTGACTACCACATAATCGCTACCAACCATGCCCCGACGCTCAAAATAATCAGCAATCAAAGGCGCTCCCATCAAATGGTCGACAGGAATGTCAAAGAAACCTTGGATCTGAGCAGCATGCAAATCAATGGTCAATAGGCGATCTACCCCAGCAATCTCCATTAGATTAGCCACTAATTTAGATGTAATTGGCTCACGAGCACGAGCTTTTCGGTCCTGTCTAGCATAGCCATAGTAAGGCATCACTACGTTGATAGACTCCGCACTAGCCCGCTTCAAGGCATCCACCATGATCAAAATTTCCATTAGATTGTCATTGACAGGTGAGCTAGTTGACTGCAAGATAAAAACGTGCTTACCACGGATCGATTCTTCGATGTTTACTTGAATTTCCCCGTCAGAAAATTGACGAACCGTTGATTTCCCAAGCGGCATCCCAATCTCCTTTGCAACACGCTGCGCTAATTCTTGATTAGAAGAAAGAGCAAAGAGCTTTAAATCAGAAAAAGACATGATTCCCTCCAGATTCTAAATCGTCTTTTATTGTAACCAATTACATTTTTCCTACCTACCATTGTAACGCTTTTCTAGCAATTTTTCAATAAAAAATAAAAGGGAGTGTGGGACAGAAATCGATAATTCGTTAGAATTCGATTTCGTCGTCCCACCTCCGCACAGTTGAGTAGGGCTGTAAAAGCTGATGAAATCAGCGTAGTAGAGCCCACTCAACCACTGCGTCTTGCAAAACAATCCAAAGACAATTGAAGAGGCTAGGACTTTTGTCCCAGCCTCCTTCATATTTCATTAGTTTGGATAGATGTATGTTACGTATCCTTGTGCATTTGTTGGGTCAAACCATCCACGGTGATTACCGAGTGATTGGTTACCAGCATAGTTTGCTTCTGATACTTGAATGTTGTTAGCAGATTGAACCGCTGTTACGACTGCAACGTGTCCGTAGCCACCGTCATTCCAACATGCGATAGCTCCAACTTGCGGTTGTGAACCAGTACGGAAGCCTGCTGCTGCTGCACTAGCTGCCCATTGGCCACCGTTACCCCAGAAGTCGCCTGCCCATGGTGCCAGAGTCTTAGCACCCCAAGTACATTGACCTACAGGATAAGTTGATGCTGAAAGGCTATATGTTGGAGTTGCAGCAACTGCTGGTTGAACCGCTGCAGGAGCTTCAGCTGTGTTACTTACTGCTTGAACTTGCGCTGTAAAGCTTGTATTTGCTGAAGCAAGAATAGCTTGTTGTTGCGCTTGTTGTTGGCTTCTATATGCTGCTTCTGCTGCTGCTGCCTCAGCTGCTGCTTTTTCAGCCGCTGCTTTTTGTTCTAAGAGACTATCTCTTTCATTTTCAGCACTAGCTTTCTCAGCTGCAAGGTTCAATTGAGCAACCTTGAGTTCAGCTTGCTTAGTTGTCAATGTTTGAGCATCGTCTGCAAGTTTTTGTTGGTTTGCAATGACAGTATTGATAGCTTCATTGTTAGCAACTTGTTTTTCAGCAATTGCTTCTTTATCTTCTTTTTGTTGTTCCAGCATTTTGTTGTTAGCTGAAACGATTTCGCTCATAGCTGCTACACGAGAGATAGCTTCAGTGATTGAAGCAGAGTTGATAATAGTGTTGATGTAGCTTGTTGCTGTACCATTTGTTTGAGCACTACGCGCTTGGTTTGCAAGAGACTCATTACGAGCAACAATATTCTTTGATAACTCTTCAATCTCAGCAGTAAGCTTAGCAGACTCAGCATTCAATTTTTCATTTTCTGCTTGAAGCACTTCTTGTTGCTTTTGAATAGCTGAAACTTGTTCTTGAATTTCATCAACTTGTGCTTGTGCTGCTTTTTGTTGATTCGTTAAACTGCTAATTTTACTATTTTGAGCTGCAATTTTATCATCCGTACTATCAGCCTTAACATTTACTAGCGCAGCACCTTGAGAAAGGATCATTGCACTCAATAAAACTGATGTAAGTAGCTTTTTCTTCATAAAAATATTAACACTCCTTCTTAGTAAGACATTATATAGTATATCAAAAAAATTCTGACTATATATTACGCATTCGTTACATTTCTATTTCTAATTCATCATAAATAGACTTTTTCGAACAAAGGCTGTAATAGTAGGAATAGAAGGGCATTAAATACTAAAGTTGGCACCAAAGCATAGATGATAAAATCAGGGAAAGTCAAGCTTGCTAGGTGCAATAACGACGCAGAAACAAAGCTGATCATTTCAAAAAAGAAAACAATCGTAATAATAGCCAAAACACGTGTCCAACGATTTAGCAAAAATACAGAAAGAAAATGATAGATGACAACTGTCAGTAAGGGCAAGATAAAGGTAAAAAGTCCAATCACATGTAGATAATAAACATCGTAAAAAAGACCTAGAGTAAAGAAAAGGAAAAAAATGTATTCCTTAGAAAAGTTTAGAAACAAGAAAACCGTAAAGAACAATAAGATATGACTTGCTGGATGCCACTTCTCAGCAAATAAATCTACAAATCCTCTTGATAACTGACCATCAATAAAGAAGATTAGAAATAGAAACAAAGTTGTAAAAAAGCTTCCTCTTAGAATTTTCATACTAATTTCTCACTAACAGAACCGCTTGAATATCTGACAAATCAGCAGCAGGCTTCACTAAAACCTCTTTGTTTAATTGATCCTTGCCAGCTGATATTGATAGAACCTGGCCAACCAAGACATTCTCGGCATTATAAGTACCTAGACCACTTGTCGTCACAGTTGCTCCTTCTTCAATTCCATCCACCGTATTTAGCTGACTGACGATAAAAGCTGACTTATCAGTGTCAAAACCGACAATAATGCCATAGGCAAAGCCAGTCTTTGTCTGAATTTTAATGGCAATAGAACTATCATTCTTTTCATTTGTAAGCAGACTAACAATACTTGAAGAGTCGGAAACACTGCTAACAGCCCCAATCAAACCGCCATTAGAAATAGCCAACATGGAGGTTGTCACATCGCTTGACTGTCCCTTATCAAGAGTTAATTCATTCTTCCAAGTAGATGGAGAGCGAGAAATAACTTCTGCAGCAATCTTGACAGCACTTTGATCATTATTTCGTAACTCTAATAGGGAACGCAACTGTTCATTCTTCAATTTTAAGGCATCAGAATTATTTGCCTTCTCTTCAAGATTGTAAATTGTTCCTTTTAGGGTCTCATTTTCTTGATAGGTCTCTATCAAATGAGCTACCTTTTTCTTCTCATAAGCTATAAAATTAAAAGGAATAGCCACCACCCGATCAACACTGGACAAAAAATCACCAGTTACAGAAACGACCCATGATGAAAGAGGAGAAACTATCAAGCTCACCATGATAATTCCCAATAGCAAAATAGAAATCAAAAATTTAGACATCTTTAATTTATTCATTCCAATCTCCGAAATCAGCAAATCCCTAAAAAAACTGATTATCTAAGTCTAGATCTAATCAGATCAACACAGCAAAACGAGTTTAAACAAACAATAAGAAACAATTTTAGAAAATAAAAACATTATAAAACAAGAAAAGGAGATAGCAGATGCTAAACTCCCTTATTTACGGAGAATGGGGGATTCGAACCCCCGCGCCGGTTACCCGACCTAACGATTTAG
>ERZ773099.1838-NODE-1838-length-15316-cov-9.684293_pt1 | contig 15316 bp, 11 predicted proteins | sample MGYA00511120_ERZ773099 | MGnify/ENA primary metagenome ERZ773099 (study PRJEB29015, sample SAMEA2738012) | human oral metagenome | biome: human oral; feature: human-associated habitat; material: dental | place: China | collected 2104 ... | reverse complement strand
TGCGACCGCCTGTACGTCATGCACGACGGGCGCGTCGTCGCCGGCGGAAGGCCGCAGGACGTCCTGACCCCGGAGCTGATCCGCCGCGTGTACCGCGTGGAGGCGGCGGTCACGACCGCGCCGGACGGCGCGCCCCACGTGCTGTTTCTCCGCGCCCTCAAGCCGCAAGGGGCGGAGGGAGCTCAGATATCCTTTCTTCCGTAAATCCGGCAGGCTATCCGGAAAGAGATCCCATAGAGAAGCGCCGTCAGGATGAGGATCCTCAGCCGGAACGATAAAAACCCTTTTCCTATCAGAAAGCAACAAAAATATTTTTATTATTTTGTGTTTTTTGCTGATGACATTGTGCCCTTTTGGGGCAAAATGTAATTGAGCTCCATGGTCTTCCGTTTAAATTCCTTCACGGCCGCCCGAAACTCGAGGGGGCGAGCCGAAACAGTTCGTCTCCCTTCCGGTGGCCTTCTTGTTCGCCTGTATTCGTGCGCTTTTGCTCTATCCGTTTTCGAAAAATCGTGCATAACCTCATGTCGAGTGCAAGATAGGGAGCCGCAGACGATGGCGGCGGAGGGGGTGGTGTCCGTAGCGGATCTTGGGTGTGATATTCCGTATCGTTCGGCGCTGAGGGGTCGTTGTCCAGTGAATGGAGTCGAGGAGGAGGGGGACTCATGAACTTCAACCAGAAGTGGAAAATCATCGATTTGAGCCAGGAGATCTACGAGGGGATGCCTGTTTTCGGCATGCATCAAAAGACCTTTTTCATGGTGAACCAGACCCACGAACAGAACATGAAGGATACGGGCTCCAAGACCCTGGGGTTCTCGGCCAGGAACATGCTGATCAGCGAGCACGGCCCCACGCATTCCGACGCGGTCTGGGAGTTCAAGCCGGATGGGCCGACCATCGAGAACATGGCGATGGAGCTCTTCTATGGGGATGCCATCTGCGTCGATCTCCGGCACGTCCGGTATCCGGACTACATCGAGGTGAAGGATATCGAGGAGGCATTGAAAAAGCATGGCCTCGATATCCGAAAAGGGGACATCTTCCTGATGTACACGGGGCACTACGAGAGGACGTATCCCGACAGGGGCTACGGCGGCATCACGGCCAAGCACTCCGGCGTATCCTACGAGGCCGCGAAGTGGCTGGCCGAAAAAGGCGTGGTGAACATCGGCGTCGATTCTCCGGCGATCGACCAGACCCCCGACGATCTGGATTTCTCCGGCCACCTCGTCTGCGGGGAGTTCGGGATCACGAATACGGAGAACCTGTGTAACCTGGACAAGGTGGTCGGGAAGCGTTTCATCTATATGGGGCTTCCCCTGAGGATCCGCGCCGGCAGCGGGTCCCCGATACGTGCCGTAGCCTTGGTCGAGAGGTAACCGGAACCCGGGGCCATTCTTTCGGAGGTGCTGGGGGCACACTCTGGAAAGCCGTTTGGTTGGCCTCTCGGCTGATGGTTTTCAGGGGGGATTTTGCGATGTTCGGCATATTTTTATCTATCGCTGAAGAGGGGGGATTGTCGTGTTGAACGTCAAAAGTCTGAAGGTGGCAGAGGATAGGCTGCATTGCGTCGATGCCCTTCTGGGGAAAGGGAGCTTTGCGGATAAGGTGCTCAAGGGGGGCAACGTCGTCAACGTCATTACCGGAGAAATTTATGTCGCGGATGTGGCCATCTCCGGAAAATACATCCTCATGGTAGGGGACTGCACCCCGCTGACGGGGGAGGGGACGGAGGTCGTCGACGTATCGGGGAAGTACGTCACTCCGGGCTTCATCGATTCTCATATGCATTTTGAATCGGCCATGCTTACGGCTACGGAGTTTTCACGTCTTTCCCTTCCCACGGGGACCACCTGCCTGATCGCCGACCCCCACGAGGTGGGGAATGTCCTGGGAAAGACCGCCATCAAGGCGATGGCCGAGGAGTGCGCGACGCTTCCCCACCACGTTTATCTGAGGGTTCCGGCGCTGACGCCGGACTGTCCGGGACTGGAGACCCCGGGGGAGAGCCTCACGTCCGAGGACGTGCAGGAGATGCTGGAGTATCCCACGGTGACGGGCATCGGGGAGACTCAGGGCGTCACCTGCATGCGCTTTGTCTACGAGCACAAATACGACGTCGTGAAGGACACCATCGCGGCGACCACCTACGCGCGGGACATAGGGAAGAAGGTCGACGGCAACGCGGCGGAGATCTTTGGAGCGGATCTGGCCGCGCACATCATATGCGGCGGAACGGACATCTCGTGCCACGAGACGACCTCCAAGGAAGAGTGCATGGAAAAACTGCGCTACGGAGTCTATGTCCTGATGCGGGAGGGCTCCACCCAAAGCAACATGCCGGAGTGCATCAGGGCGCTCACCGAGGAGGGGCTTTCCTCCAGGAGGATGCTCCTGGCGACAGACGACATGCTGGCGGAGGACATCATCAAAAAAGGGCACATGAACGACATCGTCAGGCGCACCATAGAACGGGGCGTGAACCCGGTGGAGGCCATCCAGATGGTCACCATCAACGCCTCCACGTGGCACAACCTGGATAAAATCGGCGTTCTCGCCCCCGGAAAATATGCCGACATCAACATCATCAGCGGCAAGCTGGAGGACATGAACGTCACCGCGGTGTACCTCGAGGGGGAAAAGGTGGCCGAGGACGGAAAGCTCGTCGTGGAGCTCAAGCCCTATACGTACCCGGATGCGGTCAAGCATACCGTGAAACGGGGCCGCGTCTCGGCGGACGAGCTGAAGATCCCCTCTGCGGAGAAGGAGGTCCAGGCGAACTGCGTGGGGCTCATCGTCATGCAGAACCTCTCGGAGAAGTACAGCGTCAGGCTGCCGGTGGTGGACGGGTTCGTGACCTCCGTCGAGGATGACCTCCTTCCCGTGGCCGTCATCGGAAGGCACGGTCAGCCGGACATCGGCAAAACGTTCATCAAGGGGTTCAACATCAAGAATGGGGCTTTTGCCGAGACGGTCTCCCACGACACACACAACCTCATCGTGATCGGCACCAACTACGAGGATATGGCAGCCGCGGCCAACAGGGTGATTGAAATGCAGGGCGGGGTCGCCATCGCCAGAGAGGGAAAGATCCTCGGAGAGATGCCCCTCCGGATCTGCGGCCTGATGACCGACGAGCTGACGGGGCCGCAGCTGGTGGAGAAGACGATAGAACTGCACAATATCGTCAGGGAACGGCTGGGGTGCGACGTGCCCGCGCCCTTCATGCACTTGGCCTTTTTGTCCCTCGCGACCAGTCCGAAATGGAAGATCACGGACAAGGGCGTTGTCGACGTGGAGAATTACAAGATCATCCCCTCTATAGTACCACTGCGCTGATCTTTCGATAAGCCGGTCTTTTGACGGCAATATCTTCCGGCATTTTGCGGCATTTTGGCGACAAAATCGTTCAATAAACGACAGGGGCTTTCAGCAAATCAAAGCTCACCGGCTGAAAGCCGGTGGATTTGGACCTGGCGTTGGAAATTGAAGCTGCACCTGTTTTTCCATCCCATCCGAAGAACTTTGAGCCGATCGATGCGGGGGAGGGGGTTGCCCGGGGCGTGAGATCGCCCCGGGGAATCCTTCCCTTGCCCCGCTTCTTGTTTTTCCGTCCTTGCTCTTTTCGCCCTTGCTCGTGGAGGGGCAACGCGTTCTGCCGCAGTTCCAGGCTCTGCCGGATGGCCGGTCGTACCTATTGCCATAGAGAACGGGGGGCAAAATCGAAAGGGGGGAATGCGAAGATGCAGGAGCGCAGGATCACGAAAAGGACAACGGCCTCGCTGACGGGGTACGCGATTCTGCTGGGGATAGGTTTTCTTCAATATTTTCTTCTGTCGGGGGTAAACAATACCTGCGAGATCTTAAAGCCTTACGGCATGTTCGTTGCGTCGATACGCGAGGGCGGAGTAGCGGATAAATGGGTCTGGATCGTCAAGGACTTTTCGGAGGGGCAGTTTTACGGCGGATTTTTCGCAGGGTTGGGGCTTATCCTGGGGGGCCTTGCGGCCTGGCGTCTGGACGTTAGAAAAAGCAGGCTCAGAGGCTTCGACATCGTCTATGGATTGAACATCTGGCCCTGGATTCTGGCCTCGCAGGTGTTGGCCATCGTATTTTCCGTTTTCTGCCTTCGATATCTGGAGCTGATCGATGGGGTTCGTTTCACGTGGCTGCCCACGTTCCTTCTGCTCGTGGGGGCGCCTCAAGCCGTGCTGTGCGTGTACGGCCCCAGTTGGCGCAACCTGGTCACGGGGGTGCTTCTGGCCTCCTTCCTCTCCGTGCCCATCGCCAATTTTGTGAACGCCGGCATCATGACGCCCATGGGAATGCCAGGGACCATCGCGAATTACTTCGCCCTGGCCCTTTCCATCACCCTGACCCTGCAGGTCTGCAAGCTGGCGCCCTGGATCGAAAAGGTGAAACATCCCGTCATCGCCGAAAACCGGCGCACGCTCTCCGGAGAGCAGCAGTACGAGCTCTTGAAGAGCCCGATGTTCCTCATCCGGAGGACCCTGGCGGATTTCACGGATTGTTATTTCTATGGAAACGAGTGGCCCGCCCTTTTCCTGATCATTGGGGGAATTGTGGACTGGATCATCAACCACGAGCATGGCATGTGCGGGGCCAAGGTCTTTCCCGCGATACTCCTTTCCCAGCTGGTCTCGGGGGGCCTGGGGGTCTTTTTGTACGGGAGGAAGCATATCGAGAACGGCTGGTATCCCACCTATGTTCCGGTCGTCAGTATAGCGCCCTTCTGCGTGCTGACCTTCGGAACATCCCTGCATGTCGTGTTGTTTGCCTCCATACTAGGAGGGCTCATCGGGGCACCCTTCGCGGATCTCCTGAACCGCAACCTCGCCGAGGACCTGCACGGCGTCATTCCCAACGTCCTGGCCATGGGGCTGTGTACGATGACGGTGATCGCCGTCATGAGAGCCCTGCCGTGGTTCTAATCGTTCGATCAGTATAGAGACAGCAGGATAAAGACAGGCCGCAATACAGCGGGGGGACGAAACTTCGTCCCCCCGGGTTGATAGCAAATCAGGGAGGACTTTCATGGAGTGAAGGCAAAAGAAAAACCCGCTCTCAGCGGGTTTTTTGGACAATCTTGGGTGTTCATGAAAAAGGTAATGGTGGAGGCGGAGCACCTGTAGAGGTATCCACGACGGAAAAGTCCCGTCTCAGCCTAATTTTCCCTAGCAATCCCCCGCTGGCACAGAGGTGTGCTCCCTGGACGATGAGGCAGGATAATGGGGTATTGGGGAGTGCGACTTTCCATTTTGAGAGAGATGCTTTTCTCTTATTTTTAGAATTTTCTCCTGAATGAACAGAGCATCGGCTCTGACCTCCGCCCGATAAGCCTCCTTAGTCATGGCCTGACGCCGCTCTTCATTGGCCTCACGGATTCTATGTATATCTTCAATGGTAAAATCAGGACTGATTTTCGGCTTATTCATCTGTATCATCTCCCAGCATCACAGTTGGAGACACGATATCGAGTAGCTTGAAATATCCGTTCTGTCAGACCTACCTAAATCTACTCATAGGTATTTTTAGAGCTGACTTCCTGCTTCACTGAGGGCGGTTTCACATGCACAGGGATCGTACATGTCAGAGCCACACTTCTCCACAGGCTAACACCGCGGAACTCGCGGCTAAAGGGCCTTACGCCCTCTGTTCTTTGGTTTTATGTCCCTGTCGCCGTTAAGGCCAGGTTTCGCAGATTGAGAGCGGCGTTGATGTCCCTGTGGTGCTCTGCGCCGCACTCAGGGCATTGCCATTGCCGCACGCCAAGACTCAACTCGGGCAGAACGTAGCCGCAGTCCGAGCACATCTTGCTGCTTGGGAACCACTTGTCCGCAACGTGCACTACTCCACCGTACATTCCTGCCTTGTACTCTAACTGACGGCGAAACTCAAAAAATCCCATGTCGGCAACAGAACGCGACAGTCGGCGATTCCTCAGCATCCCCTTGACGTTCAGGCTTTCGATACCGATAACCGAAAAGTTACGCGCAAGATATGTCGTCAGTTGATGCAGACAGTCGTGCCTGATATTGGACATTCTGGCGTAAAGACGGGCTAGTTTAGCGCGTGCCTTGCTGCGGTTCTTCGAGCCCTTAACCTTACGCGACAGGCTTCGGGACAGACGCCGCAGCTTTCCTAGCAGTGCCGTATGGGGCTTTGCACCAGGGATAATATCGCCGTTTGAGAGGGTCGCCATTGCATTGATTCCCAAATCCACTCCAACCGCACCTTGGTTTTCGGTGCAGCGTTCCGTCGGATCGGGAACAGATACGGTTATGCTCACAAACCAACTATCCGCGACGCGTGAGACGGTCGCGGACACGATACGCCCCGTGAAGCGCAGCGCCTCACGCATCCTCACCCAGCCTAAATTAGGCACTCTGAAACGCTTGCCCTTGACGGCAAATTGGTCGTTCGATATTGAAAAGCGGTCATGTACGCCCTTTTTTCTGAAAACGGGATACCTCGCGCGGCCTGAGAAGAAGTTTTTAAAGGCGACGCCAAGCTGCATAATGGCCAGTTGGGGCGCACACTTTGTGACCTCCAGCATCCACGGATAATCCGCTCTCTTAACGGCATTGAGCTGTCGGCGCAGTGCCATTTGATTCGGCTTCTCAAGCGCATTGTCGAGCTTCCATGCCTCGTATTGACGTTTCCACTCGGCCAAAGCCCAGTTGTAAGCAAAGCGAGCTACGCCGCAAGCCTTTGCCATGTAGGTGCGTTGCTTGTTGTTCAGGTCCAGCTCTATCTTGTGGGCTATTAACATTCCGAGCTTTCCTCTACAGCTTTTTTAACGTTCTCAAGAAGCTTTTGATTCTTCCGCGAACGACTGCCGTACAATCTTGCGGAGAAGACAGTGATGATTTCGAGCACATCACGCGCTAAGTCCTCCTCGAAAGTTGTGTCCTCTCCCTGATTCAGTATGACAACTTCAACGTTCTTCGCCTCGCATATTGCGAATACAAGCTCCGCGCCAAAACGCAACAGCCTGTCCTTATGCGTGATAACCAAGCGTCCGACATGGCCGTTTAAAATCGCACTCAGCAGACGGCGTAACCCCTTCTTGTGGTAGTTCATGCCGCTTCCTAAATCGCTTAATATAGTGAATGTCCATCCATTTTGAGCACAATACACCTCAAGCACCTTCTTTTGGCGCTCAAGGTCATCCTTTTGGTCGCTGCTTGACACACGAGCATACGCAATGGTTTTACGATCATCAGGGACACGGAAAGATTGCTCGGGCACCAATCCAGAAAGATTGTAACGCCTGTGACCTCCTTTTGTGTACTCTGCTTGAATCCTGCCCTCTCGCTCCCACCGACGCAATGTTGAAATCGATACTCCCAGTGCTTTTGCAGCTGCACCTATACCTATAAATCCATCCATTTGAACATTATTACATATATTTAGCCAGAAATCAAATAGACTGCTGCTTGCCCCGTGCCGGATACGGCAATATCCGGAGGCGGCGTCCGGCATGGCCCTGTTCGCGAAGGCCATCCTCGAACAAACTCGAACAAAGCGGACATATGAAGAGCAGGACCCTTTCATCGAGGGTCCTGCTCTTCATTGTTCAGAGCTCGTTGGAGATACCCACCCATTCATTCTCGCCTTTACGAAAATAAATTATCCGTGGGATATCATCCTTGTAGCTCTTACCTCTGGGAACGTAGACGGTTATTTCCCCCGTCCGCACGATGCTCCAGCCCCCAGGGTTTGCATTCGAATCTGCGTCTGCCGGCACGCCGCCCTCCACGAGGGGCAGATCAATCCCCTTGGGTCAGGTATAGTAGACACCCGATACCCAAACATCGCTCCAGCCCTGTTGAAGCAGATATTCACGCGCCGCCGGGGTAACGTCCACGCTGACAACCGCTGCCAGGATAAAGCATAGGGAACGGACAGATTTCACGACCCCACTCGGCACGACATCACAACCCCCGATTTTGCCTCCAGCTCAAGGGTAACGAGTCGCCTCATGTAGCGGCGCAGGAAATCGTTCTTCTCAATCGACTCTCCACCCTCATCCGTAAAATAGCATCCCGGGTCCAGAGGAGCGGAGGCCTCCTTGCCACCAACATTGAGGGTGAGAATCTCCGCCCCTTCCTCCCCAGGCTCAACCCGCTCAAGGGTCCCCGTCACCTCGAGAAGCTCTATATCCGTCACGGCATGGGCGGACAGGGACAAACCGGAAAGCACCAAAACCACTGCGGCAAAACCCAGCAACATACGCGTCAGGATCACTCGCATGCTCCATTCACCCTCTCTTGTTTCCTTGCTTTCTTATCTCTCAATTTTCACCGTATCTCACTTCACTGCATTTCATCCAGCATCCTGGAGTCGAAATCACGCCAATAATCCACGTAGGGGCTTCCAGGGTTCAAGGGCAGATCCCCTTCTCTGGGCAACCTTATCTCCAGCAGGTTCTGAGCCAGCCGACGCACCTCAGGAAACTCCACCTCAGCCTCCTTCAGGGCTCCCGAGCGTTTTTCCTCCGCGGAGAAAAGCAGCCTTCCCCGCACTCCCGTGACACCCGTGAGTTTCACATTCTTCAGCAACACCGGCTTGAAGGTGGCCCTGCCCGTATCGACATCCAGGATATAGACCCGCCCTACGCCCCTTTCGGACACTACACAGACGTCCTGAGATACTTTCTGGGGGATATAGGTAGTGACAACCAGCTTTCCTTCATAAAAATAAGGTGCGGTAGTCACGAATTCAGCCTCGTTGCGATTGTCCTCCGCCTTCAGCCGCAGGGCCCATCCCTTTTCAGTGGGGGAGATATCCCCGGGATCCTTCCACACAAGGTTGATATCCTCGCTGACCAGGGGCCGCAGGTCTTTGGTCGTCTCCATACCCGTCAGACGCCCCAGCTGCAGGCAGAAGATAAACTGCTGTTCGTTATGCACCCTTCTCGTGGGATCGGTTCCCGAGCCCGGGGCCAAAACGTCGCAGGTGCCGCCAATCAACACCGAATTTCTGGAAAACTTCCTGCGGAGCTTCAGGAGCGCCTTGGGGATCGCCACAGGCTTTCCCTCCGTAACTCCGTTCGCGGTCACAGTCGTCAGACGGAAAAGGCTCTTCAGCTCCCAATTTGAGACATTTTTCCCCGCCACATCGCAGCTCAGCACATTACCCTCGCTGTCCGCCGTAAAGAATTCCGTCAGGATCCTGTTGCCTTTCTTCAACTTGATGAGCGTCAGCGGCGCTATAGCCATGCCCAGAGGAGCCGGTTTCCCGAGGTGGCGGATCAAAGCGGAATCATCCAGTTTCTTATAAATTTGTCCATTCCCGGGATTCACGACAAAGATGGCCTTGCCCTGGGAATCCGCGCCAAGGTTATACCCCACTCCGCCGGGCAGAATACCGACGGTCCGCCCCGACCCGAAGTCCTCCGAGATGTTGCAAAAGTTCAGAGCCTGGATTGTCAGTCCCAGGTCGCTGTAGTCGAAATTCTTTCCGGAAGAATTCTCCGCAGCAAGCCCCCAGCGCCGAACCCCCTTGATGGGAGGAGTCTCCGCCGTATCGTAACGGACATTGTCCACAGCCCACAGGAAGGCGGGCGAGGGACGAATCGTCGAGATGTCCATGGCGTAGAGTCCGTTGCCCCCATTTCCCATGGTCCCCACCAGGACATGCTTCTGGTCCTCGGAGACAATGCCATCCGTCAACAGTCCATCCAGCAGCGTCACCGGCATGGACCTTCGGGAATCCTTACCGTCGCCGTCATACCACATCCCCGTACCGTCCTTGTACTTCATCACCCGTGCCCGTCCCTGGAGGACGCTCGGAGGGATGAAGCCCCAGATCTCGTCCCCCGTCTCCACATCCAGGACATGCAGCGTTCCCCGGTTCGTATGGAGAAAGACAACCTCGTCGCTCGCCGGACCAACCGTCAGGAAATTGGAGCTCTGCATATCCCCCAGCGGCGTAGGATCCGAAGAGGTCGGCCTGGGAAAGGAGATGAGCCAGTTCCGGAAATCATCGGGCCTCGAAGGGACCTGAGCAAGACTCTGGAACGCAGACGAGGCAAAACTCTTCAACCTACTGACCGCCTGGGACATATCCCCCTCAGCCCCCTCGGAAGCGTAGAGCGGACGATTCTGCCCAACAGCCTGCATCCTGCCCCCCGCCTCCCATTTTTCCTCGAGATGGGTTTCATTCGTTGTGGTGTCGAACGTCAGAACCTTACAGGAAAACCGGGAAAACCACTGGTCGAAGGCCTTGGAGGTATAGCTGGCGTTGAACAGCTTCCCCGTGGCGCCGGCGGCCTGATCCAGCTGAATGAGCGGCGCACCGGACGGAGCAGGGCGGCTCTCCGCGTCAATCTCGCTGAAAACCTCATTCAAGGCCTTGATCAGACCGGGAACGTCGTTTGCGAACAGTGCCGTTCTGGTCTCATCCTTGACCCATTGCCCCCCTACCCTTTTAGGCTGTCCATGGGCCGCGATATCGTTCAGCGATTTACGCAGCTTGACGGAGTTGGGGTCCGTGGCGCCGGGGTCGACGAACCCCACCACCAGCGTGCGTACCCCCTTGTCCATGGCATACTCCTTTTCCCGCCAGGCGTTGTTCCACTTCTCCCGCCCCCGCATTCTCAGGGTGTTCTTATAGAGCTCCAGAGCCGCGGCGGCCGCCGTTCTGGGGGCGTTGGACTCGTCGTTGCCCGCCGTGAAGATGACGACCCAGTTGCTCTGGCAGCTTCCCGTGACGGGAAAATACCCCGCCTTGCCGGTGGAAAACGCAAGACCGTCCTCGGTTCCACCAGCGGTCCGCGGCGAGAAGAAGTCGATGGCGCTGCCGACGGCCTGCCCCGTAGTCAGCCCCTCCGTATGCTCACTTCCATCAAATTGCTTCAAAATAATCCTGTCAGAATTATAAGTTATGACTTTTCTGGGAGGATCGGCATATTGAATCAGCCTTCTATTGACAGTATCATTTCGCCCAACATGTTCGGGACGCGCATAGAGGGACGTGGACAGGGGAGTCTGCCCGTCCGCGAACATCTCGGGATTGGTGAACTCCTTATTCACGACCGTCTCGACACCATCTATATACTGCCGAAACTTGGCCAGATTCGGCGTCGGGTCATAGGTCCCCGGCATACCGGCCCTCTCCACATAGAATTTATCGAAGGGGACCTTCAGAAGAGAGCGATTGAGCCGTCGCCAAGCCGCGCTGTTCACCGGCTCGTCGTAATAGTTCCGCAAAACGCCGCAAAAGGACCTCTGAGAATCCTGATAATTTTGTCCCTGCGATGGGTAGTCGCTTCCAAAACCAATGGACCAAGAGGGAGCGGACCCGTAAGGAAGACCACTTCGCTTTCCATACGGAGGCCTCTTGTAAACATCCGCCCAATAGCCATTTCCGCTGCCAGCCAAGGCGTTATCCTCCTGATAGCTGGTGGCCATTCCCACGTTCATGCGGGAGAGGAGCCGGGCGTTCTCGACATCGGTCAACCGCCAGAGCACCAGCTTCATCATGTACATGCGGCTGTCGTTGGGGACAAGGTCGTTGTAGTTAGGATGCAGTGACTGAGGGGGATAAGGAGAGCCCGCATAGTTCGGATATCCCGTTATGACGTCCCCCACGCTGACCCCCGAGGGCGGATTCACATGATAAGCAGAGTTTTTGAACGTCAAAAAATAGGGCTTCGAGGGATTGGAGGTGTAATAGCAGTCCGGGTCGCCGATCCTGTTGTTGCTGTTGTCCAGATCCCGGCCGTAGCGATCGAGCTGCGGGTTGGAGGTATTTTCATTCAGGGGGCGCCCGCCGGACCCATAGGTGCAATCTTTCAGCAGTTGAGCGCGCTGCGAGTGGGAGTAGTGGTCCGTCCTCAAAGGCATGATGCCTTTGGGCGAGAAGACCATGGGCGACCCCGTATCCAACAGAAACAACACGTTGGGCGCAGGCACGGAGACCTGCGCTATCGACGCGTAGTCGGTCTTCAGAAATGCCCTCGGCTCGGGCGCCGCCTCGGCGGCGGCACAGCAGAAAAGCAGAAACGCCAAGACGCTCGGGCGAAAAGCCCTGGAGAAAGACGTCATTGAAAAGCCCTCCTTTATCCATTCTCTTTTATCAATCCTCTTCATGAGTCCCCTTATCCTTTTCAAAAACCTCCGTCCTTCGCCAGCAATCCAAAAGCTCAAACAACGGCAGTTTTCTCATATCCCCACTCTCTATGTTCCCTTTTTCACATATTGGAAAAAGGCTTCCTCCGTCCGGCGCAGGGGAGTACTCTGCCCCTCGCGGTACACCTCCACTCGGATCATGTAAGCCCCATAGTTTTTATAGTAGTCCATGGGAACGACATCGCCGGATACGGACTTTCTACTTGGATCCGTGCCCTCCCCCTCATCTTCGTAGGAGTCTCCGTCACCGCTCCCCCCACTGATCCTACTGAGGGGAGAAAGCGAGGGAGGCATCTCCGGAGTAGTGGCAAACCGAATGTCGCTGACCCTGTAATTAGCGTCAAATACCTGAAGCCGCAGCCTTCGTTCCCCCCCCCTGGCACTCAGGAGGACATCCTGGCTCAACACGTCCCCCACAGCCTGGGGCTTACAGACTTGAAGGTCATCCAATCTGCGCACAACAAAATAGTCGTTGGAAGCACCGCCCTGCCCGTGCAGCACAGGCTCATCCCTGGAGGCCAACTCGATATTCCGGGTGACAATGAACCCCTTGGCCAACTCAATGTAGCGGACTACTTCCGTCTGCTCCTCGTAGCCCTTACGATTTACGACATCTGTCGTAAGCATGGAGTTCGCCAAAGCAAAAACACCTACTGAAAGTGCCGCCCCCAGCAGAATAATTACCAGAGCCGTTATCAAAATAAACCCCGAACGCCTGCCTCTCCGAAGAGAAAATCCTCTTTTCGCCCGTCCGTTCAATTGCGTATCCTCCAAGTCATGCTCTCCACCAAAATGCGATGGTTCCTTCCCTCCCTGATTTCAGGGGCTCCGGCCGGCCATCCTTGAGGACGTACTCCGGAAGCACGCTCAGGCAATGTAGCATTCACTCCCCTGGCCGCCAGACTGAAAGTCAGGATGCGGTCCTTGGGATTGAAACGAAACCACGTCCCGACGATATTACGGGCCAGCACCCTCACATGGCTCGGCTGATCCTGGGGCGGGGTCTCATAAAGCTCCTGAATCAGATTTCCTGAGGCTACCCGCAGCCGTGCCGCCCGAACACGGTGCACCTCCTCCAGCCCATAGAGGACACCACCCAGGAGCACTTTTTTCTTATGGGCCCCCGGAGCGACCGAAACGGCAGTATGACCAACCGTATTTCCCCTCACCCAAAGAGGGGCACCGAAGGACGGAAAAACGACCCAACCGTCTGCACTGACCGGAACGGCACCCCCCCCTACCATCTTCAGATTTAAGCCGTCTCCGGACCAGTACCCCCTGTCGTCGGAGAGCACATTGTAGTTTTCAAAAGTCGAGAGCGTACCCGGTTTTCTTATTCTCTTTCCGAAATCGGAACTGACGAGCACCCCCGTCGGCGTGGCCCAGGCATAATAGAGCTCCGAACCGGAATAATAACCGCCATCCAAGGTCTTCACTGCCTTGCCCGGCAGCTCGCCGGTGGTCACCGTCACCGGCCCCCCCCAAGCCGCGCCCTTCTCCCCCATCAGGGACATTACCGAGGCCTTAGGGGTGTTGCCGTCCGCCGCAAAAGCGACGGCGAAGGATCCCCTGTCGTCGCGATTATTGGGCATCCCCATGCCTACGTTACTGAACGTGATGGAAAGGGCTTGAAAGACACTCTCGATTTCCTCACGGGCCGTCGTATAGTCCTCCGTATGGCTGTAGGAATCCAAAAAAGAATAAAGGGCAACCAAAATAGAGCCCCCCACGATGCCTACGATAATTAAGGCAATCAAAACCTCCGTTAAGGTAAACGCATGCCGTCTCATCACCACCCGCCTCCATTATTTCTTACGCCGCTTATGGACGTTGTCCTGAACGGTATTTGAGTTCTGAACATTGAAACTGCGCGAGAAATGAAGATCTCCTCCCCAAATCTTGGAGGTGTTTATCGTCAGTTCAACCCGATGGGCTCCATCATGAGTGCCAGCAAACACGGGAAGCAGGATCATCCCCCCCACAGAAAAACGGCCTCCGCTCAGGGCGCTGCCCCCCAACCTCCTTGTGGCCGCCAGCGCGGCTGTATTGAGCATCGCCTGATTCTCGATATTCTCAGGTCTCTCCGACTCAAGGGCCTCAAACCAGGACTGAGCCATCAGGAAACCGTCAAGATCCGCCTGAGACTCACTCCTCATACGTACGGCATAGCCTATGCTGGCGAAAATTCCCCCTATCGCAACCACAACAACAATAATTAAAACCAATGCCTCTGTCAAGGCAAAAGCCTTACGCCCCCTCCCCAATGCAAAGGCGGGTAAAACGGTCCTGCCGTTCATGCAATCCCTCCGATTTGCTCATCGAGCACCAAACAATCGATATTTCTCAAGTTGAATAAAACGCACCCTACCTCTTCGGCATGGCCTCTCTTGAAAGAGCAGACCCCAAACAGAGGATAACCTCTTCGGAGACAATCCTTATCCGTAAGCCTATAGATAAAAAGCCTCACAGTCAATAGGTACGAAGAACCATATTTTATCACCTACGGTTAGAGCCGGCCCTCCTCCAGGCGTTCCCGCCTCCTCCTCAGACCATCCCGCCGTTCGGCCAGGCGCTCTTTTCCCTCCGCAATCCGGAGGGCTACCTGCTCAAATCCCGTGCCGCCATAGGTGTTCCGGCGCCTCACACTGGCCTCCGGGGAGAGCAGCTCCAGGATATCCGCCTCCACCTCCGGAATCTGCTCCCTCCACTCCTCCAGGGCCAGGTCCTCGAGACGGCTGCCCCTTTCGATGCAGTGCCTCACTAACCGCCCGACCTTCCAGTGCGCGTCACGGAAGGGAACGCCCCTCAGCACCAGGTACTCCGCCACGTCCGTCGCCAGGGCGAACCCCCTCTCCAGACCGGCCCGCGCCACGGCCTCGTCCACCTCCGTCCGGTCCAGCATCGGGGTCAGGACCGTCAGGACCGCCTCCACCGTCCCCAGCGAGGCCCAGAGGCCGCGCTTGTCCTCCTGGAGGTCCCGGTCGTAGGTCATGGGCAGGCCCTTCAACGTGACGAGCAGGTCCAGCATGTGGCCCAGCACCTGCCCGGTCCTGCCGCGGACCAGCTCCAGGACGTCGGGGTTCTTCTTCTGCGGCATCATGCTGGAGCCCGTGCAGAAGGTGTCCGGCAGCCTCAACCAGCCGTACTCCTGAGTG
>ERZ773099.1837-NODE-1837-length-15316-cov-11.085512_pt1 | contig 15316 bp, 13 predicted proteins | sample MGYA00511120_ERZ773099 | MGnify/ENA primary metagenome ERZ773099 (study PRJEB29015, sample SAMEA2738012) | human oral metagenome | biome: human oral; feature: human-associated habitat; material: dental | place: China | collected 2104 ... | reverse complement strand
AACACCTTCGAAACCACAATACAAGCCGTCACCGGACTCATCTTCGCCTACACCCCATGAATAAGCCTCCATGTCACTCCATCGTCGGACGGAGTGAACCCGAGCTGCTCCAGATCATCACGTTGCTGGGGTGTGAAGGTTGCCATGTCCTCCGGGACATTCTCGCCACAAATCGCGGCCACGAGGTCCGTATTCCCTCCATACAGGGCATTGATTCCGGCGAACTGCGCGAAGGGAACTCCGGTTTTCCCTTGTCCGTCCGATGCGCCAATGATCAAGATCGTCCGAGCGGTGAAATTTGTTATTGTGGAGAAAAGATTTACTTCAAACTCTTGCCAAATCATGAGACCTCGCTGAATACTGCTCGCAGGTGATGAAAGGGAATGGTCATCTAGTAGAACCTTGCTCCTTGATGTGTGAGAAATTTCGCATGGATCTTCTCTTCGCTTCTGGTGATCTCCGCGATGCAGGCTTGCGGGAGAGTCCAAGCTGCTACGGGGTTTCTCCCCTGTACTGTCCGTATGGGCGGTCCCCAAGTTTCCGAGGCGGCTGCGACATAGCTGCTAAAAAATAGTTCAGCTCGGCGAGCAGTTCCACCCCTTCCAGAGCGGGTTTGGCCAGAACAAAGGATATCGTGTGGACGTCTCCTGCCTTGTCGTCGATGACCACCACTTTTCGTGTGCCTATGGCGAAGTCTGCCGTGAAGCTGTACTGATACCCAGTGAATTGCCACCCTAGTTCCGGGGCGATATCGGTGAAAGCGTCGAGGGCCATCGGCCACGGCACATGGGCAAGCCGTTCCATCCATGTCACGAAATCGTCACGTGCGAATGCATTCATCAACTTCTCGTGTCCCTCGAGGTGTGTTCGACATGATACTTCGATCGTTTGTTTTTCTTGTAGGTTATCGGTGTGGTGAAGCGTTCGCAATATGTGGTGTCGATGGGCAGGGCTTCCGTTGCCTCGGTGCCAAGGGTTGGGTTTCCTGACTCTCTAGCTTTTCTTGGGTTCCTCGTTTTGGAGGAAAGCCTGATATATCGAATCGATATCCGCGAAGGCGGGGGAAAACCCGACACATCTGTCATCCTTCACAAAATACATATAATTTCCCCTCTTGCCTCCGCTAGGGACCATGGTGAAAACTTCATTGTACCGACCGATATTCCAGTCGCTTAAGGAGGTTTCGCTAGCGTCGGGATAATTTTTCTTCTCCCAAGCTCTGAAAACTTTAAAGACCTTCTCTTTGATCTCTTTATTTAGTGTCAAGATTCAATCCCTTCCATTTTGGCTCCGGCGAGCCGCGAATTATCACGTCGGCGCGCCAGATGCTCTCACTATACCGTGGAGGCCAGTCTGCAACCACGCCACTTTGTTCGTCTGCTCAGCGGATTCTGCCGTTCTCCTTTATGTTAGGTATTGAACGAATGGCCTCCCGAGGTCTCTCGGCTGGATCCTTCTTTTTTATGTAGGCTCATTTACCGTTGCCGCTAAACGCGACTTGAATAGGTGTTTCAATGGCTGGACGGCAGCCTGTGAGCAGGCCTTAGCGTGGTACTCGATGCCGTGGGGCGGAGTCAATGTGTCACTTGTGGGTTCCTGTCTAGGAGGATGGCGGTGTGGCGAGGTAATTTCGGAAGGAGCCGCCATCCTCCAGCAGGAAATTGTCGATGATCTGCTCAGGCGTGAAGGATGTGAGGTGGGAATACCGGGTGAGTGTTTTGTGCTTCGGAAAAGAGGACTCCATGACCATGCTCAGTGTGTCTCCGTCGGGGCTTATTAGGGTGCCGTAGTCCCCATCGCTTGAGTCCTTGGCTGTCCATCCGGGTGCGAGATAGATATCGAGCCTCTGGGAAAAGATGGTTTGCCAGTGGCGTTTTCTTCTTACTTCGTTGAGCATTGTGACTGCTGCCCAGCGTAGTGTGAGGTCATGGTAGGGGCTGGAAATGATGGCGTATCGGTTTTCTCCGCGTTCTGTGGTTCCGTAGTGCCAGCAGCCGTCCTCGAGCCAGAAGTGGTTGCTCCAGTCGATGGTGAAGCCGTCTGTGTACGTGGTCACGTGTTTGGCGCAAGCGCTGACCAAGTGCTTGAAGTCTGCACCATGGTTGGTGACGGGGTCTCCGTGCTCGAGGAGATGGTTCAGGGGGCCGCCGTCGGGGGTGAGGTAGGCGTCCAGGACCTGGTCGGGACTCAGGTGCATGAGGTGGGAGAGGGCCGCGAGTTCCGGGGCGTGGGGAAAGGCGGTGATCATGCTCATGTCGACCGGGGTGCTGTCGGGTCGGATGAGGCGTCCGGTGGCTTTGATGGTGGTGGTGATGGTTTGTTCGGAGGTTTGCTCGGCCCGCCAGCCGGTGGCCAGGTCGGAGACCGTCCGCAGCGGAAGGAGATAGGGCCAGGCGTGTCGTCTGCGATACAGGTTACCGGTGCAGCAGATGAGCCAGCGAAGCGCAACCTCTCGATCGGGAGTGGACAGGGTGGCCACTGGGCCCGTGAATCGCTGGCCGTGGCCGATGTGCCACATGCCGTTGGTGTTCCAGAATCGAACCTCACGGACACGCTGTTCGCGACTGATCGCGATGTAGTCATCATCGGTGGGCTCGTACACACTGATTCCTACGGCACGCAGGGAGGAAATCAACGTGGCTAGAGGTCTCAAGGTATAAATGTCTTCTCTACCTTTCATGAAATCCCGGCGTTCGGGATGGCTAAGGGTAGATTTCTGATTGCTAGTTCCTCTCAGGTTTTCTCCTGGATTATGGGAAAAAATTTTTTTAATGAGGCTTGCTCACAGCCGCCCTCAAGTACGCCCTGACTAGGGGTTTGTCGGCGGGTGGGTTGCCTACGAATAAGTCTCACTGCTCTCATTGTTCAAGATCTACTCCTCATTTTTGTGGAGATGAGCTGCCGCTGTCGGGGCAGCTGGTTTGGTACGCGTACCGATCTTCGGCCGGCGTTGCCCGAGGTTCTCGGTGTGGTGTTCGATGCCGTGAGATGGGTCGAGATCCTACTTGTAGGGGTCCGTTCTAGGGGGAAGTTGGTTGGGCGAGATGATCTTGGAAGGAACCACCATCCTCTAATAGAAAGCTGTCGATAATCTGCTCGGGAGTGTGGGGCGCGAGATGGGAATATACATTCAACTTCCAAGGGTCTGAAAAGCTTGTCTGCATGACCATCTCCAAGGTGGCTCCCTTCGGGGAAATCAAGGTGCCACAGCTTCTGCCGAATGTTTTCTTTAGAGTCCAGTCTGTTGCCATGACTGGATGAGGATTTACGAAGAGTGTCGGCCATTCCTTCCTTCTGCGGAAGATGTTCAAGGTTTCAAATGCGGCCCAGCGAAGCACCAAGTCTTGATGGGGGCTGGAGATGTCGCCGCTTCTGCTTTCGCTGCGCTCAGTTATTCCGTAGTGCCAGCAACCGTCCTCGAGCCAGAAATGATTGTTCCAGTCGAAAGTAAAGCCATCTGAATGTACTGATATGAGTTTTGCGCTGGTATCAACCAATCGCTTGAAGTCTTCGCCTTGGTTGGTGATGGGGTCTCCGTGTTCGAGGAGGTGGTTCAGGGGGCCGCCGTCGGGGGTGAGGTAGGCGTCCAGGACCTGGTCGGGACTCAGGTGCATGAGGTGGGAGAGGGCCGCGAGTTCCGGGGCGTGGGGAAAGGCGGTGATCATGCTCATGTCGACCGGGGTGCTGTCGGGTCGGATGAGGCGTCCGGTGGCTTTGATGGTGGTGGTGATGGTTTGTTCGGAGGTTTGCTCGGCTGTCCAGCCGTTCGCGAATCCGGGGATGTTTCGGAGGGGAAGGAGGTAGGGCCATTTCTGTTTCTCGCGGTACAGGTTACCGGTGCAGCAGATGAGCCAGCGAAGCGCGACATCGCGATCGGGAGTGGCGAGAGCTGCTGTTGGTTCCATGGGCCAGCGTAGATAGCCAAAATTCCATGCCTCCTCTGTGCCCCAGAAGCGGACGTTATTTATGTTTCGTCCGCGGTGAATACTCATAAACCCCTTGTCATCATGAGCGCGAACCTCAACCTCACGCAAGGATGTGATCAATCTGCTAATGCAATCCGTCATAGTTGGCATCTCCTCTTAAAATTCCTTCTTTTAATGCTTCTTCCGCACTCACGGCGCGGTTTGAATCATTGAGGCTTATTCACGGCCATCCTCAAGTGCCCTCTGACTAGGGGTTTCGCTGGTCGACGCGTCGCCTATGCATAAGCCTCATTGTAGATTTGTACTTGTCGTGCGCCGCCTGGTGAGTCGTGCCATGGAGCAACGATTCCTGTTTCGATTCTGTACCCTTCCGGCATGTATCCTGTGAGTTGATACTGGTAATAGGGTTTGCAAGCAGATCTGGGGTCGATAGATCTCTCTGAAAAGCTGGATACATGGAGGCTTATTCATAGCCGTCCTCAAGTGTTGTCTGACTAGGGGTTTCGCTGGCCGAGGTGTTGCCCGTGAATAAACCTCCAGGTACGCGATTCACATTTCTTCAGGAATCCATCCGATCCCCAGCGAACGGTACGCGATCGCCAAGAAATACTGCAACGCCGCTTCGAGGACTTCTTGATCTCCCATGCGTCCTGGGGCATCGACGACTCCCCACCCCTCGCCTCACTGGACCTGGATTCCGACCCCGAGGAGAACCCCGGCCCCCAGGATGCACTGTGGTGAGCGAGGGTTTCCAGGTTCAGCTGGCCGGACGCGTCGTCACCCACCTCTACGCCCGTGGTGACCACACCTGGCTGGAATGACAGCGGGGTTACTGGGATGACCCGGATCGACCCGGCATCCCCGGCAAGCAGGCGCACGGCGAAAGGTCCGTTTCACAAAATCTCCTGGTCCTGCCTGGAGACTCCGGGAAGCCCGCCGATCCTGAGTCGCGGTCCAGCCCGCATTGTGCTTCAACTGTCAGGCTCCGGGAGGCTCCACCAGACCCACCTCGAATGCCCGCAACGCCACGGCGAGTCGCGAATCAACCCCGAGCTTTTCCATGATGGTCGACAAGTAGGACTTCACCGTTGCCTCCGACAGGTGCAGAGAGCGAGCAATCTGCCGGTTGGAGGATGCACGACACACCTCTCGCACCACGGAGATCTCCCGCTCGGTCAACCCCAGATCCAGCGGTGGGGATGGCGGGGCCTGCTCGTCCTCATAGTTCGTCATCACACGCTCCAGAAGCCGCTGAGTCGGCTTCGGTGCCACGACGCGCCCCCCACCGGCCGCTACCCTGATGGAATCGATCAGGGCCTGCGGCTCGATGTCCTTGAGAAGGAACCCGGAGGCTCCGGCCGCCAGCGCACCGAGCAGATGGGCATCCTCGTCAAAGGTCGTCAGTACCAGCACGGGCAGATCCGGCGACACCTCCTTGATGCGCGCCGTGGCCTCGATACCGTCGAGGCCCGGCATGTGAACATCCATGATCACAAGATCCAGCTCCCCTGCCTCCACCGCACGGATCACCTGGGATGCGTCATCGGTGGACAGGACGATCTGCAAGTCCGGAGCCGACACGAGATAGGTTGACAACGCCGAACGCACCATCAGATCGTCATCAACCAAAGCAAGTCGTAAAACACCGGTCATGATCGCGGTCTCCCTCCCCCAGGCACCCACACCCAGCAATATAAAATTTCAATTATTTGAAAGTTTCCGTAGGCCGTTGTCACCTGTCTCAGCTATTCACAGTTGACCGTAGCACCGTGGTTGATCAAACGGTATTACCGCACCCGGTAGGCGCTGTGCAACAGGATACGCGATTCGTGGCGCTGATTGTCGCGGTGCCGCACATCAGCGTGACTGGAGGGAATATTGGCTGAATCTTGGTCGGCGTGCTGACACTGGGTGGAGCATCTGTCATTTCGGTGGAGATGGAGTATCCGGATCGTGTTGGACGTGGTTGCTGACCGCACAGACGTTCTCCACTCCGTGCTCAGCAACGTCACCCCCCTGCCAATCGAAATCCACCACTGCCGCCCGACAAGGACCATGGGACATCCCCGCAGCCCGAGCTCTTCATGCATCAGGGCGGGAAAGCTGGCTTCCCGTCGTGGGGATACCGACATGCGTGACCCAATGGGCTCCCATGGCGCGGGCCGTCAACGTGCCCCCCTGGGCCTCGGCGAGTTCCGACATGCCGACGACACCGAGCCGGACTCGTTCCTGATCGGATTCAGCCTCACCCAACAGGTTGGAGCACATCAGGTTGATGGCCGAACCGCTATTCTCAAGCATGAGGGTGACCTCAGATCCCGGCTTTCCGTGACGCAGGACGTTGTTGACAATCTCGACAACGAGACGCCCCAAAGTGGCCAGAACTTGTGGAGGCACGTCGGTCAGCATGGCCTCGGTCGTGGAGCAAACCGTGAACCCGGCCTGCTTCAAACGGTTCTGTTCTCCGTTGAGTCTCGCCCGGAACCATGTCGCATCGACCGACGGCGCCTCCGGAAGCAGGTCATTCTCCCGGAGCGAGGTCAGCGTTTTCCGAAGAGTTCGCGTCGTTTCTCTCCCGGTGTCAACGATGAACTGGAAGTCCTGCCGAGACTGCTCATCAAGCCCCTCGCGCAACAAAGCCTGGTTGGCTCGCATCACCATGCTCGTGGTGGCGTGTACGGCCGTGTCATGGAGGTCCCGGCTGAGCGCACGACGGAACAACTCATTCTTGGCCTTCATCTCCTCCTTGACGCGTATCGCGGCTCCCCAGTAATGCCCCGCAAGCATTCCGACAAATCCGGGGGCCCCGAACAGTACGAGCAGGACAGGCGCTCGTCCACAGAGAGCAAGTGGCTCCACCAAGCCCACGCGTAACTCCAGCAGGAGCGCCGCAGAGAGCTGCCCGAGTACCACCCATATGAGAGGGCGCAACCCGAGTTTCACCCCCACCGTGACCGGAATCCACAGCAGGAGCACATAGAGGCCGGACACCACGTTGTCCGGGGAAACCGCGTTCAGCACCAAGGCCGCCATGATGAGACCGGCCGCCGCCACGGGGCATCGCACCGAAACGATCGCTGCCACTGCGGCCAAAGCCACGGCCAAGTCCCCGTATACATCGACGATGCTCGTGTTGCCGGCCACATGGATGGCCAGGAAAAGGGTCATCACGACCCATCCCAACCACACCGGCAGGAAAGCAGGGGACCGCGCGCGCGAGAGGATACGCATGACGACATTGTACACCTCCAAAAGTTGGGGTCGATTCCCATCTTTATCGGGGTGCACCGAGTCGCGAGCTCACGTAATATGCCAATGTCAAAGGGGCTCCGGAAATGGAAGCACCGCGCCACCGCGAAAGGCAAAACGAATGAAAAAAAGCATCATAGTCGCCACCGCCATGCTCGCCATGAATCCCCTCGGATATCAAGCTCCACAGGAGACCACCCACAACCCGGACAACAGCATCGCAATGAGCACAGCGAAAAACGAGTCCCAGAGGATTTTGTGCACGCTTTTCCCTTGCAGGTGGCGGTGGTGGTGAAAACGGTACTGCACTCGCGCTGCGGCCGACTCCTTCAATGAGTCGGCCGCTTTCTCATGTACAGCGCACCATCTACTTTCTATGGGACCCACCACCACCTTTCTCCGGCAACAACAACCATCCATCGACGGTTTGCGAACACCCTCCGACCTCCTAGATTCGGATCGTCGAGGAAATACCTCGAAACATCATCCGGAAGGAACGGAAATGACCAACGATCGCAAGAAGGATCTCTTCTCCGCCGACATCCCGCTCGCCTCCGAACTGTCCGAGTCCGGCATCAATCAGACCGCTGGCGGCAAGTCCGTCGCATACTCTAATCGCTGCACCGCAGGGTGGGTTTGCACCGCCACCAAGGAATGCCAGCGCATCTGCCACTGGTGGTGAGCAGAGAGGGAGCGCTCGCAGCCGAAACGCCGAGAAGGAGACTTTTCTCGCCGCACGAACGTCGAACCGCGAGCATTCCCACGTCTGATGATTGAAACAAGCTGGCGGCAGGTCACACTCCTGTTGACCTGCCGCCAGATTCGGCGCTCATGATCATTCACAAAGGAGCACACCCATGACTGCACTCCTCACACCAACTACCACGAATACGCGGGACTCGATGCTGTTTCAGTCGATTCTCCAGGGTTGGCGCCGGGACCATGGCCTATCCGTCGAGACACACGGCCACTTCGCGCCCGGCGTTGCCGAGGCCACGTTGGAGCACTGGCAGCTCGAGGCACTACTCAGGCTGCACCTGCGGGCGCTGGTCTGTCACATAGGGCTGCTCTCACGTGAGTTCGCTCTGCCGGGCGACACCCCCGAAGAACGCTATCGCTCCTACTGCGACGCTTTCTTCGCGAATCACAGTTCCGAGTTCGATGACTGCTTTGCACCACTGGTATCGCTGCGTCCGGTGGTCCTGGACCAGCACACCGCAGCGCTGGAAGAGTTGGGTGCCGCACTGAGCGCCGACCGGAATGACCTGGAACGGCATTTTGGCATTCCACGCACGTCCATGGTGACGCACGTGGACAGTGGGGGCGACACCCATGACGGTGCACGTCGGGTCTGCATTCTCACACTCGACAACGGACAGCGATTGATCTACAAACCTCGTCCGGTGAGCGGCGAAACAGGATGGGAAAAGCTCACCGCATGGTTGGGTCAGGAATCACCTTTTGCGCTGCCCGCCGCTCATGCAGTCAACCGCGGCTCCCACGGCTGGGTGGAATACGTACCGGCTCTACCTTCCGCGCAGGAAGGAAAGCTGCTGAACAAGCCCGATTTTCTGCACCGCTGCGGGATCCTGATCGCAGTCATGCACGCCTTGAACGCCAAGGACATGCACCGCGAGAACCTCCGCATCACCGAGGCCGGTCCTCTGCCCCTTGACCTGGAAACCATTCTGCATGTCTCGCAGCCTGTTGGATCCACCCGCACCGCCGATGACGCATGGATGGAGCTGGGCGCCTCCGTCAGCTCCAACGGGCTACTGCCGACCGCCATAGTCAACCCTGCCGCTGCAGGCGAGGGCTGGACCGATATCGGTTTCCTCGCCACCGAAGCCGGGGGAGGAAGTTCCCACCGTTTTCTCGCAGTGCTGAATCCCTTCCGGGACGACATGCGCCTGTCATTCGAGTCCGAGGAGAATTGGGAACACCCCTACGAGAATCGCAGCAAGGAGGACGCGGTCGCAGCCGCAGCGGCAGTGGCAAACGGCTTCGAGGAGGCTTACCGGTGGCTCATCGCACATCGCGAGGAATTTACGAAAGCCGTCACTGAGGCCTTCGCTGGCGCACGTCTTCGGTATCTGAACGGACACACCAAGGACTACACAAACGTGCTTCGGCTGTCCTGCGCGGCCGAGGCAATGGCCGATGCCACCGCGCGAACCGACCGTCTCAAGCAGATCACGAACCTCGCCGAAAACCCTGACCCGCTGCTCACGGAAGCCGAGATTTCACAACTGTGGTTCGGTCACATCCCCATGTTCATGATGGACGTCGAAGCCACCACTGTGCTGAGCGCCGAAGGACATGCGCTGACGAAAGCGGCACACAGCCCGCTGGACGCAGCCCGAAACAAGATAGCTGCACTGGGTGATGAGGATCTACGCCAACAGCTCGACCTGATCTGGGCGTCCTTCATTGCGCTGCATCCCGATAATCACCTCGCGCAATCCCTCACGACATCAGCGCCACTGCTCCGGAAAACAAGTGGGCTGCACCAGCTTGCGCACGACCTCGCGGACGATCTCGTCCACCGGGCTCGTCCTGATGGATCTCCACGTCATGCCCCCAGCTGGGTCGGCCCAGTGCCGTCCACAAGCATAGTGCGTCCCTGGGCCGCCGGAGTGCTCGGATTCGATCTGTACAGCGGGCGCACCGGAGTCGGACTCGCCTTGGCCCAGGCCGCGGTGGCACTGGATCATCCCGGTGCCCGGCGCGTTGCTGAACAGATCTTCGGGGCGTGCGCAACATCACTGGCGACCGAACCAGAGGCCCTGACAGACATCATGGGGGCCGGTTGCTGGCCCGGATCAGCAGGCCTGCCGCTCGCACTGGCCCGAGCAGGAATGCTCTTTCAACGCGAGGACTGGCGAAGAATCGCCCAGGAATTCGTGACGCACCTCCCGGTTCCGGAAGGGCTCGACATCATCGACGGACTTGCCGGTGACCTGCTGGCCCGCGCCGGGTCACAAGCCATCGAGGCAACGGACGGAACCCGTTTGCTCCACGCGATACTCACGGCCCCAGCCGACGATGCGACCCTGACGCACAGCGGCTACGCCCATGGTGTCGCCGGAACCCTTCACGCACTTGCCGTTTCTCCGCTGCCGGACGCCGAGATCGCCCCCGCGGTGACCCGCCTACTGGAGTGCCTTGAGGCTCTGCGCACCCCGGATTCACGGGCTTGGCTCTCGTCGACCTTCCCCGACTCGGGCGTCGCGACCGCGTGGTGCCACGGGGGAGCAGGCATCGCTCTTGGTGTCGCAGCTGCTCATGCCGCCCGACCCGGTCTGATACCCACAACACTCGTCGACGCGGCCGTAGCCACCATGGCCGCGGACGGGTTCGGGCGCAACCTCACCCTGTGCCACGGCGATTCGGGAAACTGGGCCATCGCCTCGTGGATCGCCCGACATCTCGGCCATGAACGGGCAGCCGACGCGGTTGCCGACGGGGAGAAAACCCTCACAGCGGACGTCCTGCGTTCCCAACTCGGCGATCGCCGAAACCGCAACTCGTTGAACGACTCCCTGATGGTCGGGCGTTCCGGGGTCCTGCTTCACCTGACCACCCGGCTCGATCCCACACTGGGATCAGAACCCCTCACCCCGCCATCCCCACCCGCCCTTGGAGATTCGCGATGAAACGACGTGTTCCCGTCACGGCCCAGGTGGCGGCCACCGAATGCGGCGTCTGCTGCGTGGCATCGCTGCTGGCCGTTTACGGCCGCCAGGAATCCATAACCGAGCTGCGCACGGACCTCGAGGTCGGGCGCGACGGCGCAACGGTTGGTCAGCTCGCCGAGCTGCTGGGCAAACGCGGCATGCAGGTGCGCATGCTCGAAGCGGTTAGCGTCGAGCCGCTGAAGGTGTTCGATGTTCCTGTCATCATCTTCTGGCAGGGCTACCACTTCGTGGTGCTGGAACGCATCACCCGAAGTGGAGCCATCCTGATGGACCCGGCCATGGGGCGTCGCAGAATCAGCTGGGACGAACTTGAGGAGGGTTTCAGTGGAATCATCCTGTTGGCCGCCCCGGGAGATGATTTTCAACCCCAACGGCGCGCCCTGCTGTCCGAATGGCGCAGTTTCCCCCTGATACCACAAGGGGTTGGCCGCACCCTGACGTTTTCCGTGGTCCTGGCCGTCATCGGATACCTCGTCACGGCGACAATGCCATTCGCCACCCAATGGGCGGTCGACAGCGTCGCTCAGCCGAACGCGGGCGACCGACTCTGGAGCATGCTGGCCGCGACACCGGCAGCAGTTCTGCTCTACTTCGGTCTTCAAACACTGCGAACACTCTTGCTGTCCCGCACCATGATGCTCATAGGCGGCCACTTGATGGAAACCGTCTTCCGTCACTTGTTGCGGCTGCCCTACAAGTTCTTCTCCACCCGCCAGGTCGGCGACCTGCTCTACCGGATGGGAAGCGTCAACTCCGTACGCGATCTGCTGTCGACACGCATCGTCAGTGGGGTACTCGACATGGGTATCGCCACCGTCATGATCGGCTACGTGTTCTGGGTTTCTCCCCTGCTCGGCGGCATCACCGCGGGAGTATTCACTCTCTGCCTGCTGCTTCTCATAGCCACGCAGCGACCCCTATCCGAGGCCATGGATACCGAGATCGCGCATCTCAGCAAGAGCCAGGCCATCGAGTACGACGCGATTTCCTCGATAGCCGCCATCAAAATGGGCGGATACCGCGACGAGTTCTTCGCCCGTTGGAAAGAAAGCTATGACGCCTCCCTGTCGGCCATGCGCCGTCGCATGCTGCTGCAGGATGGCCTCATCGGCGGCGCACTGGGTGCCACGCAGGTTTTCGGACCACTCGCGCTGGTGACCGTCGGCATGGTCCTCACACTGGATGGCGCCGTCAGCATAGGTGCGGCCGTCGCAGTCCAAGGAGTAGGTGCTTTATTGCTCGGCCTGAGCACCACGATTTCCGGCAGCTGGAACGAATTCATCCAGGCATGCCGCCTGATGCGTCGCGTACTCGACATCACCGAAACCGCTCCGGAGAGGTCCGGTGAACGGGCGGATGAACTGATACTGCCCACCATAGACATCGAAAGCGTTGACTTCGCATATCAGGGGGCCAACGAACGAGTGCTCAAGGACGTGACCCTGCACGTAGCACCCGGCGAGAAAGTGGCGATCGTGGGAGCTTCCGGCTCGGGCAAGAGCAGCCTCGCGCTGCTGATGGCGGCCCTGCATTCACCGACTGGAGGACACGTCAAGGTTGGCGGCACCGATGTGAGCGAGTGGGATCTCGACCGGCTGCGTCAACAAATCGGGTATGTGCCGCAGGACGTACGACTTCATGACGCCTCCATCGTCGACAACCTGCGTCTGGGTACGCAACTGAGCAAGGAAGAGACCATCGAACGATGCCGGCGCCTGCCATTCCTCGATTTCCTCGAAAAATTGCCGATGGGTTTCGAGACGATGGTCAGCGAGCAGGGAGCCAATTTTTCAGGCGGCCAGCGTCAACGCATCGCCATCGCACGGGCATTGCTGCGCAACCCGAGGATCGTCGTGTTCGACGAGGCCACCAGCGCCCTCGACACGGTGACCGAACAGATCGTCACCGAGCATCTCTCCCGCTTGGGGTGCACGCAGATCATTCTGGCCCACCGACTCACCACCATCCGCGCCTGCGACCGCATCCACGTCCTCGACAACGGACAAATCGTCGAATCAGGCACCCATGACGACCTGATCAGGGCGGGAAGGCACTTCGCTGCCCTCTACAACGCCGATCAGCAGGACGACACCGCCCAGCAGGGGAAAGCCCCCCATGCCGCATAACGACCATCCCCTGACCCTGGCCGGCACCCCACCTCACCTCAGGTGACCAGATCGTCTACAAACCACGTTCCCTCGTTCTCACCGAGCGGCTACCCAAGCCCTGGAGGCTGCTCGACGCAGATCTTTCGCATTCCTTGGCCGGGCGCGTGCCGCTCTCCGCATCACGTGGTGGCCACGGCTGACAGGCGCATGTGACTCTGCAAGGCCGACCTCGGTCGTGCGGACTGCGAACGCTCCTACTACCGTTTCGGCGTCCTGACCGCAATTGCAGACCTGTGGGGTCCACCGACCTTCATCACGAAAACGTGATCGTGTATACGGCAACCACCCCTGATCATCGACTCCGAAACCATCCTACAGCCCGACGTCGGCGTCGAAGATGCCCTCGACCCTGCTGCCCAGAAAGCCCTGTCTGCCACGCCCCTGGGTACGCTGCTGCTTCCGGTACGAGACTCCGCCAGCATCATAGATCTCCTGCTGTCGGGCCTGGGAGTCCCGTGGGAACAGGCCTCCGAACAAACCGTCTTCCAGATTGCCGATGAGAACAGCGACGCCTTCAGCATTCGCCGGCAGCAGTGGTCAGTGACCCAGGAAGCGAACGTCCCCCGTGTCGACGGCAAGCCGCAGAATCCGCTCGTGTAGTACTCCGCACCAAACTCCGGCTACCTGGACGCGCTGTCAACAGTCCAACGCCACGAGGACGAGTTGGCCGAAGTCCTGCTATCCCTGCCACCGGAGACGACCGGAAGACAGGCGTTTGCGTCGGGACGGGGCCGGGGTGTGCGACGGACCCGGTTCAGGTCAGTTCCACGACCGCCGGGGCTCGGGCGGTCCTCGGCACAGGTCAGGGTTCCGCCCTCGAGGGATGCCCACTCCGGGGTCAGCAACCTCCCCTCTGGGATGGCGACGGGGACATCGGCGTCGATGAACAGCAGGCGGGAGTCCCCGGAGCGACCCAGCCGCGTCCAGGCGCCCTCGACCTCCAGTTCGCCGTCGGCGACGAGGTCGGGCAGCCACCTGCCCGCGACCCGCATCCAGCGCCCGATGCCGCGGAGGATCTCCGACTGCCATCCGGGCAGCGTCCCGTCGGCCTTCGGACCCACATCCAGCGGCATCCGGCCGACCCGCCACACGATGTCGACGAGGTGTTTCATCAGCTCCAGCGGGGCACGGCGTGTTCGGGACCCTCGACGGAGTTGTACCCGAAGGACAACCCCACCCCGCGGCAGTGCCCCCACACCGCGGCGTTCTCGCGCTGCTGGAGGTGTTTGTACTCGCTGGCGGCGTGGTCCTGATGGGGCACCTGCCAGCGGTCGTTGACCAGGCCTTCCGGGTTGGCGGCGTAGTACTCCTCGAACACGATGCCGATGCCGTCGGGTCCGAAGTCCTTGCCTGCGTCCGGCCAGTTGATGTCGTTCCACAGCACGTCGGGGTTGTAGCGGGCGACGAGGTCCCGCAGGTGCCCGGCGGCGTAGGAGGCGTAGCCCTGGTCGAGGGGACGTTCGGTCAGGTCCCAGTCGTCGCGCAGCCCGATCGGCTCCGTCGGTGCGGCGTGCCAGTCCAGGCCACCCGAGTAGTAGGCGCCGAAACGCATCCCGGCGCGCCGCGCGGCGTCGGCCCACTCCCCCACGAGGTCGCGCCTGGGTCCGCGGCGCACGGTGTTGCGGTCCCCGGTGCCGGGCGCGTCCCACAGGCACACGCCGTCGTGGTGTTTCGTGGTGACCATCACGTAAGCTCCCCCGGCCGCCACCAGTTCGGCGACGGCCGCGTCGGCGTCGAAACTCTCGGCCCGCCAGGCGTCGAGGAAGTCGTCGTAGTCGCAGCCGCCGTACACCTCGGCGTGGTGCCGCTGCGCGGGACTGCCCTCCAGCCGGATGGTGTTGTGGTACCACTCGGCGTAGGGGTTGTGCCGGAACCACTCGGTCGGCGGGATCTCGCCGAGTTCCGCGACGGGTTCACCCCATGCGGGCACCGAGTACGGCCCCCAGTGGATGAAGAATCCGAGCTTGGCGCGCCGGAACCACTCCGGGGTGGGGCGTGCGAGCGCCTTCCAGCGTTCGGCGTCGCGTTCGAATCGTGCCTCCAGGTCAGCGACCACCGAATCCTCCTATGTTGAGGCCCTTCGCCAGTTGTTTCTGCATCGCCACCACGATCACGAGGCTGGCGAGCACCGCTATCGTGGACGCCGCCATCAGCGGCCCCCAGTCCGTGCCGCGTTCACCCGTGAACATGGACAGACCGAGCTGCAGCGGGGCCTTGTCCGTGCTGTTGATGATGATCAGCGGCCACAGGAAGGCGTTCCAGTAGTCGATGAAGG
>ERZ773099.1836-NODE-1836-length-15322-cov-28.503570_pt1 | contig 15322 bp, 15 predicted proteins | sample MGYA00511120_ERZ773099 | MGnify/ENA primary metagenome ERZ773099 (study PRJEB29015, sample SAMEA2738012) | human oral metagenome | biome: human oral; feature: human-associated habitat; material: dental | place: China | collected 2104 ... | reverse complement strand
GGGCGCCGCCCTGTCCGACTTCAACGCCCAGCAGGACGCCACCGCCCAGAAGATCCAGGCCACCGCCGACGCCGTCAAAGCCTCCGGCGCCGTGGCGATCTTCGCGGAGAACTCCAACAACCCCGAGTCCGTCGAGAAGGTCGCCTCCCTCGCCGGGGTCAGGCCGATCATCGGCGACGAGGCCCTGTACGGCGACTCGCTCGGCAAACCCGGATCCGACGGCGAGACCTACATCGGCTCCATCCTCCACAACGTCACCAACCTCACCATCGCCTGGGGCGGCACCGTCGCCGACGTGCCCGACGCACTGGCCGCATGGACCCCCACCGACGTCGTCAAGCCCTGACCGCAGGAGGCACCGCATGAGCACCGCCGAACAGCCGCACGCGGCGTCGAGGACCGCCCCGTCCGACGCCGCCGGCACCGCCCCGTCCGACGCCGCCGTCGTACTCGAGGACCTCGCCCTGGCCTACGGGCGCACCCCCGTGCTCACGGGAGTCACCGGCTCACTGCGCGCGGGCCAGGCCCTGGCCCTGGTCGGCCCCAACGGCTCGGGCAAGACGACGCTGCTGCGGGCGCTGCTCGGCATGGTCCGCATCGTCCGGGGCGCCGCCCGCGTCAACGGCAGGGCGCCCGGACGCGCACCGGCCGGCAGCATCGGCTACGTCCCGCAGATCGCCGACCTCGACCCCGCCTTCCCCGTCACCGCCCTCGACGTCGTCGTCATGGGCACCATCTCCGCCCTGGGGCCGCTGCGCCGGCCGGGACGCCCCGAGCGCGAGCGCTCGCAACGGGCCCTGGAGGCCGTCGGCCTCGGCCACGCGACCCGCCGCCGCTTCGGCGAGCTCTCCGGAGGCCAGCAGCAACGGGTCCTGCTCGCCCGCTGCCTGGCCGGCCGCCCCCGGCTCGTCCTGCTCGACGAGCCCTTCAACGGCCTGGACCAGCCCAACCGCGACGCCCTGCTGCGCATCCTGTCCGGCCTGAAGTCCGACGGCGTCGCCGTCGTCGTGTCCACCCACGACCTCGTGCTGGCCCGCGAGGTCTGCGAGCAGGCGGCGCTGCTGGCCGGGCACCAGGTGGGCTTCGGGCCCCGCGAGCAGATCCTCGTGCCCGCCCTCGTCGAGGAGGCCTACGGCGCCGGCCACGAGCACGCCGCCCGGCTGCTGGGACTGCCGCTCGTCCCCGTGCCCTCGGCGACCCCGGCGGGCCCGGCGGACCCGGTGACCCCGGCCCCGTCGCCCCGGCGCCCCGCCCCGGCCGCCGGGGGCCCGCGGCCCGCGAGCGTCGCATGAGCGCCGCCGCCGACGCCGACGCCCTGACGCGGGCGGTGACGGCCCTGGTCGAGATGCTGCGCTCGGCGCTGTCCGGGGTGCCCGGCATCGCCCCCCTGGCCACGGCCCCCTTCCTGTTCCGGCCCTTCGTCCTGCTCGTCATCCTGGGCTGCGCGTGCGCCCTGGTGGGCGCCCTGGTCAACCTGCGCCGCGCCGAGTTCCACGCCGAGGCCCTCGTCCACGCCGTCTTCCCCGGGATCGTCGTCGGCGCCGTGACCGCCGGGACGAGCATGATCGTGCCGGCCGGCGCCGTCGCGGGGGCGCTCGCCGCCGCCGCCCTGACCTGGGTGGACCACCACGCCCGGCGCGACGCCTCCGAGGCCGGCACCGCCGTGGTCCTCACCGGGTTCTTCTCCGTCGGCATGGTCGTCCTCCTGGCGAACGGGGACATGTCCGGCCAGCTCGAGGCCCTCATGTTCGGCCGGCTGCTGGAGGTCACCGACCTGCGCCTGGCCCAGACCGTCGTCGTCAGCGCGCTGGCGCTGACGCTGATGCGCCTGACCTGGAAGGAGCAGGTCGCCACCGCCTTCGACCCCGTCGGCGCCCGGGCCGCGGGGCTGCGCGTGCTCGCCCTGGACCTCGTGCTCAACGCGGCGATCGCCGCCGTCGTGGTCGCCGCCGCCACCGCCGTGGGCACCCTGCTCGTCATCGGCATGCTCACCCTGCCCGGAACGACCGGCCGCGTCGTGGCGCGCACCGTCAGGGGCATGGTGGGCACCGCGCTGCTCGTCGGAATCGCCGGGGGCTGGCTGGGGCTGCTGCTGGCCATCGCCCCCGCCCCCCGGCCGGTGTCCCCCCAGGCCGCCGTCATCATGGTCATGGCCCTCGCGCTCGTGGCCGCCGTCGGCGGGGTCCGGCTCGTCGGCGCCGTGCGCTCGCGCTCACGGGCGGGCGCCGGGGCGGCCGCCCGTGAGCGGGCCGCGGGGCCCGGGGAGGCGCAATGAGAACCATCGTGTCCTGGCAGCTGCTCGTCCTGCCGGTGACCGTCGCCCTGCTCGTGGGGGTGCTCGCCGGCGCGGTCGGCGCCATCGCCCTCATCGAGCGCCGGATCTTCCTGGCGGAGTCCCTCACCCACTCGACCTTCCCCGGGGCGGTGGCGGGCGTGGTCACCGCCGCCTGGGCCGTCCCGGCGCTGCGGGGCGAGCGGGCCGGGTACGCGGTGCTGTCCGTGTCCGTCCTCGCGGGGGCGGCCCTCATGTGCGTGCCGATGCTCGCCCTGGCCCGGTGGCTGCGGAGCGCGCCCGGCGTCTCCGCGCAGGCGGCCGCCGGGGCGGTGCTGTCCATCGGCTTCGCCCTGGGCTACCTGCTGAGCACCTGGTTCGCGCCCCTGCCCCTCAAGGTGGACGGCTTCCTCACCGGCTCCCTGCTCAACGTCAAGGCCGCCGACGCCTGGACGGCGGGCGCGTGCCTGGCCCTGACCCTGCTGCTCCTGCTCGCCCTTGGCCCGCGACTGGCCTTCCACGCCTTCGACCCCGTGGGCCACCGGGCCTCGGGCCTGAGCGGGCGCGGTGCCGAGACCGCGGTCATGGGGCTGATCTGCGTGACGATCGCGGTGCTCGTGCCCTCGCTGGGCACGATCCTGCCGATCGCGCTCATCGCCGCGCCCGCCGCCGCGGTCCTGCCGTGGGTGCGCACCGTGCGCGCCCTGGTGGCGGGATCGGCCCTCGTCGGCGCGGGCTGCGCCCTGGCGGGCCTGGCCGTCGCCGTCGCGGGGGAGCTGAGCGCCGGCGGGTGCATCGGCGTCCTGTGCGCCCTGGCCTGGGCCGGCTCCCTCACCGCCCGCCGGGCGCTGCGGGCCTGAGCGGCCGAGCGCGGGGCCGCCCCCGGCGCGGTTCCGCGGAGGCGCCTCAGATCCCCAGGACGCCGCGCAGGTCGCTCCTCATGAGCTCCAACCGCTCGGCGGCGGTGCGGCGCGCCACCTCCACGGGCTCGTCGACGGCCACCGGCACCACGACCTCGCAGTAGCACTTGAGCTTCGGCTCGGTGCCCGAGGGGCGGATGACGACCCGGTCGTCCGCGGCCGTCTTGAAGATGAGGCCGTCGGTGGGGGGCAGCCGGCCGCCGTTGCCGTCCGAGGCGCCGTCGAGCAGGTCGAAGACGTCGACGACGGGCGAACCGGCCAGCACGGCGGGGCCGCCGCCGGCGCGCAGCCGCTCCATGGTCGCGGGGATGACGGACGGGTCGCTCACGCGCACGCTCAGCGGGCTCGTGGCGTGCAGGCCGTGCTCGCGCGCCAGGCGGTCCAGCAGCCAGGGCAGCGTGCGCCCCTGCTGCTTGAGCACCCCGGCGAGGGCCGCCAGACGCACCGCCGCCGAGATGCCGTCCTTGTCGCGCACGCTGGCCGGGTCGACGCAGTAGCCCAGCGCCTCCTCGTAGCCGAACACGAGCCCGGGCACGCGGCCGATCCACTTGAAGCCGGTGAGCGTATTGCGGTGGGCCAGCCCGTGCGCCTGGGCGATGCGGCGCAGCAGCCGGGAGGAGACGATGGAGCTGGCCAGGACCCCGGTACCGGTGAAGGAGGCGAGCTCGGCCGCCTGCTCGCCCAGGAGCGCCCCGACCTCGTCGCCCGTGAGCGGGCGCCAGCCGCCGGTGGCGTGCGCGTCGGGCACGGCGGCCGCGCAGCGGTCCGCGTCCGGGTCGTTGGCGAGCACCAGGTCGGCGCCGGCCTCGCGCGCCAGCGCCAGGGCCAGGTCCAGGGCGCCGGGCTCCTCGGGGTTGGGGAAGTCGACGGTGGGGAAGTCCGGGTCGGGCTCGAACTGCTCGGCGACGACGACGACGTCGTCGAAGCCGGCGCGCACGAGCGCCTCGCGGCAGACGCGCCCGCCCACCCCGTGCAGGGCGGTGAGCACGATCCGCAGGGGGGCGGGCGCCGTCGCGCGGGCGGAGCGCACGGCGGCGTCGAGGTACTCCTCGACCATGTCGGCGCCGACGGCCCCCCAGCCGGAGGCGGGCATGGGCACCCGCGCCGGCGGCCCGACGGCGGCGATGCACCGGGCGATCTCGTCGTCGTAGGGCGGGACGATCTGGGCGCCCCGGCCCGGGCCGGTCACGGCCCGCCCGCCCAGGTACACCTTGTACCCGTTGTCCTGCGGCGGGTTGTGCGAGGCGGTCACCATGACCCCGGCGTCGGCCCCCAGGCGGCGCAGCGCGAAGGCCAGCACCGGGGTGGGGCAGCAGCCGTCGAACAGGACGGCGCGCCCGCCCGCCCCGGTCACCACGCGGGCGGTGTCGCGGGCGAAGACGTCGGAGCCGTGCCGCGCGTCATAGCCGATGACGACGGTGAAGCCCTCGCCGAGCCGCTCGCGCAGCCAGGCGCTCAGGCCCGCGGCGGCCCGGATGACGACGGCGCGGTTCATCCGGTTCGGCCCGGCGCCCAGGCGGCCCCGCAGCCCCGCCGTGCCGAACCGGAGGGGCCCGGCGAAGGCGTCGGCCAGCTCGGCCGCGGCCGCCGCGTCCCCGGCCCGGTGGGCGGCCAGGAGGCGGCTCAGCTCCTCGCGCGCGCCGGGGTCGGGATCCCCGGCGATCCAGGCGGCCACGGCCTCGGCGTCGAAGGGCGCCGGAATGGGGCGGGCAGCGTCGAGGCCGTTCTCGGAGGGCTGAGTCATGCCCGTGACGGTACCGTTCGCAACAGACCTTGAAACGCCACAATGATCGCCCTCACGGGTGGTTCCGACCACAGGGGCGCACTCGCCTCACGCGGGCGGGGGAGGCGCCAGCGCGTGCCAGGCGGGCTCGAGCTCGAAGCCCAGCGCCCGATTGACGGCCAACGACCCGGCATTGACCCCGGCCCCGCCCGTGCCCCAGCACCGGGCCCCGGCGGCGCGGGTGACCAGGATGGAGGCGGCCTTGACGGCCGTGGCCAGCCCCCGGCGCCGGTGCGCCGCGTCCACCGCGGTGCGCTCCACCTCCCAGCGGTCGGGCTCGGGGCGCAGGATCGTGAAGGCGACGAGCCCGCCGCCGGGGGCCGACGCCCCGAAGGCGAGCCACCGGCCCGCGGCCAGGTCGCGGCCCAGGTCCGCCGGCAGCGGCTCGTGGCGGGAGGCGGGGGTGTCGGGGAAGTCGGGGCCCACCCGCTCATCGAGATCCGCGAGCGCGGGCAGGTCGGCCCCGCCCAGGCGGCGCACGGCGTAGCCGGCTCGGCGCACCGCGGCCAGGGCCGCCTCCAGGGCGGAGACGTCGGCGTCGTCGGCCAGGGTCAGGCGCGCTCCCCAGGAGCGGGAGACCACCCGCCAGCCCAGGCCCGTGAGCCGGGCGTGCTCCGGGTCGTCCTCGCGCACGATCCGCAGGTCGGCTCGGGGACTCGGGGGCGGGTTCACCCCGCCACCCTACCCGGCGCCCGCCTTGCGCCTACCCTGGCCCCATGACCCGCGCCGCGACCGCCCCCGAACCCGTCGTCCTGCCCGCGCTGGAGGGGCCCCTGGCCGATCTCGCCCTGGCCCTCGTCGACACCCCCAGCGTCTCGGGCGCCGAGGGCCCGCTGGCCGACGCCGTCGCCGCCGCCCTGGCCGCCCGCCCCCACCTGGAGGTCCTGCGCCACGGCGACACCGTCGTGGCCCGCACCCGCCTGGGGCGCCCCCAGCGGGTCGTCGTCGCCGGCCACCTCGACACCGTGCCGGTCTCCCGGCGCACCCGCAACGTCCCCGGCCGCCTGGAGACGCGCGCCGGCGAACCGGTGGTGTGGGGCCGGGGCAGCGTCGACATGAAGGGCGGGGTCGCCGTCGCCCTCCACCTGGCCGCGACCCTGAGCGCCCCGCGCCGGGACGTGACCTGGGTCTTCTACGACAACGAGGAGGTCGTGGGCGAGCGCAACGGACTGGGCCGGGCGCTGGCGGCCCGCCCCGACTGGTTCGAAGCGGACCTGGCGGTCCTGGGCGAGCCCACCGGCGCCGGCATCGAGGGCGGCTGCAACGGCACCCTGCGCCTCATCCTCCACGTGCCGGGCACGGCCGCCCACTCCGCGCGGGCCTGGCGCGGCGTCAACGCCATCCACGCCGCCGCGACCCTCATCGAGCGCGTCAAGGCGGCGCCGGTGCGCACCGTGGAGGTCGAGGGCCTGGCCTTCCGCGAGTCCTTCTCCGTGGTCCTCATCGAGGGCGGCACGGCCGCCAACACCATCCCCGACCACTGCCGCGTCACCGTCAACTACCGCTTCGCCCCCGACCTGGACGGCCCGGCGGCCCTGGCCCGCGCCAAGCGCGTGCTGGCCGGACTGGATCCCGACGGCGCCGAGGCCGACCCGCCCATCGACGCGGGCACCGGGCCGGTGGAGGTCGAGCTCGACGACCTCAGCCCGGCGGCCCGCCCGGGCCTGGACTCGCCCGGCGCGCGCGAGCTCGTCGACCTGGTGCGCGGGCGGGGGGGCGCGGTGGGCCCCAAGTACGGCTGGACCGACGTGGCCCGCTTCTCGGCGGCCGGCGTGCCCGCGCTCAACCTCGGCCCGGGCGACCCCATGCAGTGCCACACCGACGACGAGCACTGCCCCCTCGCCCAGATCGAGGCGGTCGCCGCGATCCTGCGGGACTGGTTGGCATGAGGCCGACCACGCGCCCGGCCCGGGCCGACGACGGGGACGGCGTCCTGCCGGACCGGTGGGCGCAGGGGGGCGACCGCCGCTCCTTCGTCGCCGAGCTCGACGGCGCCGTCCTGGGCCACTGCCGCGGCGTCGACAGCTCCTTCCACCCCGGCTCGCGCACCTTCATCCTCCAGGTGGACCCCGACCTGCCCCGCGACCTGGCGGTGGCGACGGCCGAGGCGCTCACCCGGGCCCAGCTGGCCGTCTCCGCGCTGCCCCTGCGACTGCGCATAGGCGCGGACGACTGGCTGGAGCGGCGCGTCATGGACGCCTGCGACGGGGTCGTCGAGCAGGTGCTGGCGCCCTGGTGTTACCGGGTCGGCCCGGCGCTGCGGGCGTGGGCCGCGACCCGCGCCGCCGCGGGCGGGCTGCGGCCCGTCGAGCCCCGGGACGAGGAGCCCCTGGCCCGCCTGTGGGCCCGCCACTACGCCGCCCAGCACGCGCGCTGGGCGCCGTCGGCCGCCCCCGACGAGCTCCGGCGGCTGTTCGCCAAGACCCTGGCCCGCGACTCGCCCGACTCCTACGACCGGCGCGCCTCGCGCGTGCTGGAGCGCGACGGCGAGCTCGTCGCCGCGGCCCTGGTGTGGCCCGAGGAGGAGGCGGGGGAGGGCCGGGAGGTCAACCTGGTCTCCGCCACCTACGAGGACCCGACGGCGCTCGCGGACAAGGACGCCTGCCTGGCCGACGTCGTCGGGGCCCGCGGGGAGGGGGAGCGCCTCCTCCTCGACACCCATATGACCGAGCCGGGCGAGCGGATCCTGCGGGCGGAGCTGCCGCCCGCCGAGGACTCGCAGTGGACCCTCCTGGTGGCGCTACCGTGCGCCGGCGGGCGGGTGCGCCCCTTCCCCGCCGGCATTCTCGCCGAGTGGGACGCCCCCGCCTGGGTGAGGGGGGCCGTCGGGCCCGCCCGCCCGTGAGCGGGGCGGGCACGAGCGCAGGGCCGAGCGCCAGCAGGCCGCCAGCGCGACCAGGCCGACGACGTAGACGACTCCCAGCGCCGGCTGCGCCCAGGACTGCGGCCAGTCGGCGTTCCAGGCGAAGTGCAGGGCGAAGCCGGCGACCACTCCGAGCACCCCGTGGCGCCGGCGGCCCGTGGCCATGGCCGTCGTCAGCCCCCAGCCGGCGACGGCCGTGCAGATCGCGTGCAGCCCGGCGCCCGGGCCCAGTTCGCGCAGGCGCCAGCTGTCCAGGGCCCCGGCCAGGTCCGAGCTCGGGTGCGCCAGCGCCCCGGCGGCCCCGTAGACGAGGGTCTCGACGAGCTCGAAGCCCAGGCCGCAGAACAGGCCGATGATCAGGCCGTCGCCGGGGCGGCGCATGCGCGGCCACCAGGCGATGGAGATGAGGGCGACGCCGAGGTCCTTGGCGATCTCCTCCGGCCAGGCGCCCGAGACGGAGTCGGCGATGGCGTTCCAGCCGAGCCGGGTCATGAGGTCGTCGGTCCGGTCGGCGCACAGGATGATCAGGGCCGGGGCGGCCAGGGCCCCCCAGGCCAGGGCGAGGGCGATGACGGCGCCGTGGCGGTCCCACAGGCGGCTGCGGCGCACCAGGGCGGCGGCGATGCCCGTGACCGGGGCGCTGATGAGCAGGCCGACGCCCACCGAGACGGGGGCGGCGCCGGCGTAGGCGCTCAGGTCGGGGCCCGAGACGGCGGCGCCCGCCGCGATGATGAGGGCCAGGGCCCATGCGGCGGGGCTGCGCAGAAGGCGGGTCATGCGTCCTCCTGCTCGGCGCGGGCGGCGTCGAGGTCCTCCAGGAGGGCGTCGACCTCCTGCGCGGGCCCGGACAGGGTGGTGACCAGGGCGTCGCCCCCGCCGAGGTCCTCCAGGACGGTGACGTGCACCGCGCCGGTCCCGTCCGGCCCGCTCACGGCCGTCCACACCGGGTCGCCGGGCTCGTGGGCCACCGTGATCCGGTCCCGCCCGGCCTCCTCGTCGTCGTAGAAGAGCCGTTCGGCCAGGGCCCTGCGCACGGCCGTGGACGGATCGGTCACGCCGCGGCGCGAGTCCGCGACCAGGGACGCGTCCGCGCACAGGTAGAGCTCGCCCGTGTCGCCCGTGGCGCCCGCGGGCGCGCAGGGCGTGCGGGTCGACGCGGCGGCGGAGACGACCGGGTCGGCCCCGCCCAGCGGGATCCGCGTGGTGGTCTGCGAATCGGCGTCGCTCCGGGCCAGGGCGGCGTCGGCCAGCACGGGCAGGGCGTAGAGCGCGGCCGTGAGGGCGAGCGCGGTGAGCGCCGCCGCGGCCGGGCGGGCCCGTCGGGGGCCCGCGGCGGGGGAGGTCGGGGGACGATTGCTCAGCACGGGGGCGAACCTGCCATGGCTCCGGGCGCCGCGGCCTCGGCCTGCGGGCGGAGGACGTCTCCTCCTGCCGGAGGAGTCGGGGCCGGGGCGGGCGCCGTCGGCATGGTGCATCATGCCCCTCATGAGCAGACGAGAGTTCTACCGCAGGGGTCCGGTGCTCCTGCGCGGCGACCAGATCCCGACCCAGACCACCGACACCCGCCTGCTGTCCGGCGGCAACGGCGCCGACTGGCTCCACAAGGATCCCTGGCGGGTGATGAGGATCCAGGCGGAGTTCATCGAGGGCTTCGGGGCGCTGGCCGAGCTGGGGCCGGCGATCAGCGTCTTCGGCTCGGCGCGCACCGCCCCCTCCGATCCGCACTACGCCCTCGCCGAGGGCATCGGCGCGGGGATCGCCCGGGCCGGCTACGCCGTCATCACCGGCGGCGGCCCGGGGATGATGGAGGCCGCGAACAAGGGCGCCCGGGAGACGGGCGGCGTGTCGGTGGGGCTGGGCATCGAACTGCCCCGCGAGCAGGGGATGAACGACTACGTGGACCTGGGCGTCCATTTCCGCTACTTCTTCGCCCGCAAGACGATGTTCGTCAAGTACTCCGACGGGTTCGTGGTCATGCCCGGCGGCTTCGGCACGCTCGACGAGCTCTTCGAGGCCCTCACCCTGGTCCAGACCCGCAAGGTCCTCGGCTTCCCGGTGGTGCTCGTGGGCAGCGGCTTCTGGGGGCCCCTGGTGGAGTGGATTCGCGGCACGCTAGCCGGCCGGGGGATGATCTCGCCGCGGGATCCGCAGCTGCTCCACGTGGTCGACACGGTCGACGAGGCCGTCGACTGCGTCGTGGCGGAGGCGCGGAGGCTGCGCAACGGGGACGACGCCGGGTCCGGGGCGCCGGGGCGCGGTGAGCGCGGGCGGGCCGACGGCGGCGGCCCCGCGGCGGTTTTCCGGGCCCCGGATGGGACCATGCCGTAGAATGGGGCCGGTAGCGCGGTGAGTGCCGCGCCTTTGCACTGAAAGGGGAGCACATGGCTGCCATGAAGCCCAGGACCGGCGACGGGCCTCTCGAGGTCGTCAAGGAAGGCCGCTCCATCATCATGCGGGTCCCGCTGGAGGGCGGCGGCCGTCTCGTCGTCGAGATCACGCCCGATGAGATCAAGGAGCTCCAGGAGGCCCTCGGCTCGGTCAAGATCTGAGCGGTCCGGCCGGTCCGAGGCGCGCGACGAGGACCGGGTCCCCCGGGGCCCGGTCCTCATCCGTTGCTCGTGCGCGGGCCCGGTCGGTCCGCGCGCCGTCACGACCGGCGCACCGCCACCAGGAGCCCGTCGCCCACGGGCAGCAGCGAGGTGAGCAGGTCCTCGCGCTCGCGCAGCGCCTTGCCCAGTTCGCGCGCGGCCACGGTGGCGGGGTCGCGGCGGGCCGGGTCGGCGACGTGGTCGTTCCACAGGGCCCGGGTGACGGCCAGCACGCCGCCCACGCGCAGCATGCGCAGGGCCTGGTCGATGAGCGCGGCGGACTCCTCCGGCTCGACGTCGAGGACCACCATGTCGTAGGAGCGCGCCGCCATGCGGGGCAGGACGTCGGAGGCGCGCCCCCGGATGACGCGGGTGCGCGAGCGCGCCCGGCCCCCGGACTCGAAGGCGCGGCGCGCCTCGCGCTGGATCTCGGGCTCGACGTCGATGGTGGTGAGCACGCCGTCGGGCCCCATCCCGTCCAGGATCCACAGGCCCGACACGCCCGTGCCGGTGCCGATCTCGGCGACGGAGCGGGCGGCGACCGAGGCGGCCAGCATGCGCAGCGCGGCGCCCGTGGCGGGGGTGACGGGGGCGGTGCCCAGCTCGATGCCGCGCAGGCGGGCCTGCGCCGCGACCTCGGGCTCGATGGGGAACTCCTCCGTGTAGGACCAGCTCAGCGTCTTATCAGCACTCATGGGTGCTCCTTCCTCGAAGTGTGCTCCGCCGCGCGCCGCGGACGGCCGGCCCGGCGCCGCGCGGCCCCATTGTCCCAGGTCTCGGGCCGCGCGGCGCCGGGCGGGCGCGCGCCTATACTGACGGGCGTGTTTGGCATTTCGGGCTCCGAGTTCCTCGTGCTGCTCCTGGTCGTCATCGTCGTCGTGGGCCCCCGGCGCCTGCCGGAGTACACGCGCAGGCTCACCCAGCTCGTGCGCCGTCTGCGCCTGTTCCTCGACAACGCCAAGGAGCAGATCGCCCAGGAGGTCGGCCCCGAGCTCGGCGAGCTCAACCTGGAGGACCTCAACCCGCGCAATTACGATCCCCGCAAGATCGTGCGCGACGCGCTCGGCGAGGATCTCGACGCCATTCGCAGGGACCTGGCCAACCCCTTCCGGTCCGCCGCGTCCACCGCCGTCAGGACCGGCGACGAGGTCGTCGCGGCCGCCCGCGGCACGAAGTCCCTGTCGACGATGATCGACGACGAGGCCGCTCGGACCCGCGAGGGGAAGCGGGCCGGGGCGGTGTCCGCCGCCGCGCCGGAGCCCGTTCCCGCACCGGAGGCCGCGGTCCCGGCCGAGCCGGAGCCCGCCCGGGTGCCCTCGAGCCTGACCGCCGATCGGCCCGCCGCGCCCGCCCGCCCGGTCTCCCCGCGCGATATCGTGCGCGCCGCCCGCGCCGCCGCGCGCACCCGCCCCGAGGCCGCCGTCGCCGTCGTCGACGCCTGACGGGCGGCGCCGTTCAGCCGACCGGGCTGATACTCAGCTTCATCCCCGACAGGCCGCGCCGCACGCGGCCCAGTCGACGGGCCACGTCGGCCAGGGCCAGGGCCGCCGGGGCGTCGGCGGCCGGAGCGCCGTCGGCGGCCACCGTCACCGGCACGCCGCGGTCGGAGCCCTCGCGCAGCGCGATGTCCAGCGGCAGCCGGGCCAGGAGCGGGACCTCGTAGCCCAGGGCCGTGCTCAGGGAGCGGCTGACGGCCAGGCCGCCGCCGGAGCCGAAGATCTCCAGGTGCGAGCCGTCGGGCTGGACCAGGTAGGACATGTTCTCGATAACGCCCACGACCTTCTGCTTGGTCTGCACCGCGATGAGGCCGGTGCGCTCGGCGACCTCGGCGGCCGCGGTCTGGGGGGTGGTCACCACCAGGATCTCGGCGCCCGGCAGGAACTGGGCCACCGAGATGGTCACGTCGCCGGTGCCGGGGGGCAGGTCGAGCAGGAGGACGTCCAGGTCGCCCCAGAAGACGTCGGACAGGAACTGCTGGACCGCCCGGTGGAGCATGGGGCCGCGCCAGATGACCGGCTGCCCGTCCTCCACGAACATGCCGATGGAGATGACCTTCACCCCGTGGGCCACCGGCGGGACGATCATGCCGTCCAGCTGGGTGGGGACCCTCTCCACCCCGAGCATGCGGGGGATGGAGAAGCCGTAGATGTCGGCGTCGACCACGCCCACGCTCAGGCCCTGGGCGGCCATGGCGGCGGCCAGGTTGGCGGTCACCGACGACTTGCCGACCCCGCCCTTGCCGGAGGTCACGGCGTAGACGCGGGTGAGGCTGCCGGGCTTGGCGAAGGGGATCTCCGGCTCGGCCGCCCCGCCGCGCAGGCGCGCGCGCAGCCCGGCGCGCTGCTCGTCGGTCATGACGCCCAGGCGGACCTCGACGCCGCTCACGCCCTCCAGGGCGCCCACCTCCCTGCGGGTGTCGGCGGTGATGGTGTCCTTGAGGGGGCAGCCGGCGACCGTGAGCAGCACGCCCACCGTGACGACGCCGTCCTCGATCTCCACGGATTCGACCATGCCGAGGTCGGTGATGGGGCGGCGCAGCTCGGGGTCGATGACCCGGCTGAGCGCCCGGCGGACCTGGTCCTGGGTGGGGGTGGTGGCCATGGCGTCATCCTAGGTGGGCCCCGCGGGGGCGTTTTCGTGGCGCACGGCACGTTGAGGCCGACATCTCCGTGCGCAAGGGCCCGCGCGTCGGCGTCGGCGTCGTAGCCTGGACGGGCCGCCGCGCGCGGATTGTGTCCCTCAAGCGACTCGGAAAGACAAAGCGCATGCCCTCGACTCAGCGCTCTACCAGCCCGCCGCCCGCCGGCGCCGCCCCGCCGCGGGGCCGCATTGGCGGCCTCGACGGACTGCGCGCCATCGCCGTCGCCGTCGTCCTCGTCTACCACCTGATGCCCGGGCTCCTGCCGGGGGGAATGGTGGGGGTCGACGCCTTCTTCGTCATCTCGGGCTTCCTCATTACCAGCCTCCTGCTCGTCGAGCGGCGCACCACGGGGCGCATCGACGTGAGGCGCTTCTGGATCAGGCGCCTGCGCCGGATCGTGCCCGCCCTGCTCGTGGCGGTCGCCGCGACCGTGGCTGCGGCTGCCTGCCTGGGCGGCGACGTCCTGCTGGCCGTGCGGCGCCAGGTCCTCGGCTCGGTCCTGCTGGTCTACAACTGGGTGGAGATCGTGGCTGGATCGTCCTACTTCGACCAGACCCAGCCGCTACTGCTGACCAATGTGTGGTCGCTGGCGGTGGAGGAGCAGTTCTATCTGGTGTGGCCGCTGGTCGTCATCGTCCTCCTGGCGCGGGGCGTCTCGCGCCGGCGGGTCAGGGCCGGCGCCCTCCTGGCCCTGGTGCTCTCGGCGGCCTCGGCCGCCTGGGCCCTGCGCCTGGTGCGCGACGGCGCCCCCGCCTCGCGCGTCTACATGGGCACCGACACCCACGCCTTCGGCCTCATGCTGGGCGCCGCCTGGGCCCTGTGGCACGGGCGCGCGACGGAGGGGGCCGATCTCGAGCCCCAGTCGGCGGGGCTGCGCCGGGTGCGCGGGGCGGCGGGGTGGGCCGGCCTGGCCGGCCTGCTCGTCCTGGCCCGCGTCGCCGGCGAGACGGCGGCCGACGGCGGGTCGGGGCCCGAGCCGGCGCTCATCATCGCATCCGTGTGCGCCCTCGCCGTCGTCCAGGCCCTCACCGGCGAGGTCGCCGGCGCCGACGGGCCGGCCCGCCGGCTGATGGACCTGCTGGAGGCCCGGCCGCTGAAGTGGCTGGGCGAGCGCTCCTACGGGCTGTACCTGTGGCACTGGCCCCTGGGGGTCCTGGCCTTCTACGCCATCCCGCCCACCGCCAACCCCCGGGTGGTGGCCGTCGGGGTCCTGGGGCTGACGCTGTGCGCCGCGGAGCTGTCCCACTCGCTCATCGAGACCCCCGTGCGCCGCGACGGCCTCCTGGTCCGGCTGCGGCGGGTCGCCCGGCTGCGCCCGCGCCAGATGGTGCCGGCGGGGGGAGGGGCCATCGCCCTCGTCCTGCTCCTCGTCCTCGCCTTCGCCTCCCAGCCCGCCCAGTCGGCGGCGCAGCAGGCCATCGCGGTCGGCACCGGCTACCTCAGCGCCCCCTCCGCGGCCCCCGCCCCGGCCGCGGCCACCGGGGCGCCGACGCAGGATCCCTCCCCCGAGCAGACCGTCGACCCCTTCACCGGCGGGGAGGTGGTCGTCGTCGGCGACTCCGTGACGATCGCGGCGGCGCCGAGCCTGGAGGCGGACCTGCCGGGCGTCGCCGTCAACGCCGAGGTCTCGCGGTCCGTGTACGCCGCCCTGCCCTCTCTCCAGGCCATGGACGCGGGCGGGGCCAGGCCCTGCGTCGTCATCGCCCTGGCCACCAACGGCTCGGTCGAGACCGACCAGCTCGACGCGATCCTGAGCTACCTGGGTCCCGACCGCAGACTCGTCCTGGTCACCGCCCACGGTCCGGCGCGCACGACCTGGATCCCGCCGGCCAACGACACGATCCGCGCCTTCGCCCGGGCCCACCCCGACCAGGTGGCGGTGGCGGACTGGGACGCCGCCGTCGCCGCCCGCCCCGACCTGCTCGTCGACGACCAGGTCCACCCCGTGCCGGAGGGCGGCGCGCTGTACGCGCAGACGGTGACGGACGCGGTCGCGGCCCTGAGGCGTCAGCCGGCGTCCTGAGCCGTCGCCTCCGCCGCCCGGCCGCCCTCGGCGGTCCGGGCCGGCCGCCCGGCCCCGTCGTCGTCCTCCTCCTCGGAGAGCTCCTCCACGATCTCTCCGACGATCTCCTCGCGCGAGCGGCGCTCCTCGGTCAGCAGCTCCTCCAGCATGTCGCGCAGCTCGGAGCGCACGAAGTCGCGGGTGGCGACGTCGTTCATGGCCAGGCGCAGGGAGGCGATCTCCCGGGTGAGGA
>ERZ773099.1835-NODE-1835-length-15329-cov-3.256318_pt1 | contig 15329 bp, 14 predicted proteins | sample MGYA00511120_ERZ773099 | MGnify/ENA primary metagenome ERZ773099 (study PRJEB29015, sample SAMEA2738012) | human oral metagenome | biome: human oral; feature: human-associated habitat; material: dental | place: China | collected 2104 ... | reverse complement strand
CGTCAGGCGTTGCCGCTCTTCCTCGCCGCTGTTCCAGAAATCCGTTCCGTCCTGAAAAACCCGCCCTTTCTGCGGAGGTTTGAGCCCCATCAACACACGCAGGAGAGTGCTTTTGCCGCAGCCGGATCCGCCCATGATCAAAAAAATGTCTCCGGTACGCACCTCAAAGCTCACATCCTGCATGAGCACGCGCGAACCGTAGCCCACGGCAAGGTCGCAGACCCTGATGCAGGCATCGCCGCCCTTGCCTGGTTCTTGCGCAGAAAATGCACGGGGCATGTCACACATCCAGCGCATTGCAGATAATGGTTATCACGGCTGTGGCCACAATAATGCCCACAATGGAATGCACCACAGCCGTTGTCGTGGCCTGCCCCACGGCCTGGGCGCTCCGCCCGCAACGCATGCCCTGATAACAGCCCGCCACGCCGACGATGATCCCGAACACCACACCGTACACCAGACCAATGAGCACATGGGTGAAAGAAACCATCTCGATGGTGGCGTTGATATATTCCATGGGGTTGAGCCGGAGCATGGCAACGCCCACCAGAAAGCCTCCCAGAACCCCCATCATGTCCGCATACAGCGTGAGCAGGGGGATCATGACAGCCAAAGCCAGAACGCGCGGCAGAACAAGAAATTCCGCAGGAGAAATGCCCAGGGTGGACAGGGCGTCCACCTCTTCGTTGACCTGCATGGCGCCGATAAGAGCGGCATAGGCGGCCCCCACCCTGCCGGCCATCACAACGCCCACCATCACGGCCCCCATGACGCGCAGCATGCCGATGCCCACAAGGCCCGCCACATAGATCTGCGCGCCGAACTGGGTCAACTGCACCGCGCCCACAAAGGCAAGAATAAGCCCGAACAACAGGCTGGTCAGGGAGATGATGGGCAGGGCCTGCCCTCCGCACTGATGCATGGCCGCCAGCAGATCCTGACTGCGCATATTGGCCCGCCCGGCAAAAAGCCTCCCTGCGGAAACCACAATCTCGCCCAGAAAATGCAAAAGGTCACTGACTTTGGGCACCAGTGCCAGCACCCGCTCCCCTGTCCGGGCCAAAAGCCCTTCTTCTTCCTGCTGGCGGGGGTTGCCTCCTCTGGCGGGAACGGCAAAGGCCAGATCAAGCATGCGCTCCACACCCGCGGGCAGGCAGCGGTGCACCAGAGCCTCCCGTGCCTGGGCGGCCTTGATGGTCTGCACCAGAAAGACAAGAAGGCTGCTGTCCCAGGATTCCAGATCCGCGCATTCGAGACGCACCTCGCGAATATCCGGATTCCGCACATTGGCAAGAACCGCAGCCGCTTCCTGTGTGCGGGGCTGGCTCATATTCCAGCAACCGCCGATGCGGATGTACAGGCATGCCTCATGAACAGAGGCTGTCACTTGCCGACTTGTTTCCATACCTATAGTAGTATACGGATAGCACTGCCTTTCGGCAAGCGGCAGCGTGTCCGCCCGTTTCTTTTCACACCGGAGGCTCTGCGAAATGTCGCTCAAGAACAGACTCAACCTTTCCGGCGATCCCGTTTTTCTGATAGACGGCAGTGCCTTTATCTATCGCGGTTTCTTCGCTGGCAGAAACATGCAGCGTTCGGACGGCTTCCCCACCAGCGCCATTGTTGTGGTGACCCGCATTCTCCTGCGGATTCTGCGCAACGAACGCCCTCGCCATGTCCTGTTTGTCAAGGACGGAAAAGGGAAAAATTTCCGCCACGAGCTCTACCCCCTGTACAAGGCCAACAGGGACGCTACCCCGGAAGACCTTGTCCGGCAGATGGAACCTGTCATGCGCATGGCGCGCGCTCTGGGCGTGGCCGTCGAGGTTTCCGAAGGCTGCGAGGCTGACGATTGCATCGCGTCCCTGGCTGAGCGCTTCCGCAAGGAGCACCCTGTGGTTATCGTCAGCGGCGACAAGGATCTCCAGCAGTGTCTGAACCACAACGTCTACATGTGGGACCCGGCCACAGGAGAAGAAAAAATATGCTCAGCCGCTGCCTTTGCCGCCGAAAAGGGCGTTCCCCCCGACCGCTGGCCGGACATGCAGGCCGTTATCGGCGATACGAGCGACAATATCCCCGGCGTGCCGGGCATCGGCCCCAAGACGGCGAAAAAAATTTTCGAAATCTGCCCCAGCCTCGAGGACATCCGGGATCGCTTTTCCGCTTTGCCCCCAAAAATTCAGGACAAATTGCGGGATCATCTGAAAAGCATCTTCCTCTGGCGCAGGCTGACCACGCTTTCGCGCGACTTCTGCGCCCATCTGCGCCTGGAAGACCTTTGTGTGCGTCCGGCAGACGCAGAGGAATGCCGCGCCCTGGCCAGAGAATTTGAGCTTCATGCGCTGTGGCGCGACATGGAGGGGCTCATACGCCAACAGTCCGCAGACACTGCAGCGGAAAACCCCGCGCAAGCCGCTCCCCCAGCGCCGCACGGCATGCGCGAAGCCCCCCGGACAGGGACAGCCGTGCAGTCCAGCCTGCTGGATCTGCCCGCGCAGAGTGCCGTACAGGCAGTGCGCGATGCCGCCCAGTTGCCCGACTGTCACGGCCTGAATGTTGCCCTGCTCCCGGCCGACAACGGCTCACGCGGATTTCATGTGGCCGTGCAGGGAAAAAACAGTCTGCTCTGGGGGGGGAGCACAGAAGAGCTTTGCCGCTGGGCGGGCTCCGCACAACGGGTGGTCACGCCGGATCTCAAGGCGCTGCTGGTAACGGATGCCTGCTGGCAAAACCTGCTCCGCCAGAGCGCCCCCGCCTTTTTCTTTGATCTGGGCCTGGCCGCCTACATTCTGAATCCCGAAGAAAGCGACTACGGCTGGCCCCGCCTGGCCGTGCGCTGGAGGAGGCAAGCCCCGGAAACAGAAAGAGGAGCAGCGGCCGCCCTGCCCATGATGGCCGCACTGGAAGAGCGCCTCGCGGCGGACGGCCTGCTGGAGTTGTATCAAAATCTGGAACTGCCCCTTGTGCCCGTTCTGGCGGAGATGGAAAAACAGGGCGTGGGCATTGACGCCGCGGCCTTCAGGACGTTTCTGGACGAAGTGCAGGCAGAGCTGGATCGCCTGACCCATGTTGTGCATACCATTGCCGGAAAACCCTTCAATATCCGTTCGGCGCAGCAACTGGGGGAAATCCTGTACACTGCCCTGCAACTGCCCTCGCCGCGCAAAACAAAAGGGGGGCAGGCATCCACCAGCCAGGAGACCCTCGAAAAACTGGCAGGGCAACACGCCATCATCGAAAACATATTGCAATTTCGCAAACTTGAAAAAATGCGCTCCACATACCTTGCCCCTCTGCCGCGCATCATAGACGCCCGGGGCCGCATCCACACCACCTTCAACCAGAAGGCCACAGCCACCGGACGGCTTTCTTCCAGCAATCCCAACCTGCAGAACATCCCCGTGCGCGGCCCGCTGGGCAAACGCATGCGCTCATGCTTTGTGGCGGGCAAAGAGCATCTTTTTGTCTCCGCCGACTACTCGCAGGTGGAATTGCGCGTTCTGGCGCACATGTCCCGTGACGCGGCGCTGCTTGCCGCCTTTCGTGACGGAGAGGACATCCACACCCGCACAGCGGCGCTTGTCTATGACGTGCCCCCGGACGCCGTCAGCGCGGATCAGCGCCGCAATGCGAAAACCATCAATTTCGGGCTGATCTACGGTATGGGCGCGCAAAAGCTGGCACAGGAACTGAAAATTCCCGGCAGCGAGGCCAGGGAATTCATTGCCCGGTATTTTGCGCGCCTTTCCGGCCTGAAAGCGTTTTACGAATCTGTGGAAAACAGCGCCAGAGAGCAGGGATATGTGACGACATTGGGGGGCCGCAGGCGTCACCTGCCGGACATTCTCTCGGCCAACGGGCAGTCCCAGGCCCTTGCCCGCCGCCAGGCCATCAATACGGTCATTCAAGGCTCCGCGGCAGACATCATCAAGCTCGCCATGCTGGCCGTGGCGCACGATGCGCACATCAAAAGCCTGGGAGCGCGCATCATTTTGCAGGTTCACGACGAACTTTTGCTGGAAACCCCGGCCAACACGGTCAGGGAAGTCGGGATGCGGGTGGCGGAACTGATGGAAAGCGTGCATCCCGGCGGAGAAAAGCTTCTTGTGCCGCTGGCTGTGGACTGGGGCACAGGACCGGACTGGGGGGCTGCCCACTGATCCGAAGCTGTTGCGGGCAGTCACTGCCGCGCAACGCGCGTGAAAAACGGCCTTTCCCTGAGCCTTGCGGCAAACATGCTGACAGCAAACCAGCAGCAGGCCACAAGAATGACCGTGGCCCCACAGGCGGTGGACAGCCACGGCTGGGCGGAGAGGATCAGGCCCAGAAAGGCGGAACTGACGCTCACCAGCAGTGCCCACCAAAAGACCCCGCCGCCCGTACGGGAAAAGTTTCTGGCGGCTGCGGCCGGCACAATGAGCATGGCCGTGACCAGAAGCACTCCGACAGTCTGCACGGAAAACATGACCACCAGTGCCAGCAGCCCGGAAAAAACATATTGCCAAAAGGCCACCCGTATGCCGTGCACCCGCGCCATGACCGGATTGAGGGCAATGTACAGAAGCCGGTTGTACCCCGCTACCTGAAACAGCAACAGAACAATGAAAAGGATCGCCAGAAAGAGGATATCGTACTCTGTGAGGGTCACAATATCCCCATAGAGAAAACGCTGCATATCGCGGGCAATGCCGTCCATCCGGCTGACCGCCGCAAGCCCGAAAGCCACCACGGCGGAAAAGGCGATGCCGATGACCGTATCGGCCGAAAGCCTGCTCCTGCGCCCCATGGCCGTAATCGCCACGCCCATCAGGATGGCGAAAAACAGCATGGCGGCATCCGGCGGAGCGGAAAGCATCAGGCCCAGCGCCACTCCGGCAAAAGCCGAATGCCCTATGGCGTCCGAAAAGAAAGCCATGCGCAGGTTCACCACATGCACGCCCAGAACCGCCGTCATGGGGGTGAGCAAGAGCAGCCCCAGCAGAGCCTGCTGCATGAAGCGCGCCTGCAGGCAGTCCAGCGGCAACAGGGAGATTGCGGCATACAACGGGGAAAAATCAGGCATCCGCACTCCCTGGCATTGTGTCGGAGGTATGGCGCTCTCTGCCAAACTCCCCCCCTTCCGGCGCTTCTGCCGTCATGCAGACGGCACCGCACTGGGGGCATCCGGATTCCTCGGGAAAACACTGGTCAGGATAGAGATGGATGGGAACGCCAAAGAGTTTCAGCAGCCGGTCGGCGGTGAGGGTCTGCTGCGGAGCGCCCTGGGCCTGAACCCGTTGATCAAGGCAGATCACATGCGATGCATGGTGCGCGGTCAACGGCAAATTGTGGCTGACCATGATCTGCGTGAAACCCTGCCGGATTCTGGCTTCTGCGAGAATTTCCCACAACAGCCGCTCCCCTGAAACATCCACTCCGGCCGCCGGTTCGTCCAGCACCAGCAGGCGGGGCTGCCGCCCCAGAGCCGCGGCCAGCAGAACCCTGCGCAACTCGCCCCCGGAAAGCGCGCACATCTGCCGCCCTCCCAGATCTTCGGCCTGCACAAGGGCCAGAAGGCGGTGCGCCTCGTTACGCACGGCAGAGGATGTTCCCAGCCAGAGCGGACGGCGGACGCAGCCCAGCGCCAGAAAGTCCTCAACACTCAGGGGCAGGCTGCGATCCAGCGCCAGGGACTGCGGAACATAGGCAATGCTGTCCCGGCAGTCCTCCCCCTGAAAACGTATACTCCCGGAAAACGGCACTTCGCCGATAAGGCAAAGCAGCAGGCTGGTCTTGCCAGCCCCGTTGGGGCCGACAACAACGGTATTGCCGCCAGCGGGAACGGTGGCACAAACGTCTTCCAGTACCGGACGCCCGCCCCGCGCCGCGCTCACATGCTCAAAGCAGATTGAAGGGCCGATGGCGGACTTATTTGCCAAAATATTTCTCGAGGGCTTCACAGTTTTTGAGCATCACCTGCTCATAATATCCGGGATCGGCATCGGCCGGTCCCGAAGCCACAGGGTCAAGCTGCAACACGGGTACGCCGGTTTCGGCGGAAAGAGCGTGCACAGCCTTGTCCGAATATTGCGGCTCACTGACAATGACAACCGGTTTGTCCTGCCGGAGGCGGCGCGTCAATTCCAGTATGCGCGCCGCAGAAGGCTGGGCATGCTCGTTCTCCTGAATGACCGCCATCACATGCAATCCGGCGTCCCTGAAAAGATAGGCGGTGGCATCGTGCAGAAGGACAACTTTTTTGTTGGCAGCGCCAGCTCCGAGAGCGGCCAACCTGTGCCCGATGGCTTCCAGCCGCAGCGCATAGGCATCTGCGGCGCGCGCATACTCCTCCGCTCCCTGGGGATCCAGTTCACCGAGGGAGCGCGCGATATGGCGCACAATCCGCGCGGCCTGACGCGGGCTCGAAAATGCGTGCGGGTTCACCGCGCCGTGGGAGTGGTTGCACTGCTCCCCATGCTCATGGTGATGCCCCTCCCCGTGGACATGGTCATGGCTATGCCCGTCCTCCTGCGCAGCAAGCGGCTGTATGCCCACACTGCTGTCAATGAGAGGAATATGGCGACCCATGGCCCGCAGGGCCTTGTCCATAAAATCTTCCATGCCCAGGCCGTTGGCAACGATCACGTTGGCTGTGGACAATTTTTTCATGTCCCCGGTGGTCAGGGCATAGTCATGCGGGCAACCCGCCTGTGCGGGGATGAGCATATCCACACGCATACCGGGCCTGCCCTGGGCAACAGCACTGGTCAAAAGATATATGGGAAAAGTTGTCGCAACCACATGGAGCCCCGAAGGTGCGGCAAGGCACGGAGAGGGCAGGGACAGGATGCCGGTTGCCACGACACTCAAGGCCAACAGCAGGCATCTGCCTGCGGACAACAAAAATTTTCTGGTACTGCGCATGATTTTTCCCTGATATCTTGTGCGTTGTTTTTTTCTGTTGCACATGTCCACGCCACTTTTTTCAGGAGAGAAAGGCAAACCTGCCCCTGCTCAGCCGGATGCCCCGCAACAGCAAAGTCAGCGCGGCCCCTCCCAGAGCGCACTGCCAGTTTTCCAGAGCGCCCCAGGCAACCAATGCCAGAGCCAGCATGCCCCCCAAAGCCGCTGCGGTGGCATAGCTCTCCTCTTCTACCACCATGGCCACATCCCCCAGAGCCACATCACGCACAAGGCCGCCAGCCAGAGCGGACAGCAGGCTCAACACAAGACAGCCCGCAGCGGACATTCCCAAGGCGGCGCCGGAAACGGCAGCCACGCCGCCCGCCAGAGCCAGCCCCGCCCCGTCAAGCCAGTAAAAAGCCAGGCGCGCGTGCCGCCAGCGCCCCGCCAGGGCTCCCATACCGCCCCCCGCGACCGCCAGGGCGAGATATGCCCCGTTGTGCAACGCGGAAAGGGCAAAACCCGCCAGCAGATCGCGCACAAGCGAAGCGGCCAGACCGGACAATACCCCCAGCGATGCCGCGCCGCTGAAGTGCGCCCCGCCCGCAAGGGCCCGGCAGGATGTGGCTGCGGCCAGCGCAAGGCCGGCCGCAAGATCAAGCATGACAATGGGTTGACAAGAAAGCATGGTTATTTGGCATAGCCCACGGCCCGCCGCTCACGGATGACCGTAACACGGATCTGGCCGGGGTATGTCAGATTTTTCTCAATTTTTTCAGAGATATCCTTGCAAAGGATATAGGTACTGTCGTCATCAACCATATCAGAATTTACCATGACCCGGATTTCACGCCCGGCCTGAATGGCATAGGCCTTGCCCACACCGTCAAAGCTGGTGGCAATGCCTTCAAGGTCTTCCAGGCGTTTGACATAATTTTCCAGCAGTTCCTTGCGCGCTCCGGGGCGCGCCCCGGAAATGGAGTCAGCAGCCTGCACCAGAACGGCCAGGGCGGTGGAGGGCCGCTGGTCTTCGTGGTGGGCTGCGATGGCGTGGATTATTTCACTGTTTTCATGGTATTTTTTGGCAATGTCCGCGCCGATGAGCGCGTGCGGCCCTTCCACCTCGTGATCAACCGCTTTGCCGATATCGTGCAGCAAACCGGCGCGCTTGGCCTTTTTCACGTCCATGCCCAGTTCTGCCGCCATCATGCCGCACAGGGCAGCCACTTCCAGCGAGTGCTGCAATACGTTCTGGGTAAAGGAGGTTCTGTAACGCAACTGCCCGAGCAGTCTGACAATTTCGGGGTTGATGCCGTGCACGCCGGCGTCAAAGGTCGCCTGCTCGCCCACTTCGCGCACCTGGGCATCAAGCTCCTGCTCACATTTCTGCACAATGTCCTCAATGCGCGCAGGGTGTATGCGGCCGTCCTGGATAAGGCGCTCCAGAGCCATCTTGGCCACCTGCCGCCGCAAGGGGCTGTAGGCGGAAAGGATGACGGTCTCCGGTGTGTCGTCAATGATGAGGTCAACGCCCGTTGCGGCTTCGAGCGCGCGGATATTGCGGCCTTCACGCCCAATGATGCGCCCCTTCATGTCTTCACTGGGCAGGGTGACGGCAGTGACCGTCTGTTCGTTCACATAGTCACCGGCATACCGCTGGATAACGTTGCACAGGATTTCCTTGGCTTTTCTGTCAGCGGTTTCGCGGGCCTCTGTTTCGATCTGGCGGATCATACGCGCCGCTTCATGCCGCGTTTTTGCCTCAATCTCCTGAAAAAGCTTCTCTTTCGCCTCTTCTGCCGTGAAACCGGCTATCTTTGCGAGGCAAAGCTCCTGCTCGTCAATGCGCGTTTGCAAAAACAGCTCCGACTCGGCCAACTGACGCTCCTTGCGCGACAGTTCCTTTTCTGACGCCAGCAACTCGTGCTCTCTGGCTGTGGCCTTTTCCAGCTTTTCTTCAAGACGACCGCCCAGTTCGTCCAGTTTGCGCTCTCTTGCCTTGACCTCGCGCTCCCTTTCCTTGAATTCGCCTTCAAGCTCGCGCTTCTGGTGAAACAGATCGTCCTGCCCCTGCAGGAGGATTTCCTTTTTCTGCGCCTGCGCTTCCTTGCGCGCCTCCTCCACAATACGCCGGGCCAGTTCCTCGGCATCTCCCACGCGCCTGGTTGCGGAACGCTTGTGCACAAAAATCCCCAGCACAAGGCCCGACAAAGCCGCAGCAAACAGCGCGGCAATCAATAGCGGATCCATATATCCAGCCACTCCTTTCTCAATACGGAGGGGATCGCAAGGCGACGCCCTTCCGGCGAACGCCGACACCGCGCGGGTGTCGCGGCAAAATTACCCAAAGGGGCTGCTGTGGCCGGGCCGGATGCGGAAGGCGGCAAAAAGCCGATGACGTGCAACGGAAAAAACCTTGGTGCCCGAGGCCGAAAGGCCCGGCAGGGATACACGAATCCCCGGAACGTCGTGTCGTGATGCGGTGCAGAACCTGGATTTCCAGGTCGGGATTCTGTATGCCCTGATCAGGCTTCCCGAAAAAATCCGGGCATGCACACAGAGGACAGGAACGACTCCCTTATATATGCTTGTCAGGCCAGCACCGAAACAAAATCACGGGCGTTCCAGGGAACGCACGCCTACACCGAACTCTCTATCCGTGCAAGTATGGCGTTCAGGCGATTTTTCGCCTCCGCCATCTCTTTTTGCAACTGCAGCAAATCATCCGCCAGCCCAAGAGCCATGAAGGTCAGCAGAATATCCTTTGTCTGTCCTTTCGGGAATCGCAGCATCTGCTCATGAAAGCGTTCTTCAACCAAATGTACAGCTTCTTCCACGCGCCGCATGTCGACACTGGCCTTGAAGTCGATACTCAGGCCAAGAACCATGAGATTAGTCGTATGCTGGTCCACAAAAGCTACTCAATGCTGTCGTGTTCCTCAACTTTTCGCAAGAGGGCGTCAATACGCCTGCGGGCTTCGGCCCGCAACTGCCCTTCTTTTTCCAGATCAAGCGTCAGTCTGCGGTTTTCCGCCACAAGGGCGGTTTTTTCTTCTTGCAGGGCGAAAATCTGCGCATCCAGATACGCATATCCCTCTTTCAGGCGGCGGAGCTCATCCAGAAGAGCCGCGACCTGCGATTCGAGCCGCCCCAAAACGTCCATGCGGCATACCGTAGCACCGCAGAAAGCAGTTGGCAAGAATGGAGTCGGGGGCGGCCCTTACCCCTTTTTTCTCGGCAGGTTCTTCTGCTTGCTCCGGGCAATGGCCAGATCCCCGGAAGGCACGTCTTTGGTGACAACGGACCCCGCGCCCACCAGGGCCTCGTCGCCAACGCAGACCGGAGCGACCAGAGCCGTATTGCTGCCGATAAATGCCTCCCGCCCTATTTTGGTCTGGTATTTGTGCCTGCCATCATAATTGCAGGTGATTGTTCCTGCCCCTATGTTGGCTTTCTCGCCTACAACCGTATCGCCGAGATAGGCAAGGTGGTTGGCCTTGGCCCCTCTGCCCAGGTGCGCTTTCTTCAGTTCCACAAAATTGCCCACCCGGCTCTGCTCTTCCAGCACGGCGCCGGGCCGCAGGCGCGCATACGGCCCCACAAGGGCTTCTCCGCCCACAGATGCGCCTTCAAGGTGGGAGAAAGGGCGAATCTGCGCCCCGGCCGCAAGCACACAGTCGCGGACAATGCAGAACGATGCCACAGAGGCTCCGCGGGCGATTTCGGTTTTTCCGCAAATTTCGCACGGGCCGGAAAGCTCTGCGCCCGGCTCCACACGCGCCAGCGGGCCAACGCGCACCTGCTCCGGAGCGTGGATCATGACACCCTTCTCCAGAAGATTATCCACAATTCTGCGGCGCAGCATTTCTTCTGCCTGCGCCAGTTCGCGGGGAGAGTTCACTCCCAGAAGATTCTGATCTCCGCCGCACCGGACGCCGGATACGGCAAGCCCTTCGGCCACCGCCAGAGCCACAAGATCCGTGATATAATATTCCCCGCTCCTGTTGTCGTTGGTCAGGCGCGGCAGAAGAGCTTTCACCGCAGGCAGGGAAAGAAAATACATGCCCGCATTCACTTCACGGGAAACCGGACCATGTAGCGACGGGTCGTATTCCTTAGCCTCCACAATGGCGATGCTGCCGTCAGCATGCCGCACAACCCTGCCGTACGCTCCGGGATCATCCAGCTCAATGGCGGCGAAAGCCAGATCCTGCCCGGCGGATTCGGCCAGAAAACGCCGCACCACGCCCTCGGACAGCAGGGGGGTATCGCCGTTGACCACAAGAACATGCGTGCAGCCCGCCTGCTCAAGCGACGGGAAGGCCTGCATCAGGGCATGCCCTGTGCCCAGTTGTTGTTCCTGCGGCACAAAGCGCGCACCGGGAAAGGCCGCCCGCACCATTTCGGCCTTGTGCCCCACAACAATCCAGACATCCTGGGCAAAGACCGGCCGCAGGGCTTCCAGCACACAGGCCAGCATGGGTTCGCCCAGCAGGGACTGCAGGACTTTCGGTTTGTCAGAATGCATGCGCGTTCCCTTGCCTGCCGCCAGAACCAGAGCCGCATTTTTTTGCATGAGATCTCCTCCGGAGCATCCCGGTTTTTATTTTTTTGCTTTCCGCAGGGATTTTCCCTGAGCGCAACTGTATGCCCAAGCCGCCTTCGCAAAAAACAGATGCAGGCAGCGCCTACTGCGCCGACGGCCCGCCCGCCATGCCGCCCGCCACGCGGCACAGGCTTTCGGGGACGCCGGGCACAGCCAGAGAGGCCAAAAGCGTATTGCAGTGACGCCGCAGGCCGCCACTGTCGCGCGCGGCAAATTGCGGGAAAAGGTCTTCCAGAATCCGGGCAGCCTCAAGAGCGCCGGGCGTGAGGTCGGCGCAGATTTCCCGGCAGACCATGCAGGCGCGGGCAGCATAAAATCCCTGCAAGCGCCGCATGTCGGGATCTCTTGTTGCCAGCAAGTCTCTGTGCTCAAGAGCCGCATGCACAGCCGAGGCAAACAGATCCTGCATCTTTTGCCGCAGCGACGCATTGAAGGTAATGTTCAGGGCAATACCGGCGCACCCGCAGGCCAGGGCCAGCCAGGCTGCCAGTTTTTCATGCTCCGCCGCCAGACGCGAGGTTTGCAGCAGGTCAAAGGCAAGGCTGTGGATCACGACCTCGTGCATCCACATGTGCGGCCTGTTGTGCGTGACGTTCACGCCGTGTTTGCGGTAGACCACAAGCCCTTCGGGGCAAACGCCCGCGCGAAAGCCCAGGCTGAAGCAGCGCAGCCAGTATTCATAGTCCGCGCAGCCTTTCAGGGAAGTATTGAAAAGACCTGTCTGCCGCGCGACTTCCTTTCTGACCATGAAGCAGTGCACCGGAGCCACATTGGCATTGCAGACGTGGATATGCCCGTGGCTCCGCATCAGAGGCCACAAACGGTTCTCGCCCACGGCACCATCGGTGAAAATGTCAAGGCAGCGGCAGACGGAAAGCCCCAGATCCGGCTGCTCCTCAAACACCCGCAGATGCCGGGCCAGCACCCCCTCGGTCAGCAGATCATCGGCATCCAGAAAAACAAAAAAGTCGCCGCGCGCCCGCGCCAGCGCCTCATTGCGCGCCGCGGACTCCCCTCCGCACTTTTCGCGCCGCACATACACAATGTCGTTGCCCAGAGAACGGGCGACAGCCTCGGTATTGTCCGTGGAGGCATCGTCCGCCACCACAACTTCCACGTCAAGGCTGTCCGACCTCTGGCACAGGGCACTGGCAACGGCTTCGGGCAAAAAGCGCGCGTAATTGTGGGAAGGAATGAGAACGGAAACCAGCACAGGGGACGGCATACTCTCTCCTGAAAAGTCGGGGCGCGCATGCGGAAAGCGCACTGGCCTTCCGGCACAACAGGCAGCATGCGCCAAAAGGCAGTATAGACCAGGGCATCGTCCGTATCAAGGCATGCCGCGTCTTGCAGCCATGCCGCGCACAGGGTACATATCAGGGCATGCAGAATCTTTCCGCAGGCTTTTGGGGCTGGCAGTGGGCTTTCGCCGTTCTGGGCATCGGCGCACAGGCAGCGGCCGCCATGCCCGTGATCACGGCATTGACACTGTGCATGGAGCGGCACGGACAAAGCGCGTTGCGCATTCAGGGCGCGTATGCCCTGACGCGCCTCAATATCTGGCTTGCCTGTCTGGGGCCGCTGCTCGTTACGGGTGACGCGCTGCTGCTTTTGTCCGGTTCGGGCGGAACAGGGGCGCTTTGGGCCGCATCCCTGACAAACCCGGCGTTTCTGCCGTACACCACGTCTGTGGCAAGCTGGCTTGCGGGCATATTCTGTCTGCTCCTGTATGCCCAAAAGCATGCCGCGCCGCCGCTGCCGCAGCGCGCTGCCCCAAACAACAAGGCCTGCATTCCGGACGATGCGTTGCGCCGTGCGCAGCCCGGCCTGCGTCAACACCTGATTCTTGTCTGTCTGGCGGCGCTCTGCTTTTTCGCCGCGCGGGCGCTGCCGTACTGGCCTTTTGCCTCCCTGCCCCAGGGCATGGATTTTTCGCGGGCAGCCACCGCTGTTCTGAGTGGCGCGGCACACAATTTCTTTGCCGCCCTGTCGCCGGCCGGAGCCATTGCCCTGTTGGCGCTGCCCGTCATGCGTTCTCTGCTCCCGCACACCCCCTCTGCCATTGAAAGCGAGCAGACCGCCGCCCGCTGGTGCGCGCTGTGGGCACTGGCAGGCTATGTTCCCCGCTGCCTGGACCGCTGGGGAGTGCTTTTGGGCTTTGCGCTGCGCGACGGCGCACTGCCGGACTGGCTGGCGCTTCAGGCGCTGGCGCAAATTCTTCTGACGCTGGCCATCGCCTGCTGGGGCATTTTGTTCGGGATGCGTGCTCCCCGCAGGCTGTACTGGCTCAACGGGCTGGCGCTGGGCCTGCTGGCCGCGCGGGAAAGTCTGCCCTTTCTGGCGCGGCTTTTCTGAACAGCCCCCGGAGGACGCACGGCAAGGCTTTCTTCAGCCTGTCCCCCAATCGAGGCAGAAAAAAATGACGAGGAACAGCAGATATTTTTTGCAGACCACATACCGGGAGACAGACATGCGCTACACGGCTTTTGTGTTTTTGTGCCTTTTTTGCCTTCTTTTTTCTGCTGCACCGGCGACAGCCGAGCCGCGCGAATTCACGCTCTTCAGCGTGAATATGCCCGCCGGATGGGACGGCGAGGAGCGCCGGGGGTTCAAGTCCGAAAGCCCCGAGGAATACATGCTTGTGCTGGGGCTGCTGGACGAAAAACAGGAAAACCACGTGGCACTTGTCAGCATTTTTGTCCTGCCCAACGAGCATGGAGACAGCAGCTCCAGCCTGGCCACCAAACTGGCGGAATTTCAGGCCGACCCGTCCACTCCCCGTCAGGAAGGGCCGTTCTGGAGCTTCAGCGGGACGCCCCGGAGCCAGACATTCAAAGCCCTTGCTGTCACCAGAGTCAGCACCACGCCGGAAAAGGTGCTGATTGCCATTGTGCAGGACCCTGAACAGCGCGGGGCGGAAAGCATTTTTTCCAGCCTGCGGGGCCTTACACCCCAGGCACGGCTGCTGCTGGGGCAGAAGCCGGAATAGGTGATGGCTGTAGCGCACGCTCCTGCGCATACAGTTTCAAATTTCTGCCATTGCTCCCACCTGATGGGGCATAAAAATGTCGCGGTGATCTGATTGCTTGGGCATGGAAATTGTGCTATTGCTAACCCAATAATCGCGCAAGAGAGTTGAAAATGGCGCCAATCATGATCGTCCTGTGGCTTGCCTCAAATGTCCATATTGCACTGAGTGTATTGATTCCTGCCCACCAAGAGCGTTAAAATATACAATTTCTGGATTTTCTCCATATACACTATAACAGATGCATTGAATTCGGACAATGCATTGGTTTATGCCCAACATCAGAGATAAAAATAGAGGCTGTTTATGAGAATGCTTTTATTGATTATAATGATTTTTCATTACTCCATATGCTCTGCAGAATCTATTGGAAGAATAGACAAATATAAACGTATTATGTATAATATTATTTTTGATATAGGAACCACTGACAGGGAGGCATACCTGAATATAATAGACAGTATAAACAGTGAAAATCGTCCTAAAATTGCCATTTACCATACAAATGACAATGATGCCGGAGTTACTGACTATTCCGCAGCTTTTTTGATCAAAAATAAAGATGGCGTTGTACTTTTTCACAGATTTTTCACCGGCTCTTTCAAAAATGATCATTCCGATGTATCAAAACTGCCGCTTGCGCGAACGCCGCTGATGTCACGTGAACAATTTCTTGACGGACTGATGCAAGACCCGGATGGGTACATACCTCTTACAGAATAGCCCATTGGGCCACCCTGTTTTCATTGCTGCTCCAACACCTCGGGTTTGAATTTTATTGTCCCACTTTGGGAGGGTTAAAACCCC
>ERZ773099.1834-NODE-1834-length-15330-cov-11.189067_pt1 | contig 15330 bp, 13 predicted proteins | sample MGYA00511120_ERZ773099 | MGnify/ENA primary metagenome ERZ773099 (study PRJEB29015, sample SAMEA2738012) | human oral metagenome | biome: human oral; feature: human-associated habitat; material: dental | place: China | collected 2104 ... | reverse complement strand
CCGCGTACCTGGGGAAGCGCGACAGCGGGGCGGAGCCCTCGCAGACCATGTAGTGGGCCAGCGACAGCACCTGGTCCCACGTCCCCGGCAGCGCGCGCCTGAGCGCGGCGGCGACGCCCGACTCGTCGGCCACGGCGTCGAGCAGCGCGCACGCGCCGCAGGACCCCCGCCTGGAGGCGGGCGACGGGGCCGACGCCCTGGTCGGCCTGTTGGGCACGACCTCGCCGGTCCCTGGGTCGACGTGCCCGACCAGCCTGCGCCTGCCGTAGCGCGACCGCCTCCCCCTTGGGTCCCACCTCGCCTCGGCCTCGCACGCGCACGCGGCGCCCGTGCGCCCGTCGGCCTGCCTCATCGGGGCCACGCCAGCCCTCCCCGCCGTCAGGGGACCGCGTCATGCACTATGTGACGCATGGCGTGGTCACAGGACGCAAGATATGGGAGCCGGACGGGCTCCCATGCACAATTCATCTACATGATGTGGTGGCAATCAGCTCGCGTCACACAAAGACGGGAATGCAGGTTGTCCCGGCGGTGACGACGAGCTCGGCATCCTCGATTCCGTGACTCCGTAGTTACGGAATGCACTTTTTCGCGAGAGTATGATGTCAGAATGCGCTTTTCCGTAGAATGCGCCTTTCCTCACCTGGGCAAACGCGGCGCCGGCTCACGGAAAAGCGCATTCTGGCAGGCTGACTCACGGAAAAGCGCAGTCTGGCCCGCGCCCCCAGAGCACACCTCACGGAAAAGCGCACTCTGGCCGCGCCCCCGGGGCGCACCTCACCAAAAGACGCATTCTGGCTGGGGCGTCACCTCCAGAATGCGTCTTTCCGTGACGTCAAACCCCCAGAATGCGCTTTTCCGTAAAATGCGCTTTTTCTCACCTGCGCAAACGTGGCGTCGGCTCACGGAAAAGCGCATTCTGGCAGGCCGGCTCACGGAAAAGCGCACTCTGGCAACCGCTACCTCACGGAAAAGCGCACCCTGCACGTCGGGCCTCACGGAAAAGCGCACTTTGGCCGCGCCCCCGGGACGTACCTCACGGAAAGGCGCATTCTGGCTGGGGCGTCACCTTTAGAATGCGTTTTTACGTGAGGTGCCTCACCAAAAGGCGCACTCTGGCGGTTCTGGAGCTCGCAGAATGCGTCTTTCCGTGACGTCAAACCCCCAGAATGCGCTTTTCCGTAAAGGCTGTGTTAACCCTTGTTTGATATTTTTGACCTCCAGTCGTATGCTTCTCCCGCACCCGGAGGTGAGGAGGACGGCATGTCTGCGAAGGGGTTGGAGGCAATCGTTCGCGCGATGCGCGACGACGAGCGGGAGAGGATGCTCGAGCTGCTGCTGGAGGCGATGGCGGGGGAGCTGCCGCCCGAGGGAGACGAAGCGCGGGACGCCTGCCCGAGGTGCGGGTGCACCCACGTCGTGAGGCGCGGGAGGGACGCCGACGGCGGGCAGAGGTGGCTCTGCCGGGGGTGCGGCAGGACGTTCCGCGCCTCCACCGGCAGGACGCTCGCGACGACGAAGCTGCCGACCGCAACCTGGCACCTCTACGCCCGGCTGATGGCGGGCGGCGCGACGCCCGGGAGCTGCGCCGCGGCCTGCGGGGTCTCGCTGCGGACCAGCTTCTCGATGCGCCACCGCCTCCTCGAGGTGATGGGGTCGTCGCTCCCCGCCTTCGAGGCGGGGCCCGGGTGCGCCGCGCGGGCCGACGAGACGCTCGTGCCCGACTCGCTCTCGGGCAACCACACCTTGGCGGCCTCGGGTTTCTCGATGCCCCGCCCCGCGCGGCGTCGCGGCGGTGACGGGGCGACGGGCGGCGCGGGCGGCGATAAGGCGGGTGTGCTCGTGTGCGCCAACGTGCGCGGCGGCGTGTTTCTCAGGGAGGCCTGCAGGGGAAAGCTCGGCGTCGGCAGCGCCAGGGAGGCGCTCGCGGGGTGCGCGCTCGCCGGGGCCGTCGTGTCGACCGACAGGCAGAGGGGCTACGTCCGCGCGCTCGCGGAGATGGGCGTGGCGGCGCACCAGAGGTTCGCGTCCTCGGGATCGAGGGCGCCGCTCAACCTCGTGAACGCGATCCACTCGGCACCCGAGGCGTTCCTTGCCAGGTTCCGCGGCGTGTCCACCAGGAGACTCCACGGCTACCTCGTGTGGTTCACGTGGTTGCACGAGGCCCGTCGCTCCGACGACCCGATCGGGCTGCTCGGCGACCAGCTCCCATGCTCTCCGTATCGACTGACGTGGAGACAGAGAGTCGCCGCGCCGTACCCGTTCCACCCCGAGCTCGCCGTATCAGGATAGGGTTAACACAGCCTTCTCGAGAATTCCTGGGACCATGGCGACGCGGGGAGTGAGCGTCCCCGTGCGTTGGGATCGCCCGTGGCGTGGCGTGACGCCGCGAGATGTGACGCCGGCAAACCGTGCCCTTCCGTGAGGGCCCGGCGTCAGTGCGCGCCTGCGGCATGTGTGAAGGCAAGCGTGAGAATTGAGCATTCTCGTTCGACGATGGTACGTGTTGAGCTTATGAATAGGTTGGGGATGACCGATCCGCTGAGAGGGCCTGCCCGTACGGGATGATGCTCATATAGCGCTCCTTAGCGTTAGGAGTAAGGAGAGGATAGACGCCTTGACTGCCAAGCTGAAGGCAAACGGATATGAGCTTGTCAGTAGACCAAGGACAACCGGGGATGGCTACCATGAAAGCCGTATCGTTGCGACTGAGTAAAACCAGATTGAAGCCACTATTTGAGTGATGAGAACACAACTCCCAGGTCGCCTCGATCACCTCAGTGAGCGATAGTATGCACCGAGTGTCATTTTGAAGCGCGCTCGACAGGGACGTCGTAGCAAAGAGGACAGCAGCCTATGCGAGTGGTTGCCCGTGGGAAGCGAACTCCCAAATCGATCAAGCGTCTCCTTGACATATGGAAGAGATCGGTAAGACGACTCAGCTGTTTCTCCCAGGTTTTGGATCAGGGCTATTCTGGCATACATACCGCTTGCCCTCGAGAGCGCCTTGCGCTTCGTCATAGCAGAGGAGGAGGCGAAGCGCCTCTGGGGATTCATGGACATCGACGGCCATAAGCTTATGATGCTGTTTGTCGTCGCAGACGAACGTGGCAAGGGGGTAGGAAGTAAGCTTCTGGAGTACGGCATTGCGGCGCACGCCATAAGCGAGTTCACGGTCAATGGGCAGAGCCCTCAAGCGATAGGACCCTACAAGCACAGGGGGCTTACGGTCCGCAGTCGCTCCGACATCGACGAGCAGGGCGATCCCCGCCCAGTCCTGCTGATGGGGCGAGACCCGACTGGCACAGTGCCCTTCGTAGAATATAACCGGCAGTGGGAAGGAGGACGCCTGTGAACCTCGGCATGGAGGACGAGCGCACAGAACACAAGAGGTCGACGGGCGAGATGCGCGAGGGCATGGAGTCAATCGCCTCCATCCTCAACAAGCACGGCCACGGCACGCTCTACTTTGGCGTGCGCAACGACGGAGAGGTCGTCGGCCAGGATGTGAGCGACAAGACGCTGCGCGACGTGAGCCAAGCCGTTGGTAACCGCATCGAGCCCAGGATCTACCCGCAGATTGAGCGCTTGGAGACCCCGGACGGCAGGGCGTACGTCAAGGTGACGTTTTCCGGAGGCGAGCGTCCCTACGCGTGCGACGGCAGATACCGCATCCGCAGCGCCGACGAGGACGTCCCCTTGAGCGCGTCCGCGCTCGAGAACATGATGTTGGAGCGCGCGGCCGGGAGGGACCCCTGGGATGGCCGCAGTTCGGGCAAGCCCGTCTCCACCGTCGATGAGGAGGTGCTGCGCAGGTACGTCGCGCGGGGCGTACAGGCCAAGCGGATCCCGTTCCAGTACACCGACGCCCGCGACGTGCTCTCGCGCCTAGGACTGCTCTGCGAGGACGAGATGCTGACGAACGCGGCCATGGTCTGCTTCACAAACAGACCCCAGGTAGGCTTGCGCATGGGAGTGCTCGCAGACAGCGACCGCGTGGACATCCTCGACAACCAGCAAGTCTCGGGATCGCTGTTCGCACTCGTGGACGCCGGAGAGACCTACATCGTGAACAACATCCGCCGCGCGCTTGTCATCAACGCAAGCGTGTCACTGCAGCGCAGGGAGGTGCCCGAGATCCCCCTGAACGCAATCCGCGAGGCACTCTACAACGCCTTCAGCCACCGCGTCTATGAGACGAATGCCGCCGTTCAGATCGACATCTTTTGGGATAGCGTTGACATCTACAGTCCGGGCCCCTTCCCACCCGGAGTCTCGCCCGACGACTTTCTTGCCGGCAGGTCGGCGGCATCGAACCCGCGTAACGTGCTCATCGCCCAGACGCTCTACCGTTCCGGTGACATCGAGTCCTACGGCACGGGGTTGCAGCGCATCAGGCGCTCCTGCGAGGCGCAGGGCACGCCCGTCGAGATCTTCGAGCGCACCAGCAGCGTCCACGTGAAGTTCACGCGCCAGGAGGCCCTAGACGGTGTCGGGCGCCTCGGACCCTTCGCCGACAATCCGCCGGAATCCGCCGAAAACGACAGGGCTTCCGACTGGCTCTCCCTGCCGACAAGCGACAGGAGCGTGTGCGAGTACCTGTCTGCTCACGGTCCCTCGTCCCCGCGGGAGATATCTGCCGCGCTCAACATCCCAGTGCGCACGCTCCGCGACATAGCAGGTCGCCTAGAAGACAGCGGCCTGATATCCTCCTCGGGCACAACCAAGAACCGGACCTACGAGCTTTTGGAGCGCGGCTGAGTCGGACCCAAGGGAGAGGCGGCCCACCGCAGGCTCGGCGAGAACTGGCGGGCGGCATCGGTACAAAGGAAGTTGAATGCCCCCCTGAGAAGCTCGGCATAGGTCCCGTCGGTCTCCCGCTGCTTGAGGCAGGGGGAGGCCGGACAACCTCATCACCGGGTGCTACGGGGTAGCGGAATCCAACAGGTCAAGGCTCCGGCACACGTAGAGGCTAACGGTGCACCCTCGTTGGACATGCTCTTTGCCCTGCGCCTGGCAGCAGGCGTACCCGCACACCGATACGTTCCTCATCCGAATGGGCGCGTGAGGAGACAGCACGACATCCTAGACAAGCTGGCTACGACTTGTCGACCACGTCATAACTCTTCGGGAATTGCTCCGCTTGATCGCCCGCTCCGCCATCCGCCCGCCCGCCACGGGGGCGCCTTTCGCCGGAGTCACCCTCATCATCGATGCGAGGCGGTGAGCCAGAGCCCCTTGGGCTCGAGTCCCACGCTATGCGGTCGCCCCTCCGTGACATCCATGCACCGCATATAGCCGGATGACCAATAGCGCTGTCGCAACGGTTGCGATAAGCGCCCATAGCTCGCTCACCGGCAGGGGCATCATCCCTTGCTGATAGAGTGCCGCCCCGCCGTCCGCAAGCGCATGCAGCGACACCGCCCCAAATATCCAGGCCTTGCCGATCCTGCCGCTGACCGCCATCCACACCAAGACAGACAGCACGATATGCAGCGCCATCGAGACGATGCGCTCGAGTCCGGCGACCAGGTATACCGCCGGGGCGATTCCGAGAAGAGCGTCTATCTGCTGGGCGGCATGCGCCCGCGAGACGTCGGGCACAGTCGCGAGCAACGCGTCAGCGCCGCCGGCATTGTTGAGCGCAAGCGCGAGAGCTATGTTCGATATCATCGACAAGCCCACGATCATCATGGCCTCGACTCCCCCATGGCCGATGCCGTAGCCGATGGCGCAGGGCAGGTCGTGATCCACCTTCCCAGACCGCAGCAGGAGCATGAACCCGCAGCTGCGCCCCAGCTCCTCGAACACGCCTGCGGCAAGGGCGGCATATAGGACAAAGGCGACCGGCGTGGACCTCAGCCCGGGAAACGCAGCGAACACCAGTGCATGGACAAACTGCTCGAGAAGGCCGGCAAAGACGATGAACACCAGTACGCCGACGAGAACCGCCCTGACCTGGACGTGCAATCGATTTCTCGCAACGACAAGCGCCGCGATCGGCACGCCAAACGAGATCACAGCCGCAACGATCATGCAAGCCAGCGACGCATCCGAAACCATACCGGTCAGCCCCCTCCCTCGAGCCATCCGCGAAAGACCGCATGCGAAAGGGGCACGTACCCAACGGCCGCCACGCCCTCCCATATGTATGCGGACTCGCCCACCATCTCAGGAGTGTACCACTGGGCGATCGATATCTACGCCATGCTCGCCCGTCTCTCCTTTGCGTTGCTCACCCTACTTAGGGCGAGTACGCCCGCCAGAAGCCAGACGGCACAGCCGAGACTCGTCACCTTGATCCGATCGATTTGGCCCCGACCGCGTGTTTTGAACGGAAGGTGGGTGACAAGACCGCTCGCCGCAACAGAGAAGCTCATAGCAAGTTATATGATAATTAGGATTAATCAGATAAGTCAGCGTAATACGGATATTCTGGAATCACTGCAGCATTTGATGACACAGGAGGTAGTCATGAGGTACGAGACCCATCATCACCGCCGTGGGGCAGGATCACAGGGCGGCAGGAATCATCGCGGCAACGGATGCTTCGGACCACGCGGCCCCCATGGGAACCATATCATGGGCACCGTCACGGTTGACGGGCGCGGTCAGCTCGTCGTGCCCCGCGAGGCGCGTGACGCGCTCAGCATCCAGGCAGGAGACCGTTTCGTCGTCTTTGGAAACGAACGTCGCAGATCGCTGCACCTTGTGAGTGCCGATTACTTTGACAGCTTTGCCGATATGCTCCTGTCCCGCTCGAACCACCTGGAGAAGCTTGCACGCGACATCCGTGGCATGTCTGGGGACGAGAATCCCCGGGAGACTGAGGGGCCAGACGAGGATGCGGACGGCAGGCCGGACGGTGACGATGCGTCCCCGTCGACTCCGGACGTGGGCAGGCTGAAGGAGTAACCATGGACAGGGATCACTACGAACGCATCGTGCATCTCTTCGCGCGCTTGGGCCTGGGGCTCTGGTGCCTCAATGCGAGCAAACACCTTCGCTCGACAGGCAGAGGAAGATCGAACACGGGATCTGCACGCGCCAGGCAAGGCAGTTCAAGGGAAGCGCTGAGAGGCTCAGTGGACTCATCATTAAGCGTGACCAGTACCTGAGCGTTCGCGTCAACGTGCCACCGCGCGAGTACACCGAGGAGTTGAGTATGCTCCAGGCCAGCGTGCCGCCGGGGTTGCGTCGGTTTTTGTGATGTGCGAGGGGTGGCGAGCCTGTCCGGCAATCGGCCCCACGTCGAGATGGCGTGCGTATCTGCACAGGTTCCCTGCATCACCCTCCTCCCAGGCCTTCTGTGGCAGATTGGCACAGGAGGCTGGATGATGGTGCCTCTCTCGAGGGCCTCTAATTGCGCGTGACCAACGACAGATACTTCGCTGGAACGGTCTTCGTCAGCCAGACGCCGTTTTTGGATAGGAAGAACTCGTGGCCATCGCCCTGCATCGCCGCCGAGCTCACCGCAAACGCAACCGGGCGCCCATGCCTCGCGCCGACTTTGATCACGGTATCTGGATCAGGGGAGAGGTGCACGTAAAGGCGCCCCTTCGGGACGAGTCCCGCCTCTTGGATCGACGCGATGTTTCTCTCCGCCGTGCCGTGAAAGAGGGTGGGAGGAGGGATCGCGTGCTTTAGCTCGACATCAACGTCTACGGAGTGCCCTTGGTTTGCCCTGATCAGCGTATGGTCCTCATTGAACGAGTATCTGCCCTTCGAATCGGTGGATACGATCTCCTCCAGAGTCTCAATCGTGAATTCCTTGGTATTAGACATGCCACGAACCAAGGCGCTCACGTTCGCTCAGCCATGCTCGTCCAAGGCAATCCCAATCTCCTCGGGCCTGTGCCGAAGGATCAGTGCCAGGAATCTGCTGGCGGATACGTGAGCCTCCTTAGGCCCCATTGGATTTCCCTCCCCTTGACTGGCCGATAGACCCTTCGACCGCGCTCTTGAGCCTACCCCGGACATCGGGAGGCTCATCGCGCTGCTTCCGGCCCGGATCGGCGAAGTCGTGGATGATCTCAAGCCTGACAGGTTTACCGATCTCAAAGCAAGCTGCGCCGTCGTTGTCGCTACGCCCTGCGGAAGAAATGAGCTTTCGCTCGGGACATCTTTCGAATCTCGCGAGCGAACGTGCCGAGCTTACTCGGAGATCCTCCGCAAGAGCTCCTGCATTCTGCTCTCGAAGTACTCCGCGGGGACGAGCGCGACGCCCGTCTCGTCGCTGAGCACGATCAGGCGATCCCCGGCTGCCAGCTCGAGTTCGTCGCGGGCGGCCTTGGGGATGACGACCTGCCCGCGCTCGCCGAGGGTGACCGACCCCCATATGCTCTTGCCCCGCAGGGCGGGCGGGACGACGCCGACGCCGTCCGCAGTCTCCGTCCCCATCAGGCCGTCGATGGTCACCCCGTACAGCCCCGCAAGCCGCGACGCCTTCTCCACGTCGGGCACCGTCGCGCCGCTCTCCCACTTCGCGTAGGCCTGGCGCGATATCTCGATCCTCTCGGCGACCTGCTCCTGCGAATAACCGTTCAGCATCCTGAGCATCACCAGGTTGTCCTTGAGCACGCGGCACCCCTTCCTACAGATCGGTCCTCTCGAAATCCTCGCACGCCCTCCTATACGACGAGCATGTTAGCACGGCAAACAGCAGCGTCCCGACAACAAGCAGCGTCATCTGCAGCGCCAGGTGGTCGAAGCCGAACGCGTTGAGTGCCTGGAGCCCCGGGAAATGGTGCAGCGCCTCCGCGACGCCAATCGTCAGGGACATCGCGACCATGTAGGTAATGAAGGGCCTGCCGAGTCTGTGGGAGGTCCTGAAGAAGCCCCCGACGAAGATCGCGTTGAAGAGGCCAAAGACCACGAGGGCCGCCCCCAGGAAGAACGGGTTCGCATTCATCAGCACGTTCTGGCGATACACGGGCGCATCCGCCAGGGCCGTCATGCGGACGAGCGTGAGCGCGGCCATCACCGCGAAGGCGCAGAGCTCGATGAGCATCACGAACTGGTACTTACCCCTGACCACGTCGCGCTTGGCCACCGGCAGCAGAGCGGAGAACACGATGTCGTTTGCCTCCCGTGCGCTCTGGAAGCTCTGGAATATGCCCAGCGTGACGAAGAAGGTGCCGAAGAGTATCGGGTAGCCCGGTAGCAGCGCGGCCAGGCGCATCTCCTTCCTCAAGAGCGCGCCCATGGCCTCGCCTCCCTCTCCAGCCTCAGGAACACCTCTTCCAGCGTCTCGCCGGGCCTGCCGTGGCCCTCCATGAATGCCGCCATGGGACAGCTTGCCCGTACCTCGCCGCAACTGATGTAGATGATGTCGTCCGCGCACCGTTCCAGGTCCGAGGTGATGTGCGTCGAGAACAGGATCGTCACGCCATGCCCTTTGAGCGTGGTGAACAGCTCCAGGAGCTCATCGCGCGAGAACGGGTCCAGGCCGCTCGTCGGCTCGTCGAGGATCAGCACCTCCGCCCGGTGCGAGAGGGCAAGGAGAAGGTTGAACTTGACCTTCATGCCCTCCGAGAGCTCGATGGGCCGCTTTCCCTCGTCCAGCGCGAACATCGCCAGGTAGCTTTGGTAGGCACCCTCGTCCCAGTTCGGGTAGAACGTCTTGGTGACGTCCACGATCTGGCGGATGAGCTTTCTCGGGTACCAACTGACCGTGCCGGTGGAGTAGCCTATCTGCTGCTTGATCTGGGTCTCGTGGCCCATGAGGGGCAGGCCGAAATAGGAGATCTGCCCGCCGTCGGCATGGACCAGGTTCAGCATGGACTTTATCGTCGTGGTCTTGCCGGCGCCGTTGCGACCGATGAACCCGGCTATCCGTCCTTCCCCGAGCGAGAAGGAGACGTCACCCAGGCGAAACGCCGGGTACGCCTTGCTGAGGGCTTTGACTTCTACGATGCTCATGCAACCTCACATTCGTATGATTCGTATGATTCGTACAAATATCGTAATGTTTGGTTGTCTCATGGACAACCAAGCGAAGTTGACACGCTTTGCCAATTTCGGTTGCCTTCTGCTGCGCCTGCCGCCCAGCAAGAGACCCAGCGAGACGGGCGAGCACGGGCGCCGACATCCCTCCATGGGGATCGGCCGGACGGTGCACGCCCTGTTCTCCATGCAGCCTGAGGCGAGAGGCGCAACCAGCTAAGGGTGCCGGGGACGACCAGCGAAAACGTGACTCGTCTGACCTCTGAGCCCCACCTTATGATCATCTTCCATGGATGCCCTAAACGCCTGAATGCGGCGCACGCCGGCAAAGGAGAACGGTTTCGGGAGAACGGCTTTCTGAATGGCCATTACGATTCTCAACCACCTATTAACTCGGGCATCCGTCGCACATTGCCAGTTAGGTGTTAGGCATGGTTCTCGGCTTGAGCGAAGCTCCGACTGCGGTTGCGGCAAGCTTTGCCGTGGAATTTGCAATGGAGGCTTTGTTAGACCGCTTCGAGATGTCCCTCGCCAAGGCCACCCGGGGTGTTGTGCGTGCTAGCAGCTCATCTGCGTCATCAGGCTCGCACCGGTCGCAGGGCGAGGCTACGACGGCAGCGCGTTCCTCGCCTGATGTGGCCCGCCGCAGAGACGAACGATATTTCGACGCACAAGACGCGTGTCGGCGATATAAGGCGGATCGTCGATCATCTCTCATCAAAGGGAGTTTCGCTCGCCGAGGAGCCCGCGTGCACTGTCAACGATGGGGATGCCCTCGATCATGTGGGCCTCGTGCCTGGTCCTCGCCACAAGAGCCTTCGGGTACGCGTCCTTGATCGACAGCGGCGGCGACAGCTCCCGATCCAGGGTTTCCTTGGATGTGGTGTCATCGCTCACTTAGGCCACGAGAACTACCGAAGGCTCCTAAAAGATGTGATTACTTGGTACTGGATACTAAAAGAACGCATCGTTAGGCTTACTCCCACTCAACAGTTATGCGACCCGAAAACACGCCCGTCTCATGCGTCCCTTCCAGCTGGTGCGGTCTGGTGCCGCCACGTCCGAAAGACCCGCGAGTTTTGCTGATAGCCAGCTGGTAGTCAGAAAGTGGCTACCAAGGTGGCAGCCAGTTGAGGGGGGGGTAAATCGTCCTGGCAGGGGGGTAAATCCGCTGACCTGAGGAAACAGGTGGTAGCCAACCCTCCGAGAACACGAAGTGGCTACCACCTCCGAAAATGCGCCGAAAGCCCGATTCTGGATTGCATACGGGGAGTAAAAGGGATGCCGTCACCGTAGAGCATATACTCGCCCATCATCTTCTTATGTGTGACGCACGTGACATCTCGTAGTGGGTCGAGAACGCATTCGAACTTCGCCGCCGAAAATGACTGCTGACGCCCTCAGCGCATAAAAATAGAGCGAGGCCCGGTGGGTCCCGCCCTTACAAAACCCGAAGGTTTTACATGTACGTATATTAATACCCGTTGGGGAGCCAGATGTCAACCAGCTTCCACACGAAGTCGAAGTACGACACGATGCCGTCGTTGGCGCGGGAGAGCGCGCCGCAGCCCTCGGCGTAGTTTCTTACCTCCGCGAGACGAGCCGCGTGCCTCGCCCTCGTGGAGTCGCGTGTGCAGAACTCGCCGTCCGCGTAGAGCGTTGCGGCGATTTGCGAGACCCTGAGGTTGGCGAGCTTGGAGCGCCTCGCCTTGGTGTTCTTCATTCCATGCTCGTTGAGTGCGGCGGAGATGAGCCTCGGTGAGCTGAAGGACGTGCGCTCTGAGCTGCGGGAGAACCCATTCACGATCAGGCTGTTGTGGGCGCAGGCGTTGCGCAGGGCACGGACACTCTTCAGGACGTAGTGCTGGGCCTTCATCTCACCATTGTTCCAGCGCGATGCGCAGTAGCGCCACAGGTCCGCGAAGGTCCCGAAGTCGATGACCTCGAGAAACACCCAGACGGGATACTCGCCGGAGTAGTGGGCGATAAGGTCGCCGGAATACTCGTCGTGCGCCCGACCTTCGCCGCCCCTGGCCCTGAGGGCGCCCTCGATGCGAGTGCGTTGCTTCGAGCTAATCGACGCGAGGTAATCAGCGATAAGCGCATAGCCGTCTTCGCCGTGCTCCCCGCACATGCGCAGCAGACGCATCTTGGCGAAGTGCTCGACGTCTATGGTCGCGGAGAGGAGCGCCTCGCGCAGGCGTCTGTCTATGGCGGAAAGCTCTACCAGATCCTCGAAGTCGAGGTTCACGTAGGCGCCTGGGTTGCCGCCGTCGACCTGACGAAAGTAGAGCTTCCTGTAGGCGGCTACCCTGAGATAGTTGTTCGCATCCGAGAGGTACGCCACCGCGTCTGTCTCTGAGCAGAGCTCGAACGTCACACCCCTGGACTTCAGGTGCTCGACCAGCTGCTCCGCCGCGAGCATCGGCTTGCGCGCCCTCATGTCTTCCGCCATCTTCCCTCCTATCTTCGCGCCATCCATTCTACCGCCCATTGCCCAATCTCACATAAGCCTGAACATAACCTTGAACAGCAACTTAAGGAGACACAGAATAAAGATCCCCCCCGGCGTAGCCGGGGGCTTTAGTAACGCCCCATAGGGACTCATCACGACAGCGGCATTGCCGCGACGGGCCGGTGGCCGCTGCCGTCAGGCCCCCGTCGGGGGCATTCCCGCTACCCTGTGCGGCTCCCGTCAGACTGCCGCCGGACGTGCCTCCCGGCGGCCGGCTCGCCGGGGCCGACGGTGCCCGCGCGGTAGCCCCTCGCCCACGTCGTCCGGTCCCCGCTCGCAAGGCCCCCGCCCCTGGTGCCACTCGCGCGGCGTGGTCGCGCCCCTGCCCCCCCGGCCTGCCCACCACGTCGCCCGCGCCGCGCCTGGGCGCGATCCGGAGGCAGGTACGCGTGTGGTCGGGGCAGGCGCCCCCCCTCCGCCATCCCGGCGCCGCCCGCCTGGCCGGCCAGCATCCCGGGTATCTCGCCGACCTCCCTTTCGGTCCCGCCGCACGGCACCCTCCCGCGACGCCTCGGCACCCGCGCCGCGTGGCACGCGCAATACCGGCTCGTGTGCGATAGGCTGTCCTTGTCCATAGTTCCCGCCCTTCTCGGGCGGCGCAGCCGCCCCTCCGCGCCCCCGTGGCAGGGCGGGAGCCGCCATCGCGGAAGGACGATGGGGGTGGAGCCACCGCTGGCACCACTGGCATGGCCAGTGGCTTTCTCACCAGAGTAAAGCATGACCCATAAGCCTGCAATTTTGACAACTTTAGGCAACAGACACCTGCCAAAGCACGCACTCATCAGTCAAGGCTGTTTGGGTTGAGCAGGAAATCGAACAGCCCCATAGTGAGGATGCCATCGTCATCCATGTAGGGACGCATGACGCGGTTCACAACCACGATCTTCCTGAAGCTATCCTCGATAAGATTGAGTGAGCGCTTCTCCTGAGCAGCTTTCTCCGGCGTGTCGAGCTGCAGCGCAGACTGGATGTAGTAGCGGCGATAGCCGAGGTTAGCCACAAAGTCCACCTCGTAGCGACGGCGCTCGTCGTGGCCATTATTCTTCATACGCCTGTCCACTACGCCCACATCGACGGAGAACCCTCGGGCGCGCAGCTCGTTGTAGATGATGTTCTCCATGATGTGAGACTCTTCTATCTGCCGAAACCCCAGCCGCGCATTCCGAAGCCCCATGTCTTCGAAGTAGTACTTCTTGGGCGTGCCAATGTACTTGCGCCCCTTCACGTCGTAGCGGGTCGCTTCGCTCACGAGGAACGCCTCCCCGAGGTGCCCGATATAGCGCTTGACGGTATCGGCGTCGAGCCTCGAATGCAGTTCGCTTCTGAACGTTGCCTCGATCTTCGAGGGGTTCGTGAGCGATCCGATGGATGAGGCGAGCACGTCCAGCAGACTCTCGAGCTCCTGCGACTTGGTAAGATGGTTTCGCTCGATGACGTCCGAGAGGTAAACCTCCTCGAAAAGGCCTGTAAGGTAGGACACTTTCTGCTCGGGGGCGTGCATGGACAGGGTGAGAGGCAGGCCGCCGTACATAACGTACTCGGCCCAACCTGCCTGACGGTCGCCGTCGAACGCCTGCATGAACTCCGCGAAGGTTAGCGGGTGAATACGAACCTCGTCGCCTCTGCCCCTGAACTCGGTCATCACGTCGGTGGAGAGCAGCTTGGAGTTGCTTCCGGTCACGTACACGTCGACATTGCGACGATGCAGCAACCCGTTGAGAACACCGTAAAGCGCGGGAGGCTCGTCTTTGCTCCTGAGCTCCTTCACGGTGATGGCGTACTGTATCTCGTCGAGGAGGACATAGTAGACCCCTCGATCGTTGCCGATCCTCTCCATGAGGTAGTCGTAGAGAGCGTCGACGTCGCGGTAGCGCACATTTGCCCTGTCGTCTAGAGCCAATGCGATTATGTGGTCTTCCGGGACTCCCGACTCGATGAGATGGCGGACAAATAAGTCGAACACCAGATAGGTTTTTCCGCAGCGCCTTATGCCCGTGACAACCTTGATCATCCCGTTGCCCTTGCGGACGACGAGGTCGTTCAGATACTTGTCACGCCTAATCTCCATGCCGCATCGTCCCCTCTGCACGCAAGGTAATAATACGGTATTTATGACGCAAGCGTCAATTTTTCCGAATTTTTTTCCCACTCTATTGTTGATATTCGGGATTGGGTGAACTCAAAGTGCTGTCTGCCCTGCGCATACATTTACTCCCGGCAGGGCGGAACCGTCCCAAAATCGGAACTCACCTGGAACCCGGCACTGAGTTCCACTTTAGCACGCGATAACGGAGAATAAATGTACCTTACTGGTGAGTAAACGTCTGGTGCGGAAACAAAGAATCGTGACGCACGGCTGAATTCATGCCTAAATGGACCGCAGCAGTCCTTCACTTCCTTCTAAGCTGGTGCGTAACTCGCAGCATGTCATCCATACGGTAGGTCCCATCGCCAATGGGAACCCCACGAATCCCCATCGAGCGCAGCTCGCCAGCTGCTACCAAAGTTGCCTCGATCTCGCAAGGGATTGCGGGCTATCTTCTATCGCTTTTTGCTGCATTAGCACGGGCGTATTTGGATTTCCGCAGGAAGAGGCGGCAAGAATCGCCGTTCAAACGGTACGGGGATGGCTTCTTGATTCATCCTCTCCGATTACAGTGGTGTTCAATGTCTTTTCCAGTGTGGATTACGAGATCTATGCCGACCTGCTGGGCATATAAACCTCGCCATATAGCAAAAACGAATCGCCCCGATTACTCTATGAGAACGGTCGGGGTGATGTGATAGATGCTAAAAGATGTGATTACTTGGTACTGGATGCGGGCGAGCATGCCGCTGCCGCCCTTGAGCACGAAGTCGCGGTTGCCGCC
>ERZ773099.1830-NODE-1830-length-15355-cov-2.863922_pt1 | contig 15355 bp, 14 predicted proteins | sample MGYA00511120_ERZ773099 | MGnify/ENA primary metagenome ERZ773099 (study PRJEB29015, sample SAMEA2738012) | human oral metagenome | biome: human oral; feature: human-associated habitat; material: dental | place: China | collected 2104 ... | reverse complement strand
GCCTACGGCAGTGTTGACGCCGAAGTCAAGGGGCTGAAAGACTTTGCCAAGGAAGATCGCCCCCCGGTTCTGCCGACGTTTTTGTCCTTCCGGGTCATGGTGGCGCTGGGCGGCCTGTTTGTGCTGCTGGCCATCGGGGCCTTCTGGCAACGCACAAAGGACGAACCCTGCCCCCTCCTGCTCAAGGCTCTGATCTGGAACATTCCCCTGCCCTACATCGGCCTGATGGTGGGCTGGGCTGTGGCGGAAATCGGCCGTCAACCCTGGATCGTCTACGGGCTGATGCGCACCGCCGATGCCGTGTCGCCGGTTCCCGCGGACAATGTGGCCGTTTCTCTGGCAGCCTTCACCGTGGTCTATTCGGTGCTGGGCATATTGGACATTTACCTGCTGCGCGAATTTGCGCTCAAGGGCCCGGACGCCCGGGAGGTGTAGGCCATGTTGGAAACCATCTGGTTTGTGCTGTGGGCCTTGTTGTGGACTGTGTATTTTATTCTGGACGGCTTTGATCTGGGGCTGGGCAGCCTTTTGCCCTTCCTGTCCAAAAACGAAAGCGAACGCCGTATCATGTACAATGCCGCCGGGCCTTTCTGGGACGGTAACGAGGTATGGCTGATTTCCGCCGGCGGCGTGACGTTTGCCGCCTTTCCCAAGGCCTATGCGGTAATGTTCAGCGCCTTGTATGCGCCGTTGCTGCTTCTGCTCTTTGCGCTCATCTTCCGGGCTGTTTCCTTCGAGTTCCGCAACAAGGTGGAGCACGACAGTTGGCGCGCCCTGTGGGATGCCGTGCACTTTCTTTCCAATATCATCCCCTGTGTGCTGCTGGGAGTCGCCTTTGCCAATCTTTTCATGGGCATCCCGGTGGACGCCCGGGGCGTGTACCACGGCAACCTGCTTGGCCTGCTGAATATTTACGGCCTTGCAGGCGGAGTGTTTTTTACATGCATGTTTGCCCTGCACGGGGCCATCTGGCTGTCCATCAAGAGCCGCGGCGATTTGCAGACCCGCGCTCTGGCCTCGGCCACGTTTCTCTGGCCGCTCATGCTCGTTCTGCTGGTGGCATTTCTGGTGCTCACCGGCATGTACACCAGGCTTTACGACAATTACCTCGCCATGCCCGCGCTGTGGGTTCTGCCCGTGCTGGCTCTGGCCGGGCTTGTGGGCGCGCGCGTGATGCTGGGCGCGGGCAAGCTCTGGCTGGCCTGGGGGTGCAGTGCCCTGTTTATCCTGGGCGTAACGTTTTTTGGCGTGGCGGGCATGTTCCCCGGCATGATCATCTCCTCGCTTGACCCTGCGGCCACGGTGACGGCCTTCAACGGCGCGTCCAGCCCGCTGACGCTCAAGATCATGCTGGGAGTGGCTCTGGTGATGGTGCCCATCGTGCTTTTGTACCAGTTCTGGATGTACCGGCTGTTCTCGGCCCCGGTTACGGTCAGGGACCTGGAGGACGAACACGCGTATTAGGAGGCAAAACCGCCCGCAGGAAAATGCTTCCTGCGGGCGGTTTTTTTGACTGACGGCAGATGCGCCTCAAGCCGCCTGCGGTCCGGACAGCGCAAACTCTGCTCAAAACTCCACAAACACCTGTTCCTCGGCATCGTCGCGGGAGCGGCGAACGATTTTTCCGATGGGCCATGCAGCAAGCCGGAAAGCGCGGATGCGGCTCACGGCTTCCTCGGCCTGCTCGGTGGGCAGAATGAGCACATAGCCTATGCCGCAGTTGAAAATCTGCAGCATTTCCGGCCAGGTGAGATTGCCTGCCTGCTGGAGCCAGGGAAAGACTGCGGGTTTTTCCCAACTGTCAAAAGCAATGTGCGCCTTTACCTGGGCGGGAAGAACGCGCGGGATATTGTCGTAAAAACCTCCGCCGGTAATGTGCGCCATGCCCTTGACCTGCATGTCCCGCAGCAGGGGGCGAACGGCCTCCACATAGATGGTGGTGGGGGCCAGCATCACATCGCATACGCTGGTCCCGTCCGCTCCGGGAAAAGGATCGTCACGGCCCAGCCCGCTTTCTGCCAGAATTTTGCGGGCCAGGGAATATCCGTTGGAATGCAGGCCGGACGAAGCGATGCCGATGATGCTGTCGCCCACCTGGATGGCGGAACCGTCGATGAGTCGGGCATTGTCCACCATGCCCACGCAAAAACCCGCCAGATCGTATTCGCCGGGGGCATACATGTCGGGCATTTCGGCGGTCTCGCCGCCCAGCAGGGCGCAGCCCGCCTGACGACAGCCTTCGGCCACGCCGCCGATGACAGTATGGGCCGTCTCCACATCCAGTTTGCCTGTGGCGAAATAGTCCAGAAAAAAGAGGGGGGTGGCACCCTGCACCAGAATGTCGTTGACGCTCATGGCCACAAGGTCAATGCCCACGGTATCGTGCCTGTGGTAGGCAAAGGCGAGCTTGAGCTTTGTGCCCACCCCGTCGGTGGAAGAAACCAGCACCGGGTCTTCCATGCCGGAAATATCCGGGCGAAAGAGGCCGCCAAAGCCTCCGATGTCGGAAATGACGCCTCTGGTCTGCGTGCTCTGCACCAGAGTCTTGATGCGCGACACAAGGGCATTGCCCGCTTCAATATTGACGCCTGCCTGGGTATAGGCTTTTGAACGCTCGCTGGACATGGTAGCCCCTCCTTTTGCCGGGGAAAGGCTAGCAGGTTTTCCGGCAAAGCCCAAGCGCCTTTTTTATGGACCGGCGCGGCCGCCGTTGATAGAATGCGGGCAAACAGGGGGAGCGTCAGTATGCGCGTCTGGGCAGCAGGAGTATGCGCGTTGTGCGCGGTTGCGCTTTTTTTCGCTCTGCCGCAGGCAGGGGGCGGCGCGGGGCACGTTCCGGCTTTGGCGGCGGCCGCAGGGGGAGAGGCAGAGAGGGATGACGCCGTCAGCTTCGGCACAGGGCAGTTGGCAAGCCCCCACTTTTCCCGCAAGGGGCAGGCAGAACAGTGGCGCGACCCGGATACGGGCGATGTGGTAACGTCCGTGGTTCCGCCCCGCCCCTCCCGGGATGAACGTGATGCCTTTCTTCTGGTGGCTCCCCAAGTATATCCTGACGTTCCGGCCATGCCGGGAGCGGTGTGGGGAGGCGGCGCGCACGAGGGATTGCGCAGGCCGGATCTTCCCGGTGGGGCCGGGCAGGGGCTGCCCGGAGGCAGGGGGCACGGGGCAGGGCCGCGGCCTTTTTTGCCGCCGGAAGCGGCGGGCGGCATGGCGCGGTGAGTGTGCGCGCGGAACTTTGGGATGCCCTGCCCGACGGCACGGCGGCCTGCCGCCTGTGCGCGCACGGTTGCCTGTTGCGGGCAGGGGCAAGGGGCGTTTGCGGAGTACGCCGCAATGCCGGGGGAACGCTGCTTTCTCTGGCGGGCGATGTGGTGACGGCCGTCAACCTTGACCCTGTGGAAAAAAAGCCTCTCTACCATTTCCTGCCGGGAACAGCCACGTTTTCCGTGGGCAGCGCGGGCTGCAATTTTTCGTGCCGTTTTTGCCAGAACAGCAGCATTTCCTGCGTGCCCACCAGCGGGCGTGTGGCGGGCACACGTGTGCGGCCCGAAGACCTCGCGGCCCTGGCCTGCGCCGAAAACGCCCGCAGCCTGGCCTTTACCTATAACGAACCGACAGTCTTTTTTGAGCTTGTGCGGGCCACAGCGAGCCTGTGCCCCGACATGCCGGTGATTCTGGTCAGCAATGGGTACATGAGCCGGGATTGCCTTCATGCCCTGCGCGGCCTTGTGCGCGCGGCCAATATAGATTTGAAGGGCTTCAGGGATGCTTTTTACCGCAAGTTCTGCGGGGCGCGCCTGCAACCGGTGCTGGATACGCTCAAGACCGTGAAGGAGCTTGGCTGGTGGCTGGAAGTAACCACCCTGATCATCCCCGGCGTCAATGACGACCGGCAGGAACTGGCCGAACTGGCCGCCTTTGTGCACGACGAACTGGGGGCAGACACCCCCTGGCACATTTCGGCCTTCCACGGGGCGCACCTCATGGCTGACCACCCGCCAACGCCCCTATCCACGCTGCAACAGGCCAAGGATGCGGGCCGCGCGGCCGGTCTGCGCTTTGTCTACATGGGCAATGTGCGTTGCGCCGGGGGCGGCGACACCGTCTGCCCCTCGTGCGGGAGCATACTTGTCGAGCGCGTGGGCTATGCCGTGCGTCGGCACGACAGGGCGGGGCAGTGCCCGGCCTGCGGATACCTTTTGCCCGGAGTCTGGACAGCATGATTCTGATATATACCGGCGACGGCAAGGGCAAGACCAGCGCCTGCGTGGGGCAGGCCGTGCGCGCACTGGGGCAGGGCATGACCGTGGCTTTCGGGCAGTTCATGAAGCGGGACGGCCAGGCCGGGGAACAGGCCATGCTTTCCCGCTGGCTGGGGGACCGCTTCCGGGCCACAGGCCCCGGCTTTCTGCGGCGGGAGGAAGATCGCCCCGCCCACCGGCAGGCTGCCTCGGCCCTGCTTGACTGGGCGCAGGAGCAACTGCACTCGGCGGACATGCTGGTGCTGGACGAATGCCTGTATGCCTTGGGCGCGGGCCTGATCTTGCGGGAAGAAATGGAATGCCTGCTTGCTCTTGCCCGTCGGCAGGGGCGTCATCTGGTACTGTCTGGACGGGGGGTTCCGGACTGGCTTGCGGATGCTGCGGATCTGGTCACGTCCATGACCGAGGTCAAGCATCCCTGGCGTTCCGGCATCCCGGCGTCGCCGGGCATCGAGTATTGATCAGCCCTGTTTTTTTGTGCATATGCACGGGTGTTTTTGTTCCGCCGTGCAAAAACGCCAGAGCCGCATTTTTGTCCGGAATCCCCATCAGGAGAGCGCATGCTGACCATCTATATTGCCGGTTCCTTCAAACACAAGCACGGTGTGCGTCTTCTGGGGCGGGAACTGCGATCCCTGGGCTGCCGCACACTGGACTGGACGGACAAGGCCGTGCCTCCGGCCGGGCTGACGCCCGCCCAGCGCCGCATCTGGATGGATACGGACCATGACGGCGGGGCTGTCTACGCCTTTTGCCGCGATGCCTGCCGCACGGCAGATCTGGTGATCTATTACGGCGCATCGGGGCAGGACGCGGGCGTGGAGGTGGGCCTGGCCGCAGGGGCGGGAACACCCGTGCTCGGCGTGTGCGGCCCGTTGGAAGGGCCGGGGCTCATGCTCCACGGCGCGGTGGATTGCTGGGTGGACAGCATTGAGGAAGCCCTTGAGGCCGTGGCCGCCCTTGTTGCGGCGGGCGATGCCCAAGGCAGACAAGACAGGCAGGGCAGGCCCGAACCGTCCCGCAGCGCCTCTCTGGAGAAACTGTGCCGTGCCGTGCGCGCGCGGCGGGCAAAGGGTTCCGCGGGACTGTAGGTCCGAATGTCATTGTTTCTGGGTGTTGTTGCCGTCGGCTGAAGTGGTAATGAGAGAAACGTTTTTTATACCGGAGATGCGGACAGTGTCCATGGTTTGCATAACAAGACCGTATCGCGCTTCTTTGTCGGCTTTCACAAAAAGCGGTGTATCATTTTTTTTGTATGTTGCAAGAGCTATCGGGAGTTCCTCAATAACAGTTTCATGGTCATTTATATAAATAGCTCCGTCCGCCTTTACAGACAAAACAATATGGTCTTTTTCTGTGGAGAGAATTTCAGATGTGTCCACTTCTGGAAGGCGTATATCAAACCCCTCTGTCATCATCGGTGCAGTAACCATAAATAAGCAATACCAGCATAACATCCACAAGAGGAGTTACATTGATTTCGGAGGCAAATTCTTCGATTTCCATGTCATCTCCTGTTATTCGAAGAGAAAGCCATTGGTGTATTGGGGAGATTCATGCTGCATGCGATTGAGAAGCTGTCCCGAAAAATTGTTGCAGGCGCTTTCAATCTGATACAGGATGGTTTTGAATGTATTGAAACCGAAAACCGCCGGTATGGCGACAAAAAGGCCAACAGCCGTGGCGACCAGGGCTTCGGCGATCCCGGGAGCAACCGTTGCCAGCGAGACGCTCTTCATCTCCGCAATGGCCGAAAACGAGTGCATGATACCCCATACCGTGCCAAACAGGCCTATGAAGGGGGCAGTGTTGCCTGTTGTGGCCAAAAGTCCCAACGATGATTTGAGCTTTTCCATTTCTTCCGAAACGGCAAAGCGCAATGTACGGTGCATGTTGGCATCGATCAGGCGGTCAATATCCCCTGTTTTTGCAAGGCGATTGTATTCGGTTATCGCCCGCTCGGTGATGGTGTACAATGGTGAAATTTCGTCAGCGGCAATGACAGGCAGCGCTTTTGACAGGTCTTCACTCATGAAAAAAGCTTTCAACCCTTCGTCAACACGGCGTCTGGCCTGGCGCAAAGACAACCATTTCCCGCACATATAGGCCCAGCTTGCCACAGACATGAACAACAGAAGAATCAAAACGCATTTTGAAACAAATGTGGCCTGAAGCACTGCCTGGATGAGTGAATGCATTGTGTCCTCCGCTACCGGTTCAATGAAAAAACCACGGGTATCTCAACCACGCTCATGACAGGTTTGCCGCCAACCTTTGCCGGAGCAAAACGCCACTTGTGCACTGCGGCAAGCGTTTCCTCGGCAAAATAGGCGCTCACGCCACCTTTGAGCACCACAGCCCTGAGTATCCGACCGTTCGTGCCGATAACGGCCCTGACGCGCACAGTGCCTTCAATACGGGCATGCTGTGCATGGGATGGATAGCGGGGTTTCACTCGCTGCAAAATGGCCGGGGCCTGGTCCCACTGGTTCATGCCGTAAACCGCTCCCTGGCCTTGCCCTTTGCCCTGGTACATGCCGGGGCCGCCGCCGCTGCCGCCACCCTCGCCGTTGTCATTGCGGCCCGCCCCTTCAGCTTCGGTGGCCCCTCCTGCACTGGCAGCATCCTGTCCGCCTGCATGTGATCCCGATGCGGGCGGAGGAGCATTAGCGGGCTTTTTGTTCTTTTCCGCCTTGTTGCGCTTTTCCATTTGCCTTTTCGGTTGTTGTGGGGGCGGCTTTGTTTCAGGTGTGTCTTTTTTTCTTTTTTCTTTTTCCTTGAGCACCAGATCCGGTTCTTCCATTTTTTTCTGAACCTTGGGCTCGTCTGCGGCGATTTTTTCTTCTTCCGGCTCCGGAGGGGCAGGTGTTTCTTCTTCAGCGTGTGCGGTCGGGTCTGTCCCGTCCGTTGCGCTGGCGTGGCTGGTTCCCTGGGTGGCAGTGCCCATGCCCATGCCAACGAGCGAAATGTGCATGGAAGATTCACCGCCACCAGACTGCTGCAAGGGGATGCCCCATACGGCAAGCAGGAGCAAGGAATGCAAAAGCAGTGAAAAGGAGATGCCTTTTTTGCGTATTTTTTGCTGAAAGGGGTGCAGCATTTTGCCCCTGGCGCGATAAATCCAGCGGCTGCGTGAACCTTTTTCTTCGGGGGTACCGTCGGGGAAACAGTGCGCCGCTTGGGGAAAAGCGGCGGACAAAAGCTCACGCAATTTTTGTGAAGCGGGCCGGGTGAATATTTCGCGCACAGGTCCCTGCTCGATAACGCGGCCCCTGTCCAGCACGAGTGCACGCTGGCAAAAACCTTTGACCAGAGCAAGGTCGTGGCTGACAAAGATCATGGCCATGTTGTATTGCTGCTGCAAACCGCGCAAAAGCGAAACAAGCTGAAATTGCAGAGCACGGTCAAGGGATGATGTGGGTTCGTCCAGCAGCAGCACCTGCGGCCTGAGCACCAGAGCACGCGCCACAGCAACGCGCTGGCGTTCTCCTCCGGAAAGTTCGTGGGGGAATCTGTCAGCATATTCGGGGGCAAGCCCCACATCTTTCAGGGCGTCCAAGACGCGGGTGTCGTTGCAGGAGGCATTTCTGTCATGCACAAGAAGACCTTCTGCAACCAGTTGGCGCACACTCATGCGCGGATTCAGCGAAAGGAAGGGGTTTTGAAATACCACTTGCATGTCACGGCGCAAAGGAGCCATTTGTGCGTGTGTAAGATCCTGGATTTCTTTCCCTTGCAGAATGATGCGGCCTCTGGAGGGGATGAGCCGCAAGGCCGCGAGGACAAGCGATGATTTCCCCGAACCGCTTTCGCCGACAATCCCCAGGCATTCCCCAGGGTACAGCTCGAGGTTCACACCGTTCAGTGCCCTGAAGGGAGGATTTTTTTCCCGGAAGACGCCTGTTCTGGGGCCTTCAAAATCCACGCTGAGGTGCTGGACGGAAAGCAGGGGAAGGGAAGTTTTTTCGGACAACGGTGCGGCCCACTCTCCATCGGCGGAACGGAGAAGGGTTTGCGTGTATTCGTGGCGCGGGTTCGCAAAAATATCCGAGGAACTCTCGACAATTTTTCCGCGGCGCATAACGTGCACGGTATCAGCAAAGCGTTGCACCATACCGAGATCGTGGCTGACGAGCAGCAGCCCCATGCCCAGTTCCCGGCGCAGGTCCGTAAGCAGGCGCAGGACAGACTGTTGCACTGTGGCGTCAAGGGCTGTGGTGGGCTCATCGGCAATGAGCAGGTCGGGATTGCAGGCAACGGCAAGCGCCAGCATCACCCTCTGCCGCTGTCCGCCCGAGAGTTGGTGGGGATAAGCCTCCATCCGTTCCTGAGGGTTGTCGATACGCACAATCCGGAAGAGGTCGAAAACCCTTGCGCGAATCTGGGCTTCAGTAAGGTTTTGGTGGGTACGCAGGCATTCAGCCACCTGCCGTCCCACCTTGTGCAAGGGGTTGAGAGCCGCAAGGGGATCCTGAAAAACAAACCCTATCTCCCTGCCTCTGAGGGCTGGCATGGATTTTTCCGGCAGAGCGGTCAGATTTTTGCCCTTGAACAGGATCTGGCCGGATGTGATATGTGCGCCCTCGGGCAAAAGGCGGACGACCGCCCGCGTGAGGAGGCTTTTTCCTGCACCGCTTTCGCCCACAAGAGCCACACACTGCCCTTTTTCCACAGCAAGCGAAGCGTCGTGGACGACTGTTTTTGTTTTGCCGGAACGGGGAGGCCCCAAGGCAAAGCCAATGTTCAGGTGGCACACGTCAAGCAGGCTCATGCTGCATCTCCGGCTTTCTGCCCTTCCTGGAGAGAGGGGACGTCACCGGCTGCGTCAGGATTCGCCTGGAAAACGCGAGGGTCAAAGGCGTCTCGTACCCCTTCACCGATGAACACCAGACACGTCAGCAGCCCCGCCAGTGTGAAGAAGGAAGCCAAACCTATCCACGGGGCGAAAAGATTGTTTTTCCCCTGTACCACAAGCTCACCCAGCGACGGATATTCGGGCGGCAGGCCGAAGCCCAGGAAATCCAGTGAAGTGAGGGTGACGATGGAAGCATTGACCATGAAGGGCAGAACAGACACCAGGGCAACAGCGGCGTTGGGCAGCACATGGCGGCGCATGATACCCAGATCGTTTACGCCAAGAGCACGGGCGGACAGCACATATTCCATATTTCTGGCCCTCAGGCTTTCTGCCCGCACCACGCCCACGACCCGCATCCAACTGAAGGCAAGCATGAGAAGCAGGAGGCTCCAGAAGCCCATGCTGATGACGCTTGAGATGATAATGATCAGATACAGAACAGGAATTCCCCCCCATACTTCCATGAAGCGCTGAAAGAGCAGGTCGGTGAGACCGCCGTAATATCCTTGCACCACGCCCGCTGCCATACCCGCCAGACAGCCAGTCAATGAAAGACACAGCCCGAAAAGCACTGAAATGCGTATGCCGTAGAGTATGCGGGCCAAGATGTCCCGGCCCTGGTCGTCAGTACCCAGAATATTGCCCTGCCCCGGCGGGGCGGGAAAGGTTATTCCCTCACGGCGTGAAATGGTATTGAAGGAGTATCGTATGGGGGGCCACAAGGCCCAGCCGTTGCGCGCTATGGAGGCGGCAATATGCGGGTCGCTGAAGTCTGCGGCAATGGGCAGGTCCCCACCCAGGCTCCGCTCATCGATATGTTGGAAAACAGGCAGATATATCTGGTCGCCATACCGCACAAGCAGAGGTCTGTCATTGGCAACAAGTTCGGCAAACAGACTCACCACAAAGCATGCTCCGAAGATGCACAGGCACGTCAAGGCTCTGCGGTTGGCGCAAAATGCGCGCCAGCGTCTGCGCGTGATGGCGTTCATGCCTTGCTCCTCTCTGCGAAATCAATGCGCGGGTCAACCCGGGTCATGGTCAAATCGCCGATAATGGAGGTGACAAGGCCGATAAGCGTAAAGATATAGAGTGTAGCAAACATGACAGGGTAATCGCGCTGCATGGCGGCTTCAAAGCCCAGAAGCCCCAAACCGTTCAGGGAGAAGACCGTCTCGATGAGCAAAGAGCCGGTAAAAAACATGCGCACAAAGGCACCGGGCAGACCGGAGATGACAATAAGCATGGCATTGCGGAAGACATGCCCGTACAGGATTTTTTTCTCCACAAGGCCTTTTGAGCGGGCCGTTTCAACATACTGCTTTGCCAGTTCGTCCAGAAAAGAATTGCGCGTAAGCAGGGTCAGTCCGGCGAAGCCCCCGATGGAGAGGGAAAAGACCGGCAGCGCCATATGGTGCAGATAATCCGTCACCTGCTGGAAAAACGTGAAGTTTTCATATCCGAGCGTGTGCAGCCCGCGCAGGGGAAAAATCTGCCAATATGATCCGCCGGCAAAAAGTACGATGAGCAGCACGGCGAAGAGAAAACCCGGTATGGCGCTTGCCGCTGCCGTCAGCGCGCCCGTCAGCACGTCAAAGGTGCTGCCCCGGCGGATTGCGCGGGCAATGCCCGCGGGAATGGACACAAAATAGATGATAAGCGTACTCCAGAGCCCGAGACTGACGGATACGGGCAGGGCATCGGCCAGCAGTCCTGTAACGCTGTCGGCCTTGAAAAGGCTTTTTCCGAAATCAAAGCAGGAGAAATTCCAAAGCATTTCTCCGTAGCGCACAAGAATGGGCTTATCGAAGCCGTAAAGTTCGCGGACAGCCGCAAGCGTTTTGGGGCTGAGCCCCCGCGCCCCGGAATAGATGCCCTCGCCTCCTTCCGGTCCTGCCGGAAGGGGCAGATCCCCGGCAGGAGAGCCGGCACGTTCCATAAAGGCATTGCCGCTGCCCTCAAGTATGGCGATGAACTGTTCCACAGGACCGCCGGGAGCAGTCTGCACAATAAAAAAATTTATGGTGAGTATGCCGAGAAGGGTGGGGATAACCAGCAGCAGGCGGCGCAAGGTATAGCGAAGCATTATTTTTCTCCCGGAGTATCTGTTGCGGTGTCAGGAGCCATATGCCATGCGAAGATGTCCATGCCGCTTGCTGCGACAAAATTCTTCGGCGGACGGATGCGCTCCTGCCGCCAGGAAAAGCGCAGCCGGCTGCTGTACCAACCGGGTATGACATAGCAGCCGTGCTGCAACAGGCGGTCAAGAAGCGCCGCTGCGGCATACAGGTCGGCCCGGCTTGGCGAGGCGATAAGCAGTTCGACCACTTCATCGACAAGGGGATCGCTGATACCGGCGTAGTTGCGCGAACCCCTGGTTTTCGCCGCAACGCTTGTCCAGAAGCTGCGCTGTTCGTTGCCGGGATTTGAGGATTGGCGCGCCACGACATGGATCATGTCATAATCGAAACTGCGCAGTCGGGCGATATATTGCGTCTGGTCAACCAGCCGCACGTTCAGGACGATGCCGAGCCGCGCCAGAGTATTGCGAAAAGGCATGTATACCCTTTGCATGGCGGGGGAGTTGCTCAACAGGGTCAGCATGAGGGAATGTCCTTCGGCATTGACCATACGCCCGTCCTGTATGCTCCATCCGGCTTCGGCCAGCAGTTGGAGAGCCTGTCGCATCCGCTCGCGTTCGTTATGGCGGCCTCCGGGGGGGATGTCCGGCAACGGGCCGAAGATATGCGGCGCGGGGGCATGGCGCACAGTGCGCAGGAGCGCAATTTCCCTGTCACCGGGCAGTGGTTGCGCTGCAAAGGGGGCATTGGTGAAAAAACTGGTATACCGGCTGTATTCTTTGTAAAAAAAGGCATTGTTGAGCCATGTGAAGTCAAAAAGCAGAAGCAGGGCACGGCGAACTCTGGCACCAGCGAGAAAGGGGCGGCGCGTATTCATGAAAATGCCTCCGATCCCCTGCAATGCGTCATGTTCGACCACCTGGCGGACAATACGGCCGTCACGCACTGCCGGCACATGATAGGCATTTGTCCAATCCTTGATATTGCGCTCGCTGTAAAAATCAGCCTCTCCGGCGAAAAAAGCTTCACGCGCCACAGAGGAGTCGCGATAATAGTCCACCTGTACGGTGGTAAAATTGTAACGTCCCTGATTGACGGGCAAATGGCTCCCCCACCAGTTTTTGCGCAATACATAAATCAATCGTGTTCCCATGACCGAATGTGCGAGGCGGTATGGTCCGCTGCCCGGCATGGCTTCGGTCTGCGGTTCGCCGAGGTTTCTGTCTTTCCACCAATGGGCGGGCAAAACCGGCATCTGGCACACAATGAGTGGCAGTTCGCGGCTGTCGGCTGCGGCAAAGGTGAAGCGTACTTCTTTTTCTCCGAGGGCCTCAACGCCTGTCACCTGCTCGTAGTATGCCCTGTACACGGGTGAGGCTTCCCTGATCAGCGCATGGAAGGTAAAAACAACGTCGTGGGCGGTTACAGGCATGTCATCGGCAAAGCGGGCTTCAGGGCGCAGCTTCACCACCATGCTCAGCCTGTCGGGCGCAAGATCGAAACTTTCGGCAAGCAGCCCCCGGATGACAAAATCCTTGACGCCCGGTGGGGTAACCCCCAGCGTTTCGTAGGTAAGGGCAAGCTGCGCCGCAGAAACCCCTCTGGGACTGAAGGGGTTGAAGCTGTCAAACGTGCCCACCGCCGAAAGACGCAACCGTCCGCCCTTGGGGGCGTTAACGTCCACATGGGTATAGGGTTTGTGGGCATCCTGCCCGTCGGCATCATCCCATACCGCAAGCACGGCGGCTGGTGCGGCCAGGAGAGGGGAGGCACCCCAACCCGCCGCAAGCAGCAGCAAGGCAAGGCACACAAGCAGGCTCCGGAGGTTTTTTGCGCCGTGCAGACGGGTTGGGGCAGTGTTCGTGGGCATGGTCATATGCGGGGCCGGCGGTGGGTCAGAAGGTGTATTTGAAGCCCAGATAGAACTGGCGTCCCATGGCGTATGTGCCTTGGCTCGTTCTGGTATTGCCGATATTGGAAAGGTTCCTCCTGTCGAGGAGATTCAGCGCTTCAAGTTCAAGTGTCAGCGTATGATCCTTGTACTTGAGGGCGTCAACGCTCAGCTTTGCGTCGATATTCAAGGTGTCGGGCTGGTGCGCGGTTTCATAAGCGTTCAACAGCCTACCCGAAGGCCCCCGCACCGTTGTGTTGGTGACGGAAAACATCCTCTCGCCGCCCTGCTCCCAGCGCAACTGCCCCATGAGGCGGATGCGGTCTTCCCAGAACGATGCCTGGTGCATGTAGGTAATGACCCAGGGCGCATTGAAGTTGTTGGCTTTCATGGCAGATTTTGCGGTCAGCGCGCCGTTGAGCAGTATATAATCGGGGTCCCGTGAGGTCGCAGTCAGAGGGTTTCCGTCGCTGTCGTCAAAGGAGTTGTCGGTCCAGTCCAGATAAGTTCCGGTGGTCTCGGAATAGGTGGCGGAAAGCGCGCAATTGTGCTTGCCCCATGTGCCCAAATCAAAATCCCGTTCCAGCAGGTAGGTAAGACCCCAGTAGTCTGTTTCTCCGGCATTGCTGTAACGGAATCTGTTCACGGTGGAGCCGGGTTCCCTGTACATTCGGCCCATGATCTGGTCGCGGTATTCTCTGGTGACGAATGTTACCTTGAAAAGCGTGTCCCACAGATTTGCCGAAGCGCCGAGGGAATATTCGTCCGTATAGGGCGTCTTCAGGTTGCCGAGGCTGTAGGTATTGTCCGAAGCAGAGCCAGTCTTGTTCCAGGGGTTTGCCCAGTTCGTTCGTCTGTAGACGTCAAAGCTGTTCTTGGTGGCGCGCAGGGCGCGCTCCATGAGCTGTGTGCCGTAATAGCGGCTGTAGCCGCCGAAAATATTGAAGCGCTGGTCATTCAGAATATCCACGTTGGCAAAAAGACGGGGAGCTATATCAGTGTTTTTTGTCAGCGAATCATAGGAAAGGCGCACGCCGGGGCGCAGGGTCAGGCGTTCCAGTTTGATGGTGTCCTGCAGCCAGGCGGCAAAGGTGAAAGCGTTTTCGCTTCTTTCTCCGGCAGGCTTGATGTTTTTGATTCTGGTCCATTGTTCTCCGGTAATGACGCCGTCTTCCCGGGAGCCCACCGCAGCGGCGCTGACGGCAGGGCTTACAAACGCGGTGTAGCCACTGTCTTCGCTCGCAAAAAATATCCTTTTCATGTCAATGCCGGTTTCAAACTGGTTTGAAAACCAGAGCGGCCCGAACGCCTTGAAATCAAAGCTGCTCAGCCATGCGTATGTCTTCTGGGACATTTTGTAGTCGCCGAGTCCCCCTTCGTTGGCGGTGGTGGCGTTGTTGGCCCAGGACTGGGTGGAGGCCGTCACGCGCCACTGATACATGGTTTTTTTGTCGTTGAGGCGTTCCAGATGATAGTCGTTGTAGGAAAAATCATTGCTCCAGCGGCCCACCGGCGTATCGTAATGGGTGTTCAGCAGCAGGCTGAGCCCGCCCCCTTCCACAGAATATTCGCCACCGTCGCGCAGGGTGGAATTGTAGAGCGGGCGCGTAAATGCCCGTCAGACTTGCGTACAGAGGACTGTCGGGAGGCGTTGTCAGTTTGAGCATGAAGTTCTGGTTTTGCCGCAGTTCCGTCACGTCAAGATTGCCCGCATTGACCTTCTGCGGAATGACCGAATTGATGTTTTTATAGGCAAGCAGGATGCGGGGGCCGTTCGTCCAGAAAGGTCCTTCCAGTTGTCCTGACCAGTAATGCTTGTAAAATTCCGGCTGCTTGTTGTTGCCGACAGTTGGCCTTTTCTCGCGGTCAGTGCTTGTGTAGTGGATGTTGGTCAGTTCGCTGGACGTATGGCGGAAGCCGAACATGCCGTGCCAGCGGTCTGCGGCGGCATCGCGCAGCCTGGCATCAATAACACCTCCCGTAAAATCGCCGTAGCGGGCCGGGATGTTTTCGGTATGCACCTTGACGCTCTCAAGCAGGTCCGTATCAAGGATAATGCTTTGCGAGTCACCCTGGGGAGTCTGCCCGTTAGCGGTATGCGTGTATCCGCCGGGATTCAGGCGGTTGTTGTTGCCCATGCCGTTGATGATGAAATTGTTTTCATAGTGCTTGGCACCCCGTATGGAAATTTTTGGAGGGGTGATTTCTCCCCCGAGCGTGCCTGCGCGCGAGCCGGAATCGTACTGAATATCCGATCTGCCGC
>ERZ773099.1828-NODE-1828-length-15360-cov-7.445998_pt1 | contig 15360 bp, 14 predicted proteins | sample MGYA00511120_ERZ773099 | MGnify/ENA primary metagenome ERZ773099 (study PRJEB29015, sample SAMEA2738012) | human oral metagenome | biome: human oral; feature: human-associated habitat; material: dental | place: China | collected 2104 ... | reverse complement strand
GGCGATCTGCGTGCCGCCCATGCTCATGCGCCCCGTGCGCCCGTGACTGTCCTTGTCAGCGATGCGGTAGAGCAGAAGACCATGCTCGGGCATGGCGGAAATGGCCTGCACCTTCTTGTCGGGGTTCTCTTTCAGAACCCTGTCGAGTCCGGCAGAAGTTCCCTGCCAGAGCGCATGGTAGGAGGAGTCTCCCGCATGGGGCAGAGGCTCGACGCGGTTCCACTGCGTGATCTCCTCCTTGAAGAGAAGAGGCAGCCCCGTGAGGCAAAGCAGGAGGAAAAACACTGCACAGATCGCACTGATCCAGCGGTGCAGACGATAAAGAAGCATCATAAAAAAGAGACCTTTCTTTCAAAACAGACCCGCTGAAACGGATTCGTCCGAAATCAGCTTGAAATGCTCGGAAAAGGACGCCCCATCTTGCCCGAGCCTCCCTGCCGGCTACAGATTCGTCGCCATAAAAATTACAAAAGCCCGGCGCCTTCCATCAGGCCGCGCCTGTAAAGAGCGGCCGCAAAATAAAGCCCTGCGCCCCGCTGCAAAGGCGGCAGAAAGCGCCCGTCCGGCAGCGCTGCAGGGCACAGGCGCAAACGAAAGCAGCGCCCCTCCCGCAAGGAAAGAGCGCTGCTCAAAATCTCCGCTTCATCAGGACGCAAAAAGATGCGCCGCACTGTCCTTCCGCCCCAAGGCGAAAGCAGCCGGCCGATAAAGCCAGATTCCCTCCCCATCGCTCGCAGGTCAAACGGCAATCGTCAATCAGGCAGTTCTCCTGGCTCCAGTTCATCGCTCCTCCGCACCTTCCCGGGCTTCCCCAGTGGCATCTTGCGGATTCGCTCGCTGTTACAGTGGCGGGACCGCGCCGGCTCCTCCGGCTTCCCTATTAAGTCTTGCGACACCTGATCCCATTCTATGCGGTTTTCATATCTCCGGGCTTCCGACTGCCAGAATATCATTCCCCATAGGCATTGTCAATAGCACGGGAAAAGTTTTCCATCCTCCGTGCGTTCGTCTCGGGCAGACGGCGGCCCACCCGGCAAAATGCCGTCTGCCGCGCAAAAAACGGGGAGCGGCGCTGCTGTGCCGCTCCCCGTTCCCCTCGTCTTTGCCGCTGCGATCCGGCGAAAAACCGGCTCAGCCCGAAAATGCCGCCACGAGATTTTTCAGCCGCTCCGTGCTTTCCTTGAAGCTCTGCACCTTGTCGAGGATGTCGGCATACTTCTCCGCCATGCCGACGATATTCTCGGCGATGCGCGTGTTGCCGTCGGCGCTTTCGTGCGTCGCCCGGCCGATCTCCTCCATCGAGCGGTTCATGTTCTCCACCGACTGCAGAAGCACCTCCGAAGTCTTGGTGCTTTCCTTCGCCGCTTTCAGGAAGTATTCCGCATCCTCCTTGTACTGGACAGCCGTATCGTCCATCTGCGCATAATCCTTACGCACATCCCCGTCGAGAAGCGCCAAGAGATCGAACGCACTCTTGGACAGCGCCTGCATGGCGCTTGTCACCTCCCCCGTGAGGCTCTTGATCTTTTCCGCCGTCCCCTGCGACTGCTCGGCAAGCTTTGCGACCTCGCCCGCAACGACGGAGAAGCCGCGGCCCTGATCGCCGGCACGCGCCGCCTCGATGCTCGCATTCAGCGCGAGGAGGTTCGTCTGCTCGGCGATATCCGTAATCGCCTGCGTGAGCTGCGAAATCTGCTCGACGACCTTCGCCGATTCGATGGCCGCTTCCACCGACCCCTTGGACGACTCGTATACGCGCTGAGAAGCCTCCTGCGCCTGCTCCATCTTTATCTTGAGTTCCGTCGCACGCGTGCTGATTTCCTGCGTGTACGCCTCGCTCTTCTTCATCACGCCGACCGTGCCGCGGATCTCCTCGCTCAAATGGTTGCTGACCTGCTGCATGCTTGCCGTCGAAGCCGCCGTCTCCTCCATGCCCGCCGACATCTCTTCCGTCACTGCGGACATATCCTGCGTCTCGTTGTTCATGGCCTCGATCATGCCCTCAAGCTCGCCGACAACAACATTCGTCCTCTCCGCTTCCTCATGCACCTGCTTCATGAATCCCTGCATCTTCATCAAGGCTTTGACGACAACGCCGATCTCATCCTCGCGGTGCGAGAGGGAATCCGGAATGGCGCGGGAAAGATCCCCTGCCGCCACGGCGTTGAGGTGCTCGATCGAAGTGTTGAGCGGCGCGGAGATGTTGTTCGCAATGATGCGCGACATGAGTATGCCGAGAATCAGGCTCACGAAAATGATCGCCGCAAAAATCTTCAAGGTGCGCGCGTACTGGATATTGTTCGTCTCAAAAAGCTGCTTGCCCTGGAACACATTGTCCGGCGTCAGAACCTGCATATTGGCGCCGATCGCCGTGATGGAGGAAAGCTTGTCGTAAGCCGCCGCCTTGTCCTCCGGGGTTACCCCCAGGGAACCTACCGCTTTCACGGCGCTGTCCGCCGTGTCGAGATCCCCTTCTAGCGCGGCGATGGCCTCCTTGGCGCGCTGGCTCTGATCGAGCTTCTTGAGCTCCTCGATGTCATGGCGGATGCCCGCAAGGTTGCCCGCGATGTCATCGAGCAGAATCTGGCGGTTCTCCTGCGTGAAATTCTGCTGCACGATATAGGAAACATTGACATTGATCCTGCGCAGGCGATTGTTTGCATCGTTCAGATACTGCGTCGTCATCAGATTGTGATGGTACATATCATCGAGCGCCTGCTTCGCCGAATGGCTCGAATAGATGCCTACCGCTGCAACGAGAAGGATGATGCAGATCAGGAAGACGGAAAGTATCGCCACCTTCGTCTTGACGCTGTAATCCTTCAAAATATCGCTGCCCAAAGTGAAATTCCCCTTACTCAACATGATTCATCCACCCCCTACTTCGAAAACTGCGCAATATTGTCTTGCGTAATGGAGGTGAACGGAATATCCAGGCTTTCCGTCGGGGCTTTTCCGTCGAGGAAGGCCTTGACCAGCGAGACGGCTCCTGCCGCCTGCCCCTCGGCATCCTGCTGGATCGTCTGCGAAAGCTCTCCGGAGCGGACGGCGGCCAGCCCCGAGGGTGTCGCGTCAACGCCGGAAACGAGGCATCCCTCGAGCCGGTTCGCCGCCTTCAGCGCCTGGATCGCACCGAGCGCCATCTCATCGTTGCCCGCAATAACGCCGTTGATTTCCGGATAGAAGCTCAGCCAAAGCGTCATGGCCTTCATGCCCTCCGCCTTGCTCCAACTGCCGTCCACCATAGCCAGCAGCTGGATGTCGGGCCGCTTCGCAAGGCACGCTTCCTTGAAGCCCTCCCAGCGCTTGACGGCAGCCTCCAGGGACGCCTCTCCTTCGAGATAGACGACCTTGGCGTTGGGCGGCAGATTTTTTGCCATGAACTCGCCCTGCATCCGGCCAGCCTCAAAATCGTTCGACATCGAGCCAATCACCTTGGGATCGTTCACATTGCGGTTCATGATGACGACCGGAATACCTGCCTCCCTCGCCTTTTCCACCGAAGGCACAATGCTCGTCCCATCCATCGCGAGGAGCACGATGGCGCTTGCATGGGCGTCAATCGCCTCATTCAGCTGGTCGATCTGCAAATTGGCGTCGCCCTTGGCATCGCGGAACTCCACGTCAAGCCCCGCGTCCTTCGCCTTCTCCGCGAATGCCTCGCGCAGCTGCATGGCAAAGGCGTCCGCGTCGTTGTGGTTCGCATAGATCACCTTGCCTGAGCCACCGACGCCCGCCAAGCCGCAGCCTGTCAGACAAAGACACACCGGAAGGCTCAAGAGGAAAAGCAGCAGCTTCCTCGATAAGCTCATTACGGACACTTCCTTTCTTCTCGGGCAAATGAATGTGCTGCACTTGCCCAAAACGTAACTAGTACTTCTGCTCTATGGTTATTCTATGTCCCCCCTCCATAATCCTCTTTTTCCTTGGTTTTTTCTTATATTTACAACACGAGAAAATAACTCTCATCTATGGAAGCGGCGCGAAAATATCTGCTCTCGTCATTTTTCCGATTATAGTCCCATGAAACACTTACACGGTTTTTCCCACAAATATGGCTTTTCCAGGGGTTTATGCGTTTCAAAAAATTATACGTTTCAGCCAGTATGAGTATTTTTATATATTTTAGGAAGCGCTGATCATAGGAAGCGTTGATCAAATGAAGTCCGCCCGATCGGTGCAGATTTTTCGACTTGCCAAGGAGGAAAACCACCTGCACGGCGCATCATCCCGCAAAACAAAAAGCGCCGCCCCCTCAGGGACGGCGCGCAAGCAGCAAACTGGCGGAGAGTGAGAGATTCGAACTCTCGATACAGGTTTCCCCGTATACACGCTTTCCAGGCGTGCTCCTTCAACCACTCGGACAACTCTCCAATGCTTGAATCCTTTGCGAAAAATCGCAGGCAATATGAAATTACAGCGTCACGCTCAAAGCGAGCTCCGCAACAAAAGCTAGTATACCATCTCCTGCCGCCTCTGTCAATCGCAAACTTGCGGGCGTTGTGCTAGAATCCTCTCCCTCAGGGCATCGGCAGAAGCAGCTGTTCCAGCAGCCATTCCGCGAAATTTCCTTCGCCTTCCTGGCGCCTTATGTGCGCCGCTTCGTCCAAATTCGCGCTTTCCAGCGCCCTGTGGGCAAAGGCCAGATCGGCTTCCCGAAGCATGGGCGCGTCGATGCAGCTGTCGCCGGCGGCACAGATTTTCTTCCCGGGGAAGCGCTCGCGCAGCATCTTAACTGCCAGCCCCTTATCGAGCCCCGGCGGGAAGAAGTAGATCTTCCTGCCGGAGTGCTGCACGGTGAGAAGCGTTTCCCGCCGGCATTCCTCCGCCGTCTCTTCCACGGATACGCCGTCGGCGCAATAGGCGAAGAGATAGGATTCGTCCACGAGGCGGCAGCGGATGTACGCTTCTTTTTTCGACTGCTTTTCGTACTGCGCCAGCAGTTCCTCCCGGCAGGGAGCGATGCGCTCCGCCTGTTTTCGGCGCCATGCTTCGTCGATCCTCCCCCGGCGGAGGAGCACGGCTCCATTCGTCGTCACGGCGTATTCAGGCTCTGTGCCGTGCGGCCATTCGATGCGCCGATACTGCTCGATGGAGCGTGTCGTTACGGGAATGAGCGTCAGCGTTTTCCCCGCTTCTTCCAGCAGCCGTATCGTCCCGGGCGTCATAAAGCCCTGTTCTCTGCCTTTGTTGCGTTCTACGCAAATATCGCCTTCGCGCCTGCGGCGCAGGGAATGGAGCAGCGTATTGTCGAGATCGGAAGCAAATACGATATCCTTCATACGCACCTTCCTCAATTATCGGCCAGAGAGCGGATGATGCCGCAGGCGAGATAATTTTCCAGCGGATATTCCACGACCTCCACGCCCTTCTCCTGCGCCAACTGGTAGAGATGGCCCAGCCGCTTCTCATCCGTTTTGCTGTGCACGAGAAGCTTCCAGGGCAGACGGCGCAGGAGGACGCGCGTCGCTTCGCCGATGCCGGGCTTTACGAGATTGATATCCGTGATACCAAAAGTTTCGGCAATGCGATGCACCTCGCAAAGTCCCGAATTTTTCTCTCGTTTGGTATCACAGGCAAAAAGCGAGACTTCTGCCGGAAATTGTTCCTCCACCGCCCCGATGAAATCGTACGTCAGATCCTGCGCCATCAGCTCCTTGTAGAACGCCGCCCCGTGGAAATCGTCCGGGCCGATGATGTCCGTGCGCAGAAAGGTGCGGCTCAGAAGTCCCGATACCGTCGAATTGAGGCAGGAACTCGCGATGAGGAAATCCTCGTGCGTGCCGCATTTTTCCGCCACATAGGCCGGGTCGGAGAGCACGGCAAGCCCCGGGCTCACCCCGGGAAAATCCTCCAGCGCCTTGTCAAGCTCGCGCTGGATCGCGCCTTTGCCCGTCCAGCCGTCGACGAACTGAAGCGACGCCGGCGCATGGCGTCCGAGGATATGCTCCATGGCTTTCTTGTCGATGCCCTTGCCGCGAATGATGGAAATGGTATAATGTGCCGCATCGCATTGATACCGTTTCTTCAGGTAATGCTTGAGCAAAATACCGATGGGCGTCCCTGCACGAGCCAGTGATACCAATACGGCCTTTGCACCCTTTTCTTTGTAGATCTTCTCCCCGAGTGCGGCAACGGCCTCCGCCGTGATGGCGGCATAGCGCTGCAGCGCATCGAAATAGGCTTTCAGGTACTTTTCCGAAGGCTCGTACTCGAGAGGCAGCATTTCGGAATAGTGCCGCCCCGACTGGATCAGGCGCTCCCGTTCCGCAGTCGGCTGCGGCTCCACCTGCCCCGTGATATCCTTCAAAAGGATTTCCACATCCTCTGCCCGATAAGTGCTAAACATCTGCCGCCTCCTTTCCGCCAAGATAGAATACACGCCTGCAGCCGTTCTCCTCCAGGGCATGCAGCAGGCTCCGGAGCGCTTCCCTTTCGGGACAGAGCGTATCTGAGACGACGAGCACCGCATCATAGCGGTGCAAATTATAGATATAGTTCTCGCGGTCGTCGCCGTAGAGGCTTCGTATGCGCCAGCCCGAGCGCACGGGATAGCCCTCTGCCGCCGCAATGCCTATGGGGCTGCGCGTCGTAGCATGAAAATGCACGCTTCGGGCGCCGCTTCGCTCAAGCTCCCTGCCGACCAGGAGGCCCGGCATCATGCACTCCTCCGTCCCCAGCACGAGGACGTCGCCCGCCGCATCTTCCCCGAGCTGAACGGCCATCTTCCTGCCGACGGCTTCCCAGAAAGCGACATACTCGCCGATGCGAACGCCCTGCCGGGGCGTGGCAAAGCGTTCTGCCGGCAGCCTCCGATACATCGGCTTCCCTCCAGCCTGCGTACAGTCCGCTGCCCCGCGCACTGCGAAGCGTTCCGCCTGCGCCGTATAATCCGCCTCCGGAAGCTTTACGAGGCAGATGCACTCCGCCCCCTGCGCTTCGAGCCGCGCCGTGTCCGCCTCCGTCAGGCGGTTCAGCAGAGATGCCGCCACGAGCTTCTTCTCCCGCAGGACGGGCAGCTCCCGCTTCATCTGGGCGAGGATATTGCAGAGCGTCCTGCCCGTTGACAGCTCGTCGTCGACAAAGACCACCGTATCCGTCGCGGCAAGACGCGCCTCCAGTCCGTCGGCGGTCAGCCGCTGCTCGGGCGCATGGCTGTGCTCCTCGAGGAAATCAAGCCACTTCGTGACGCCGGGCGCCGTCTCGCGCGTCGTCTGGAGATAGACGCAGTCCGGCGAAAGCGCCGCCGCCACGGCGGCGCCGATCGCCGTCGCCGTCTCGGCGAAGCCGATGACAAGCCGCGCCGCAGGAAACGCTTCCCTAACCTTCGCGCCCAACGCCGCCATCATGGAAAGCGCCGCCGTCGGCGATACCGGCACATGCTTTCCCTGCAAAGGATTGACGAGAAGATACTGCCGCTTCTTGTTGTTCTGCCTCCGGGCAACGCGCAGCACATCGTCTGCCGTGTAATTCATCGTCGAAACCATACCTCTCCTTGCCGCGCCAAAGCGCAGAAAATCATTGCCGCCGCATCCGACCGCGGCGGCAGCCTTAAAAGCACGCCAAAAGCTGCGGCGTTTCCAGATTCGCCACGCGATAGACCTTGCTCCTGTCCGCATATTGCCATGCCTTTTCCACGCCGATCATCTGGCAAAGAGCGATATCGGGCACATTGACGCCGGCTGCGAGGCAGGAAAGCTGCAGCCCGCCGGACATTCGGGGGTTGATCTCGAGGAGATAATATCGCTCCCCGTCGCTGCGGAACTGGATGTTCACCGGCACATCGAGCCCCAAGGCATCGAGGATGCGCCGGCTCTCGGCGATGCGCTCCTCGTCATAGCGGATCTCCGAATAGCGGTGGTCCGTCTTGAAGCGCGGAATGATGATGTCGCCCTGCTTCGTCCGCAGGCAGTCCACGCTGATTTCCTGCCCCTCGAGATACGGCATGAGCAGCATCGGCACTTTGAAATCGTAGCCGCTCAGGCAGGCGGAAGCCATCGCCCAAGTGACCTTCATGCCCGGCTTGCGGCGGATGTCCCCCTGCTCCATCAGCGTTTCGTCGATGACGCGGAACGTCGTCGCGCCCTCATCCTCGGCAAGTTTGTAGCAAACGCGGCGGCAGAGACGCCCCAACTCCTCGTAAGCCGCCTGAAACTCCTCATAAGAGCGGGCCAGGCGGTATTCCGGCACAAGAGCCGGCTCCTTCGCACGGAAAAATTCATACGTCGCCGCCTTATCGTCGAGCATGTCCATGACGGAAGCCTCGCCCGCCGCCAAAACCGTCCCCTGCTCCCTGAACCGTTCGCGATGATGCGAGAGGAGCGTCAGGCCGCGTCGCGGAAAGAACACGTCGATCCGATGCTCCCGACAGAAGTCGAGAGCAAATTCCACATAGGCCTCACCGTCAGGGATATCCGGTTCCTGATACCATTCCTCGCACTGCAGCTTGTAAAGCGCATCGCTGTTTCTGCTCGAACCGATAAAGGAAAACCTGCCCGGCGAACCGTCCTTCATCAGCCGGATCAAATGGTATGCCGTGCTGAACCATTGATTGAACCATACCCGCATACTATTCCCCTTTGCTCTTTTCAACCCGATTTATATCTGCTCTTCTTTCACGCCGTAGATTCCTGCCAGCGCCATAATGCGCTTCGCCCATTTCGCATGGGTCTTGACCTCGTTCATACGCGTCCCGTCATAGCTTTTCCGCACGCCGGCCTTCCCGTCGTCCCAATTCACGATCGTCTTCGCATCCTCGTAGTCGGCACGCGATACCTTGAGGCTCTCATAGACGAAGGGAAGCTGCGCCGGGTGGATAACGGTCTTGCCGATAAACCCATTGAGGCGGTCCAACTCGATTTCCTTCACCAGTCCTCCGGCCCATTCGCCTGCCGCATCATCGCCGAAATAGTTCCAGACCGGCCCCGAGACGACATAGTCACGCGCGAAGACGTTCAGGATATCGACGAGGATGTCGCGCACGACGCCGACGGAATAGATGGGCTGGCGAATGGAGCGGCGCACGCCGTAGAGGTTGCTGAAATCATTGCCGCCGACACGGATGTTCAGCACATATTCCTTGTGCGCGTCGAAAATGGCCTTGAGCTCGCCCAAAACGGTGCCGCGGCTCCTCGTGTCGGCAATCGAGGGGCTTTCCAGCACAGGCATGATATAGTACTTATGCGCAGCGTCCTGATTGATGCGCCGCATGATTTCCATATAGGCCTCGACATTGCCCAGATTCACCTTGGGCAGGATATAGCCTGTCAGGACTTCGCTGTCCTCGCCCAAAAAGCGCACGAAGTGTTCCAGGTGATCTGCCGTGCGCACGCGCACGAAGAGGAGCGGCCTCCCCGTGCGCCCTTCCCGGTAAAGCTCCCCCAGCGCATGCAGCGTATCCTTCAGCGCGATCTCGGCCTCTTCCACCGCACCGTCGTTGATGGCGTCTTCCAGACAGAAGCAGACGGACGTCATCGCCTGCACTTCGCGACCGCGGATTTTTTGCACAATATTTCCCTGATAGGCCGGCATGTAGAGAAGTCCGCCCACCATATACTGCAAAGTCTCCCGGCTTATTTCTTCCATGTACTGCAACTCCCCGTTCCCTGCGGGCGGCGTCCAGCCCCCGTCTTACTCAACATTGATCCCATAGTCGCGGCAGAGACGCTCCAGACCGGACGCATAGCCTGCGCCGACGAATTTCAGCTTCCACTCGCCTTTGTAACGATAAATTTCCGCTGCGTTCACGGTCTTTTCCGCCCGAAGGCCGTCCAGCGGAAAGAGACACTTCTCCTCCCCGTGGTTCAAGACACGAACCGCGGGCTGGCGCACGGCGGAAAAATCCTGCGCTGACTTGTCCTCCTCATAGATGGAAAAGCAAAGAACGAGGCGGTCGATTCCCGCCGCCAGCTTCGCCATATCGATGACGGCCCTCGGCTCCTGCCCCGGCTTTTCCACGCGGACGCTCTTGTCCGCCGCCTCGGGATTGCCGAAGAAAACCAGATCCTCGTCGCCGCGAACCTTGCCCGCAGCGGAAAGGCAAAAGACATAAGCGTCCAGATCGACGCCCGCCGCATGGCCCTGATCCTCGTAGACGAATTCCAGGCAGTCCGCATTCCCCAGTGCCATTCGCTGGCCGCGCACCGCCGTGACCGCCGTCCCGGCACGTTCCCTGCGGTCCGCTGCATGCGTCTTTTCGCCGCCGCTTCGCTCCGGCGGGCAGGGAGGCGGCGCGGCCAATCCCGCCCCGCCTCCCGCGCTCGGGATATGCCCCGGCATCTCGAAAGCCGCTTCCTTTGCCGCCAGCGAAGCATTCGCCGCCTCGGGAAGCGCCAGGCTTTCCAAATGCTGCGCCGCCCTCTCGTCCGCCTCGCCCGTCACACAGATGCGTCGTAGGATCTCAGGCGTACGGACGAGGATATCGCCGTAAACCAGCGTCTCCCGCCGCATTTCCGGCAGCGTCAGCAGAAGGCGGTTCCTGCCCTTTTTCACTTGCTGCGGCGTGATCTTCGCGCCGCCGATGGAGCTCTCCACAGCTGCATCGGCGCCCGCCTCCAGCTCGATGACAAAGGAATTTTCCCTCTCGGCGGCAAAGCGCCCCAAATCGACGGATTCCGGCAGATGCCAAGGCGCCGCGCTCCCGTCCGCCGCCTCATGCGCCCCGTGCAGCTCCACTTGCGCTATGCGGCAGTTCCGGCCCCGGACGGATAAGGCGATGTTGTCCGCCGTCGTCTTGGGGCGTACGACTTCGATGCGCATGTTTTCCAGCTGCACGCCGTCGGCTTCCAGCACGACGACCGGACCGCTGTCCGCCCATACCGTCGCCCCGGAGCCGTCGATGCGGCAAGGGCGCCGCACATGAAGCGGGCCCTTGTACTCACCGGCAGCGAGGGTGATCTTCTCGCCGGTTCCTTCGTCTATCAATTCCTGGATCGTTTTCATCATATTCCATCCTTATTCCCAACTTCAGCCGGGTGCAGACGCCCTTCCAGAAAAAAGGGGGCTGAAGAGCCCCCATCAAAAACATCCCTCAAACATTTACGCCATAGGCGCGGCAAAGAGCCGCCAGACCGCCGCTGTAGCCTGCGCCGACGGCATTGAACTTCCATTCGTCGCCGTGACGATAGATTTCACAGACGACGAGCGCCGTTTCCACAGAAAACTCCTCCATGAGGTCGAAGCGCAGGACTTCCGTACCCGTCATATCCTGTGCATTCGCCATGCGTGCGACGCGCACATAGGCGTTGGAAACCTGCCCAAAATTCTGGCCGCGTTCCTTCGCCTCATAAATCGTAACGGTAATCGCAATCTTGCTGATATCGGGCGGCACCTTCGAAAAGTCGATGATCAGGACCTCGTCGTCGCCTTCGCCCTCGCCCGTCCGATTGTCGCCCGTATGATGCACCGAGCCGTCCGTACTGTCCAGATTGCCGTAAAAGATAAAGTCCTCGTCCCGGCGCACCTTCTCATTTGCGCCAAGCAGGAAGGCCGATGCGTCGAGATCGAAATCGGCGCCGCCGTCATACTTGTTGACGTCCCAGCCGAGGCCGATCAAGGCCATCTTCATGCCCTTGTCTAGGCTCACGCGCTGCCCTTTGGAAAGATTTACTGCCATACGAATACCCCCTATTTCGTGGTGATCATGGATTGGATCCAGCCCTTGAAGCCCGACGGGTTCCGCGTCTGAATCAGGACGGGACCGGGACCGCGGAAGCGGCAGACAAGGCACTCGCCCGACATGACGCTCGAAATCCAGCCGTTCGAAGCCTTTTCGATCTTATAATTCATGTAATCCGGCCAGGCGACAAGATGACCGTTGTCCACAACAATCTCCTGTCCCTGCTCAAGATTGATCGCATGGATGACGCCATAGCTGCTCAAAAAGGCAAGCCCCTGGCCCGTAAGCTTCAGCAATACAAAGCCTTCCTGCGAAAAAAAGCCCTGCATAAGGCCCTGCACCTTGGAATCGACTTGAACGCCTTCCGTCGCGGCCAGAAAGCCGCCCTTTTGGACAATCATGCCATACGTGCCGTCCAGCTCGATATCCATGATGCCGCCCGGCAAAGGATGCCCGAACAGAACCCTGCCGTCCCCACGCGAAGCCACGAGACGCTGCATGAAGAAGCTCTCGCCCGTAAAGACCTTGCGCACAAGGCCGCCGAGCACGCCGCCTTCCATCTTGCCCTCGACATCGATGGTCGCATCCATAGCAATCATGGCGTCAGACTCGGCCTTGATGGCCTCGCCGCGGCGCAGAGAGCATTCGACAACAGGAAACGCCTCGGGGTATAAGATCCTGTATTCCATCATCGCACCTCTTTCATAACAGAGCCGGGAAAAATCATAGGAAGCCCGGGGCGAAAAGCCCGGGCCTCCCGTCCAAACCTGCTTATGCAGTCTTAAATATTGACGCCGTAAGCCTTGCCGAGCGCGCCGAGACCGCCGCTGTAGCCCGCGCCGATAGCGTTGAACTTCCACTCGGGTCCCTGGCGGTAGAGCCTGCCGACGACGACGGCCGTCTCAACGGAAAAGTCCTCGCCGAGATCGAAGCGAATGAGCTCCTCGCCGTTGGCCTCGTTGACGACGCGGATGAAAGCGTTCGACACCTGCCCGAAGTTCTGCTTACGCTCATCGGCCTCGTAGATCGTGACCGTGAAATCAATCTTGTCGATGGAAGCAGGCACCTTCGAGAGATCGACCTTGAGCTGCTCGTCGTCTCCCTCGCCCTCGCCCGTCAGATTGTCGCCCGTATGCTCGACGCTACCCGAAGCATGCTTGAGGTTGCCGTAGAATACGAAATCCCCATCGCTCGTCACCTTTTCATTCGGCCCAAGCAGGAATGCCGAGGCATCGAGGTCGAAATCACTGCCGCCGTCGTACTTGTTGACATCCCAGCCAAGACCGATCAGGAGCTTCGAGAGTCCCGGATTGCCCTTCGTCAAATCGACCTTCTGACCCTTTTTCAAACTAACTGCCATGATGAAATTCCTCCTTGTGATATGAACTTTGCCCTGAAACGCCCTTGGCGCTTCCTTCTATATCAAGCCGCAAGGGCATGATGACTTGCAAAAGTGCAGCCGGCCTGCCTCACTCATAGCGCCTCTTCACTTGATTGAGGCTGATGTCCTTCGTTCCCTGCCCGATGGCGTTGAACTTCCACTCGCCGTTATGGCGGTAAATCTCGCCGAAGATCATCGCCGTCATGCCGGCATAGCTCTCCGAGAGGTTGTAGCGGCAAAACTCCTCGCCCGTCCGCTCGTCGCATATACGGATGAAAGCATTCGCGATCATGCCGAAGTCCTGCTTCCTCGACTTGCAGTCATAGATGTTGACGACGAAGACGAGCTTGTCGTAGACCGCAGGCACAGCCGTCAAGTCGACGAGGATCTGTTCGTCGTCTCCGTCGCCGTCGCCCGTGAGGTTGTCACCCGTATGGACGATCGCGCCCGACGAATGCTTGAGGTTGCCGAAGTAGACGACATCGCCCTTCCCCGCCAAGCGGCCGCCCTGGCAGACGATCACGCTCGCATCGCAGTCGATGTCGGGCGTGCCGCCTCCGCCGAAGATGGAGCCAAAAAAACCGCTCGACTTCTGCTCGACGGGATCCCAGCCAAGCCCGACGCGGATGCGCGAGAGCGCCTGCCCATCCGACTTCTTCAAATTTACTTTCTGTCCCTTTTGCAGATTCACGCTCATGCTGCTGCCTCCCCGATTCCTTTTTCCTGCGGCCGGAAATGGTTGTTTTCTCTAGATTTCCATGATTTCTCCGCGCCGCGGCAAATCATTCAATCTTTAAAGTAATTCGCCCTGCCGCCGCCTTTTCCCTTTATGACGCAAAAGAAAATTTCCCGCCGCGCTCAGTCCTTGCTTCCCGCCGTCCAGCGCAGCCCCCAATGATACGCCTTATCCATGCTCTTGTGGCCGTTGAAGAAATGCACGAGTTTTTCGACGCTGAAGGTGTCGTTGATGTTTTCCAGCATGGCGATGGCGCACATGACCTTCGACGAGCCATATTCGTCCATGCGCACGATGATGTCGGGGCTGCCCGGGCACTTGACGGTCACGACGCCGTCCGCCTGCTGCCAGTTGGCGACACCCTCGTAGATGAAGGTGTAGACGAGGATGCGCTTGATCTTCGATGCCATCTTGCCGTTGACGCGCAGCGTCTCGCCGGCGGCATTGCTGCCCGTGCGGTCGTCGCCGTCGAGCGCGATCCAGGGGCTGCGCGAAAGGCTGCCGAAGTCATTGCCGAGCGCCTGCACGCAGCCGATCTCACCGTTTTTGAGCTCGTAGAGGCAGCCGAGGTCGAGGTCGATGCCGCCGCCTCCCCCGCCGCCGAAGATGGAGGCGAGGAAGCCGCTGTTCTTCGTCTGCGGCTGCTGGTGCCAGTTGAGGTTGATGGAGATCTCGCCGAGTCCGCCGCCACCCTTGACGAGGCTGACCTTCTGTCCCTTCTTGAGTTCGACTTTTTTCGGCGCCGTCGGTGCGGGCTGCGGCACAGGCGGCACGACAGGCGGCACAGGCGGCACGGACGGTGCGGGCGGTGCGCCCGGTCTGCCGAAGTTCAGCGGCTGATGCGGCGCGGGCGAGCCTCCATGGCGGCCGAGGTTCAGCGGCGAATGCGGCGCGGGCGGCGCAGCGGGCGCAGGCGGCGGCGCGGCAGGGCGCGGCGGTACGGGCTGCGGTGCGGGCGGCGCAGGCTGCGGTGCGGCTCCCTGCCCCTCGCCGACCTCGATGCCGAAGTTCTTGCAGAGCGCCTCCAAACCGCCGCTGAATCCCGCGCCGACGGCATTGAACTTCCACTCGCCCTTGTAGCGGTAGAGCTCGCCGACGACGATCGCCGTCTCCACGGAGAAATTCGTGCCGAGATCGTAGCGCAGAAGCTCCGCGCCGCTCGCCGCATCGAGGAGGCGGATGTACGCGCCCGCGACCTGCCCGAAGTTCTGCCTCCTTGCGTCCGCGTCGTAAATCGTCGCGGTGATGGCGATCTTCTCGACGGCGGTGGGCACAGAAGCGAAGTCGACACGCACCTGCTGCCGGTCGCCGCCCGAAGGAGCCGCGATGTGCTCGACCGCCCCCGACACATGGCGCGCGTTGCCGTAGAACACGAAGTCCGCATCGCCCGCCGCCTTGCCCTGCGCACCGAGCAAAAATGCCGCCGTGTCAAGATCGATGCTCGAATTCGCCTGCCAGCCCATGCCGACGAGTACGCTTCGAAGCCCCGCGTTGTTCTTCGTCAAATCGGCTTTCTGTCCCTTGCTGATGTTCATGCCCATTCATATCCCTCCTACAGCGCGGCGGCGCCGATGCTTTCCACCGACGCCGCCTTGCAAATATTGAATTACGCCTTGCCCACAATCA
>ERZ773099.1827-NODE-1827-length-15361-cov-2.982229_pt1 | contig 15361 bp, 17 predicted proteins | sample MGYA00511120_ERZ773099 | MGnify/ENA primary metagenome ERZ773099 (study PRJEB29015, sample SAMEA2738012) | human oral metagenome | biome: human oral; feature: human-associated habitat; material: dental | place: China | collected 2104 ... | reverse complement strand
ATTGGGAGACCCAGCCCGTGTACGAGACCCAGCCCGTGTACGAGACCCAACCCGTGTACGAGACCGTCACCCGTTGGGTCACTTCCGACGGCCACTCCTTCGCCAGCCAGAGGGAGTGCAGCAGTTACATCGAGCAGCAGGTGCTGGCGACCGGGACCGGCCCGAACTACAGCGTCCAGACCCAACAGGTCCAGACGGGAACCAGGCAGGTGCAGGTAGGCACCCAACAGGTACAGGTAAGCACCAGGCAGGTATGGGTGGAGGACTGATGGCGACGAGGGACTACGAGCTGCGCATCGAGGACGAGACGCTGGTGCGCTTCTCCATAGCCGACGGCAGCTTCGGCGAGTCCGTCCGCATCCGCGACGTCAACGACGCGGCAGAGGCGCGCATGCCCCTCGGCCTGGATCTCGCCGGAGACGGCATGATCAACTGGATGGCCGCCCGCGCCCTGCCCCGCCCGCCGCTCATGGTGGCTGATGCCGGGTTCATGTATGCCGCCAAGATGAGCGGGTATGCCGATGCCTATGACCTGTTCACCCCTGACATGGGGGAACTGGCTTTTCTGGCCGACGAGCAGGCACCCCATCCTTTCTATACACGGGGCTTTCTGCTGGCGGAAGAGGATGACGCCCCTGCCCTGCTGGCCCGCGCGCAAGCCCACGGCAACTGCCCCGCCAACCTTCTGATCAAGGGGGCCCGCGACCTCATTGTGTGCGGAGGAAGGGTGGTACACACCGTATCCCGACCGTGTGTACCGGCCATGGAATGCATCGGGGGAACAGGGGACATGGTGACCGGGCTGGCCACAGCCTTTCTTGTGAAGGGCTTTTCCGTGGAACAAGCCTGCCTGACGGCGGCGCGTCTCGCCCGGCTGCTGGCAAAGGCCCATGATCCTGATCCGGGAACCACCGTGGGGCAACTGTTGGAAAGCCTGCCGCAGGTTCTGTGCGACTGCGAAAAAGACCTCGCCTGTCTGGAATAACAGTCTCGCCGTGATGGTTCTTGGTTGCGCCGTTTCAATGGTGGTGTGAGTTGCCCCCCTTTCCCGAGTCGGCCATTGCCGATCCGTGAGGCTTGCTTTCGCTCAAAACACGCGGTCGCCGTTTTTTACCTTTTCGGACGGCTGCAGCAAAACGACGCCCTGATCAGAATCCGTTCCGAGAATCCGCACTTCACTCTTTACAGAGCCAATATGGATCGGCGCCAGATTCATGCAACAGATCACCTGCCTGCCGATCAAATCTTCCGGGGCATAGAGCGCGGTTATCTGGGCAGAAGATTTTTTCACGCCGATTGTTTCGCCAAAATCAATCTTCAACACATACGCAGGATTTCTTGACTTTTTATTGTCTGTCACCTCAAGAACTGTTCCTGCGCGCACTTCGACCTTGTCAAACTCATCTATGGTTATCATGGCAATGGCCTCTCAGTTTTCCTCTCTTGCGCGAAACTCCCCGCAGACCACAAAGCTCTGTGGGAGAATACGCACAGGGCACTGCCGTGTAGCAGTGCCCCCGGGTTGATGCCCCCGCTTTGTGGAGTGTGCGCCGCCCCGCCCGGCGGATTGACGAAAAGGCGTTCAGTCCAGAGCGGCAAGCTGCTGACGCGCCTGGGCAGCTTCCTGCTCCAGCAGATTTTTGCGATCCGCGCTGATGCGCAGGCTCTGCGCCAGCCCGTCCAGGTAACTGCGCTCCATGAAGTGGTCAACATCCATGATCAGGCAGGACAGGCGATAGAGGTCTTCGCCCTGCTCCACAGACCCCACCTGGGCGGCGAGAGCGGCAGGGTCCAGCGGTTCCTGCATCAGGGAGTGCATGAGCCGCGAAGTGTCCTGCCCCGGAAACATCTGGGGCAAAAACTTGCCGATGCGCGCTTCTTCCGCCGCATCAATGTGCCCGTCAGCCCGCGCCGCAAAAACCATGGCGCGCAACAGCAGCATGGCTGTGGGGTCTTGGGAGGCGTCCGCCAGGCGCATGTTCGAGGTCATTTCCGTCCGCTTTTCCGGCACGGCGACGCTCTGCCCGGCAGCCCATTTCCGGTAAAAACTCCAGGCCACGGCACCCGCCCCCAAAAGAGCCGTATTTTTCACCATGGTCCGGGAAAGAACAGAGCCGAGCAGCACGCCCAGTGTGCCCGCGCCCAAAAGGCCGCCCATGCCGCCGGGCATATGATTGTCCGCTCTGGCAACACCGGCCTTGCCCTTGCTCACCAGCGCGCCCAGCATCTCGCCAAGGTCATCCTTTTTCAGAATATCAAACAAAGACATGTCTACCTCGTTGTGGTGGTTATGGGGTCAGCATATGCCTGCAAAAAACCCTGTCAAGGCGGAATGCGGCGTGGATCACCAGTCCGTCGGCTTGCCCACAGGCCCTCTGGGAATGTCTTCCCCGAAGGCAAAGCTTGTGGGACGCTCCGGCCCCTTCAGCCTTTGGCGCACATGGGCAGCAAGAGGTTCGCGCAGCGCATCCACAGTCCACCCCATTGCGGGCACGACAAAAGCCTTGAGTCTGTGCCCCTCTTCCGGACGCATGAGCCGCACCTGACAACACCGCACCCCTTCGTGCTCTTCAAGAATCGCGGCGACATGGCCGGGATAAACGTTCACTCCCCCCACCTGCACGGCGGCGTCAATACGCCCGCAGGGGAGCAGACGGCGCTCGTCCAGCCAGGTGATAACGTCCTGCACGGGATACAGCCTGCACTCCCCTTCCGGGAGGCAACGCTCCAGCATGTCGGCATGCGGCCCTTTGCCGCGGAAAATATGGGGCAGCAGTTCAAAAGGATCGTCAGGGTGGAAGCGATGGCAAACAACGCCCACTTCCGAAGAACCGAAGAACTCGATGACACGAAAGCCCTGACGCAACAGGGCGTGCGCCACATCAGGAGGCATGGGAGCCGTGGCGGTGAGGGCCGTGACCCCTCTGCCTTCTTCCGAAGCTCTTTCCTTCCAGCCGCGCAGATCCGCCAGACGGGACCAGAGCAGGGGAATGCCCACAACCATGTCGCCAGGTTTCATCTGCGCTTGCGCCAGCGTGGGCAGCGGCGGCACGCACCGCACGGGAATGCCGAGGCTCAGGGGCAAAAGCAGCCCGAAGGTAAAGCCGTACATATGGTGCAGGGGGGCCGTCACCAGAGCGGAGGTGCAGTTTTCCACCAGCGGAGCAAGGCTGGTGATCTCCTGCCGCAAATGGCTTTCCGGATGGGTGCAGGGCTTGGGCTTTCCCGTGGAGCCGGAGGTAAAAAACGTGACCGCCACCGGGCCGTCCCCCCAATGTTCCAGAATCCGCAGGGGCAAACGCCCGCACTCTTCCGCAAGATTTGGCGGGGCAAGGCTGGCGCGAAACATGGCATTGCACTGCCGCGCGACATTTGCCACGCCCTCCGGGCCAAGTCCGAAATCCTGCCAGCGCATGGCAGAAAAATCCTGCGGCGGGCATGCCACAAAGCCCGGCATCCCGTGACGCCCCATTTCCGCTTGGGCAATGGACTGGACAATGGCCGTGACAGCGCGCTCCCCAAGACGGGGAATTTTCTCCAGAGGCCAGGGCTTCATGATGCCCTCCGCACTTCCACAAGAGCCTGACGCCCGTCCGGCGTCCGGCACAGGCAGTCAACCGGCCCCCCGCCCGCTCCTGCCCGCTCCAGCGCAGCCAACACATCCAGCGGATGCGCCAGAGGGCCGTCATCCCACCAACGGCCTTCGGCAACGTCGGCAGATCCCCTGCCGCACAAAAGAACCTCGCTGCCTTCTGCCGGTTCCTGCTCCCAGAGCACACGCAGGCTGGCGGCAGCGGGGCGTCGGGAGGTCAGGCAAAAAAAGACCGCCCCCTGAGTCGGCACAAGGCCCGGAACATGCTGTTGCGGGCAACAGCGCGAAAAGCGCTTGTCCAGTTCGTCCACGGCTCCCGCCAGCACGTGCTCCACGCGTCCGGAGGCCAACAGGGTTTCCGCCGCCGTCAGCGCACCCGCAAAGGACAGCCCGAACTGGGAAAGAGTGCAGCACGGCCCCCGGATGCCCAGCAAAAGACTGAGCAGACCGGCCCCCACATTGTTGACCGCATGGGAAAAAGCCGTGGGGGAGGAAAGCTGCGGACCGTTGTCCAGAATGGAATCCATGAAGTCCATGCTCATCCGGACACCGCCGTAGGCCGTGCCCAGCACAAGGGCCGCACGGGAAATGTCGGATCGGGACCATGCGGCAGACCGCAGGGCCGACAGTGCGGCCAGCAGGGCCGTGCGGGCATACTGCGGGATGCGGCGCAGGGACACAGTGGGCAGAAGTTCGGCCAGAGGCGATGTGTCCGGCGGTGCGGACACCCATGCCCCAGGCTCCTGATCCTCCGCCAGACTCTCCGGGCCGCTGCGGCTGTAGGCCAGCCCGGTTCCCGCCACCAGCAGGGGGAAAGCCGTCATGCATCCCCCCTTCCCAATATCAGGGCGGCATTGCCGCCGCCAAAGCCCAGAGAGGTGGACACGGCGTACGGCAAGGACACGGACAGGGTCTCCTGCGTGGGGCTGAGGCCGATTGCCGGGTCAGGAGCAGAAAATCCCGTGCTCGCGGGCACATGGCCCAGATTCAGGGCGGCCAGCGTCAGCACAGCCTCAAGGGCCCCCGCCGCGCCCAGGGTATGCCCCGTGCCGCCCTTGCTGGCCCAGACAGGTGTCCGGGGCAGCATCTGAAGCAGCACATGCCCCTCCACCCTGTCGTTTTCGCGCGTGGATGTTGCGTGGGCATTCACAAAGGCCAGGTCTTTTGCTTCCAGCCCCGCCTGCGCGAGAGCCGCTCCAAGGGCATCGGCCAGCCCGCGCCCCTGGGGATGGGGCGCGGTAAAATGGTGCGCGTCCGCCGCGCTGCCGTAGCCGAGCACCCGCCCCAGCACGGCAGCCCCCCGTTGCCGCGCGCTTGCGGCGCTTTCCAGCACCAGAGCCGCAGCCCCTTCACCCAGATTCAGCCCCTTGCGTTCCCGGTCAAAAGGACGACACGCCTCGTCAGAGGATATCATCAGCCGGGCAAAACCCGTATGCGGCACAAGGCTCAGGGCGTCCGCGCCTCCGCAGATCACGCAGGAGCACTGGCCCGCAGCCACCATATCCCTGCCCAGACCAATGGCATCCGCCCCCGAAGTGCAGGCATTGGTCACCGTCAGGCGCGGGCCACGGGCGGCAACGTCCATGGCGAGGGCCAGATTGGAGGCAAAATAGTCTTCTCTGGCGCAGTCCTGCCCGTCCTCCCGCGCTGCGGGCAATATCCCTTTGCCGCTCTCGCGGCTGGCGGCATAGGCGTCCAGAAAGTGCAGGGCACTGCCCGCAGTGGTCCCGAGCACAAGACCGGCATCTGCCAGAAGTTCCGGCGGCAGCGCCGCCTGGGCAAGGGCCTTGTGCACCACTGTCCGGGCCAGAGCAAAGGTATCTCGGGCGGACGCCCGCCTCCCTCCGGGAAAGCATTCCCCATCAAGGGCAAAGACCGGAAAGGCCAGAGCGCGGGAATCCAGAACAGTCGCCGGAGAGAGGCGGCATTCTCCCCGGCCGAGGGCAGCCAGAGCCTCTGCGGGGGTTTTTCCGGCGGCGCAGAGACAGGCCATGCCCGTCACAACGACATCATGCCCCATGCGCCTGTTCCGCCCCAGGTTGCGGGCTGTGGGCCAGAATAAAATCGGCAAGCCGGGAGACGGAGGCAAAAGCCTCGTGCGCCTCCCCGGCGCTGGCAATGCTCACGCCGAAATCTTTTTCCACAATGACCACCAGTTCCACGGCATCCAGCGAATCCAGCATCAGGCCTGCATCGCCGAACAGGGGCGTGTCCGCGTCCAGTTCTTCCGGTTTTACGCCTTCCAGCCGCAAGCCGCTGACAATGGCCCTTTTCAGGGCGTCTTCCATCTCTTTTTTCGTCATGTTGCCCACATATCGTAAAAGTTGAAAAACTGATGGGGATATCTTTCCACAACACGCTCCATGCCGCGCGCAAACCGCAGGGCATAGGGCAGAAAGACGGCGGGATCGCGGCGCGGCAGGCCAGACGGCACATTCAGGTGCTCCGCCAGAAAGGCCCGCGTTCTGCCTTTCTCCCGCACGGAAAAAAGCATGAGCAGCGCCGCCCCGGTGAGAGAAGCCAGGGCAAAGGCATTGACGGGAATGCGTATCATCCCGCCCAGAAAAGGCACGTCAACGCCTTGGGCAGTGCGCTCTCCCACGGCGAGGCGGTCGCCCATCAGACAGACGATTTCGGAGCGCCGCAGGGCAGCCGCAGCCTCCACCAGACCGCCCACGGGGTCAGCGGCATCAATGACAGCAAAAGGACGCCCCTTCCCGTATTCAAAATAGTGCCGCCCGGCGTCCTGAGGTTGCCGCCACTGGACAACATGCACCGACCTGTCAAGCTGTTCCAGCCCCGCAAGCCCCATCTGCCACGCGCCCAGATGGGCGGAGAGGATGATGCAGCCGCGCGGGCATTCCGCCGCTTCCCGCAGGCGCTTCTGCAAAAGAGGCTCTGTCGCCATGACCGGAAATTTTCCGGTGGTTCCCGCGACCATCCTGTCCAGCAGAAGGCACCCGAACTCCAGATACAGGCGAAAGGCATGCGCGAACATGCGCACGCGCCCCGCGCCGGGAAAGCGCCGCGACAAATAGGGCATGCAGCGTTGGCGTATCCGTGGCACGAAAACGTAGTACAAAACCACCGCCACCAGCAAGACGCGCGCCAGAGGCACAAGGCGGCAGCGTACCACGGTCTGGAAAATACCGTACTGAAAGCGTGAGCCGAGGCTGCCCCGCGCTTCTTGCGCCCCGCTCACGCCCCCCTCCCTCCGGCGCGCATTCCGCGCCGTGCCAGCGAAGCCAATCCCCAGACCGTCAGCCCGGCCAGCAAACCCAGAAAGGGCGCAAGACAAAAAGCACCTGCCACCCAATCCAGAAGGCGCTGCGGTGCCTCATACCCCAAAGTCTGGACAGAAAACTCCGTCAGCCAGCGGCCGTTGCGCAGCCTGTAGCCCAGCAAAACGCCCAGCCCCGGCACTACCGGCGGCCATGCCAGAGGAATCATGGTCAACGCGCAGAGGCGGTTCAGGCGCATCCAGCCGATGCAGAAGAGCAGCAGAATGCTTTGCAGCCCCGGCAAAGGCAGGGCAGATACTGCCAGCGCCACACCGGCGGATTTTCCCAGGTGCAGCGGGCTGGACGCATCCCGCAAAAGCAGGCGCAAGGACTCCAGAGGACGCAGAAGGGACACCCGCTCCCGCGCATCGCCCGCCTGCTGCCGAAAAGGCACTGGCAGCAGGGCGCGCAAGGTCAGGCGCGTATTCAGCAAGGAAATGCGCATGTTGTCACGGCACGGGCGGAAATGGGAAATGCGCGCGCTCCCCGGCGGATACAGAACGCGGATTTCGATCTCCCGTACCGCGAATCCGGCCCAGGCCGCGCGCACCAGCACCTCCACCTCAAAGGCATAGCCTTTTTCCGTAAATTTCAGGTTCCGCAACACATCTATGGGGTAGGCCCGAAATCCGCTCTGCATGTCGGAAACGCCGATCCCCGTCTGCACCCGCATCCAGAATCCGGAAAACGCCCGGCCAAAGCGCGACGCGCGGGGCACGTGGGGCACGGAAAAATCGCGCCGTCCCACAATGATCGCCGCAGGCTCACGCTCCAGCGCGGCCAGAAAAAGGGGAATGTCCTCGGGATAGTGCTGGCCGTCGGCGTCCAGGGTGATCATGTGGCTTGCCCCTCGCCGGGCCGCCTCCTCCGCGCCTGTCAGGAGGGCCGCTCCCTTGCCGCTGTTGCGCGGCAGGCGCACCAGATGCAGGGGCAGGCCCGCCAGCCTTTCCGCGCCGTGATCCGTGGACCCGTCGTCCACCACAATGACCAAGGGGTGAACGCGCAGAGCGCGCTCCGCCACCGCGCGCACGCTGCTGGCATGGTTGTAGAGCGGGATGACCACTGCGCTCACGGGCGGCACACTATTTCTCCCTGACGCCACCGTGCGCAAAACTTTTTGTAAAACTCCGGCGCCTCCACCAGAAGCCCGCCGTCAGAACCGAGCATGAGCTGCGTGGTGCTCGCGGTTGTGGTCACCCGACCTTCCGCGTCCTCAATGCGATAGGTGTATTCCAGCACGGCAGCCTCGTTCCAGAGCAGTTCCGTCCGCACCGCATATGTCTGCCCATAGCGCATGGGCAGGCGGAAATCCAGATGAAAAAGCTTGAGCGGCACAAAAACGCCGTGCTCCAGAAAATCGAGATAGCCGATGCCGTACCGCCGCCCCATAGCCTCACGGCCGTCTTCAAGCCAACTGGCGTAGCGCCCGTGCCACATGATGCGCGCGGCATCAACCTCCTCAAAACGGACGGTACGGCTGATGCTCACGCGCAAAGGCTCCACCCCCGATGGCGGCGTCCTCCGGCGGCGCTCCCCTAGCCTGCGCATGTTTCCACCTGAAAACGGGCAGCCACGCCAGCCCGGCTTTGCACAACGCATGTCCAGACGCCCGGCCCGCCGCCGGGAGAAACAAGCAGTTCCAGATCTTCCTCCGGTGCAAGCGGGGCCAGAAACTTGGCCTGGGGGATGCCGGTCAAAACGCCCTCATGGCCGCAATCCTCCAGCGTGGCCTGGGCCATCACTATCTGAACCATTGCGGGCAATACCGGCCGGAGGGGAAAGTGCCCAAGAAAGACCGGGCTGTCCGGCGCAAAACGAAATGTTCTGCGCAGGCTTCCGCCGGGCAGGACTTCCGGCGCGGACGCCGCAGCAGCTATGGCCTTGCGCAACACGCTCATGTCACACTACCTCCGCATTCCGGCGCCCGCCCGCACTCCCGTGATCCGGGCACACTGCGGCTCCGGCCTCCCGTGTGGGCAGGGGCCATTTCATGGCTGGAGACGGTTTGAATTTTTCTCCGGCAAGGACGCAAACCGCATGTCCATGCCGAATCCGCCCTCTTCCGCATACTGTGCGCACAGCGTCTCCTCATCACGGAAAAAACGCGCTTCCCAAGGCTCCCGCCCACCGCGCAGATCCCCGCCGGAAAGCATGCCGGGCAGCATCCTGTATACAGCCCGCCCCGCATGGCGCAGCAGACGTTGTGCCCCGGCATTCTGCCCTGTGGCCGGAACGCAGGTCATCACAAGCATATTTTGCCGGGCTTGCCCCGTGGCGGCAGCATAGCGGCAATGCCCGAAGGTGCGGCCATACGGCAGGATCAGAACCAGGCTGCCTTCGCCCTTTTCCATCTGCACAGCGCCCTGCACGGGCAGGGAATGCCCCGCCCATGTCAGCCGTGCGCCGAACTGCGCTGTGAACGTCTGTTCCGCGTGCTGCCGGGGAAGAGAAATTTCTCTGGCACAGCCGCCGGAAAATCCCGATATTCCCAGCAGGGCGACACACAGCCAGCAACGAAGATTCATTGCTTTTCTCCGGGCCGGGCGGGGCTCTCCTCCGGGCACACCGCCCCGCTGCTTTCTCCCACGCACAGCCGGGGCAGAAGCCAGAGGGCAACCGGAATTTCCGCCAGCAGTCCCCAAAAAACCACTTCTCCCATAGCCTTGAGCACAGGATGGCTTGCCAGGGCCAAAAGTCCCATGCCCGCAAGGGTCGTCAGCGACGAAACCAGCACTGCTCTTTGCGTGCCTGCCCTGATGCCCCTGACAAGCTCATGGGCAACGAGAATGCCGTGATCCGCGGAGAGTCCCAACACCAGCGGCAGAGCCGCCATGCCCGCCAGGGTCAGGGGCTGCTCTGTGCAGACCATCCAGGCAAGGACAGTACCAATGGAACACAAGGGAGGCAAAGATGCAAACAGGGCCATGCGCACGCTTTTCAGGCAGGCAAAGAGCACGGCAAAGCAGGCCAGCCAGGCCAGAGGCAGAAGATGCCTTTCTGACGCAAACTGCCGCGACAGGGTTCTTTCGAGAACACCGGGAAAAAGAATCAGGACGTCCTGAAGATCCCCGCTTTCCACACGCGAAAAATCCGTTCCCGGCCCCGCGAAAAGCAGAACCCTGGCTCGGTCCCCGGCGGCACGGGCGTCCTCGCCCGGCACAAAAGTGTCCAGCAGTTCGCCAAGGCCCGCCGCGCGCACGGCGTCAGGGCCGAAGTGCGCCACAGGCTGTTGCAGCAGTTCAAAGAAGGAGGCAAAGACATTGTCGGCAAAGCCGTGTCTGCGCGCCGCCTCCGCCAGCAGCCCGCGCAGTTGCTGCCCGTGCTCCTGCGCAAAGCGCGTCCAGCGCTGCACGTTTTCCCGCACTTCCTCCGGCGCGGGCCACATATCGCCCGGCGTGAGCAGGTTCACAGCAGGGTCGGTGCGGCGCAGAACATGGGAAAGACGGCGGGCCTTGCGCATGGCGTCTTCCGTATCTGCCCCTTCCACAACCAGCACCGTGCTCTCGGGCGATCCCCAGACAGCCGCGAGGCGGCGGGCGTCTTCGTGCAGGAGGTGCGCATCCGCCCCCATGCTGCGCGGGGAAACATCCACTCCCGCATGGGAAAAAAGGAAAAAGCACAGGAGAAGCAGCAGACTCGCGGCAATGCCCGTACGCCGCAGGGAAGGCCGCACAGGCATTGCCGTTGAGGAAAAAACATGCAGGCGCGGCCCGGAAAACCAGGGGCAGAGCGGCAGAACGGTGATGGCCAGCACAAAGCCCGCACTCAAGGAAAGGAGAGAAAAACAGGCCAGTTGCCGCACTGCGGGCAGTCCGGAAAACAGCAGCACAACAAAGCCGGAAATATTGACCAGATAGCCCTGAAACAGGGGGGCGGCCAGGTTGTGGAGCGCATCTTCTGCCGAAGCGCCCTCCCGCAGGGCAAAATGCACATGAACGGCATAGTCTTCCGCCAAACCAAGGGTGGCCGCGCCAAAGCCCAGGGCCAAGCCCGACAGGACGGGAAAAAGAAGCGTCATCCCGCCCAGAGCCATGCTTGCGGCCACGCAGGGCGTCAGCAGAAGCCACACTGCGCCTGCCGAGCGTACCAGCGCCAGATAGACGGCCAGCAGCGCCGCCAGGGAAAACCCGGCCACAAAGGCCATATCCCGGTGGATGGCGCGGGTATTGACAGCGCTGTGCCGCTGCCCGCCGACGACAAGGGCCTGCATGTCCGGAGCGAGAACTTGCGCCAGACCGTTTTCCACGGCGTCCAGAAGCTGCACCGCCGCATCCACATCGTGCAGGGAATGGGCGGGACGCAGAGCCAGAAGCAGATGCCTGCCGTCGGCGCTCACCGGATACCCGAGCACAGGGTCGGGAGGAATGCGCGCATGCCCGTCAGGAAAGCGGGAGAGCACTGCCGGGAGCAGACCCAGCGGGTCGGCCTGAAGCCAGCCAAGGGCCGGGCCGGAGGCAAGGAGACTGCCCAGGCGCGCATGCACGGCGCGCACGGCGTCGTCCGCCGCCTGGGGATCAAGAGCGGCCTCCAGCCGCGCCAGCACTTTTGCGTCCGTATAGTAGGGCAGCAATTTCAGGAGGTTTGCCGGATCAGGCAATCCGCCCGCCCCCACGGGCCGGGCCAGATGCGCGGGCAGGCGGCGCACAAGGGCATCTGCCGCTTCCGCCAGGGCGGTTGCGCCGTTCTCCCGCTCCGTACTGAAGCTCACAAACAGCAGGCGCGAAGCGGGAACGAGATCCAATGCCCCGGCCATGCTCCGGGACTCTGCATCCGCATCGGGGAAAAAGGCCGTGCTGCCGGTATCGGTTTGCACGCGCAAGGCAAGCAAAACCGCGCCGAGCCACAGGCCGGAAACCAGCACAAGACACAACAGCCTATGCGCCCGCATGGTGCGGTGAAGAGCGACAAGAAGGAACCGGGCGTTCATGGGAGGGATCAGAAAGCGCCCTCTCCGGCCGCGCACCGGGCCGGGAGAGGCCGGTTGACTTCCACAGAGCTGAACAGGATGCGCACAACATCTCCACCGGCCTCCACAAAACTCAGGCGGCGCACGCTGGTCATATCTTCGGAAAAACTGACATCCATCCGGGCAAAAAATGCGGGGCGACGCGGGAACAGCCGCAGGCTCCGCGCCTCATCGCCCGGCTCAAGCCTGTACGCCGCGCGCAGGGCCTGCGGGTCGATATCCATCCACTGGAGCACATGGCGCACAATACCGGAAATGAGGGCGGCCTCCCGTCCGTCTGCGGAGCGCGCGCGGGAAGGATCGCCTTCCCAGAGACGCCCCTTGCCCGCCTCATGGACAAAGCCCGAACGCAAGGGGTGGGTGTATGCCCAGAGCAGACGCTCTCCGGCTGTATCCCCGTTTTTGCCCTCCCGCTGCCGTCGCAGGCAGAGAAAGCCGTGCGACTCCAAAGGGCGTTTCAGGAGGGACACATGTTTTTCCTGCAAGAAATCGGCGCTGAGGGACGTGGTTCCGGCATTGCGCAGGGCCACTTCCTCCAGCAGGCGCAGGGCGGCATCCTCTCCCCCGCCGCCCGCAGCAGGCGAGGCCCAGGCAACAAAGGCGCACAGCACCAGCCCCGCAACGCCCCCTCTCTGTCCGCGCACTATTCTTCCTCCGGAAGAAAAACCTTGATCTGCCCTGACGCCAGCAGCTTCTCCCCGTGACCACAGCGATATTGCCCAGGCGCGCCGTGAGGCAGGCCGTGACGGCCAGACGCTGCCCCAGGCGCGCGTCACCCTGCACAACCACATCGCGCAGAGCGGCAAGATAGCCCCAGCCCGGAGCACGCTGCCCCGCAGCCCGCAAGCATGCCCCAAAGCCCGCGGCAAAGCACTGGGCCAGCATTTCCGCAAAGGCCGCCCGCTCCAGAAAACCGTCGGGACGCAAAAAAGGATTGTCCGCACGGACTTCCAGCACAGCCCGCGCCGCCTGCGCCGAAAAGCTCTCCAGAGCGTCCAGCAGGAGCATGGGCGGCCGGTGGGGCAGCAATTCTGTCACGGAAACAGGCTGTGGAGTCATGCGTCAGACTCCTGCAAGGATTCCAGGCAGCGGGCATACTGCGCCCGCACAAAACGCATCATGGCCCGGTGCGGCAGGCTTGAGCCGGAAAAATCCCCAGGCTGCACCGGGGGCAGAAATTCCATATGCACGGGAGCGGGAAAAATGCCCTTGCCGCCCGGAGGCGCGACCCGAAAACTGTTGCGAATCAGCAGGGGGAGCACGGGACGCCCTGCCCGCACCGCCACCCGGAAGGCCCCGGAATGGAATTTTCCCAAGGCGCCTGTTTTGGTACGGCGGCCCTCGGGAAAAAACACCAGCGTCGCCCCTTCTTGCAGGCGTTGCAGGCAGAGCGCCTCCGCCTGCTCCACGGGCAGACTTTCCACATCAATATATCTCGCACAGCGCATGATCGGAGCAAAGAAAAACAGGCGGCGGAAGGGCCAGCTTTTGGTCACCAGGCACAGATTGGCCTGATCTTGCGCGCCAAGAAGATAAATATCCAAAAAAGACTGGTGGTTGCATACCATGACCGAAGCCGGAAAGCGCACGGCCAAGTCCCCCCGGCGAAGGTGCACCGGCAGCCAGGGCCGGAGCCAGAAAAGCATGCCGCGCCCGTAGAACCAGATCGCCCTGCGGCTGAATGCGGCCAACTGCCGGGGGCAGAAAGGCCGCAGAACGGCCAGGCAGACCATGCAGGGCAGAACAGCAAGAGTCCAGCACAAAAAAACAAGGCGGACGGCAATGCCCGACACCACGCCTACCCGCTTTCTCCGAGGGCTCCCTGGTCGCGCAAAGCGGCGATAAAGGCATGGATGTCCCCAATGGTCCGGATTTGCGCCAGGGCTTCCTTGTTGTGCAGTTTGCAGCCAAAGGCTTTTTCCAGCACGATGACCATATCCACGATATCAAGGCTGTCCAGACCGAGGTCCTCCCTGATGCGGGCCGAAGGCGTCAGGCTTTCCGGATCCAGCTCAAATTCTTCGCTCAGGGCGGCGTTGACGGTTTTTTCAATATCACTGTGATTCATGGGGCAGCATTGTACGGGGCTTGCCGGAACATGTCGAGCACAATGCTGCAGTGGCAGCCCCCCAGAGCAAAGCTGTTTTTCAGAACCAGGCTGTTACGCGAGCGCAAGGGAGCAAAAAAATGCCCCGGATTGCCGCAGCGGGGATCGGGTTCGCGCAGCCCCCTTGTGGGAGCGTAGAGGCGATCGCGCAGCATTGCGACGCACAATATGCTTTCCAGCGCGCCGCTGGCGGCCATGGTGTGCCCCATGTGCCCCTTGAGGCTGCTCACGGGAACCTTTGTGCCGAAAAGTTTTTCAATGGCCCCGCCTTCGGCCATGTCTCCAGATTCCGTAGCGGTAGCATGGGCATTCACATAGCCCACATTTTCTGCGCCGATACCGGCATCGTCCAGAGCCTGACGCATGCAGTCTCCGATGGCTTCGGCATCGGGATGGGCAATGCTGCCCGGCGAGGAAAGCAGAGCCGCTCCGCGCACTTCCGCCAGAACGGGAGCATTGCGGGCCTGCGCGCTGCGCAGACTTTCCAGCACCAGAATGCCCGCGCCCTCCGAACACACAAGACCGGCCCTTTTTTTGTCAAAGGGCAGCGAGGCCTGCCGGGGATCGGCCTCTTCCGAAGCCGCCCCCAACCGCGCGAACGTGGCCGGAACCAGGGGGTGGAACTCGTCCGCGCCGCCGCAGAGCATGACCTCCTCCCTGCCGGCGGCAATGGCCTCATAACCCAGGCAGATGGCGGCAAGACCGGAGGAACAGGCCATGGACGGAGCCAGCATGCGCCCGGTGCAGCCGCAGGCCTGCGCCACATTGGCGGCAACGCTGTGCCCCATGACCTTGAAAAAAACCGTGCTGCGCGCGCTGTCCATATGGCCTTCCTGCAAAAACAGGCTGAAAAAATCCTGCAACGTGCCGGGACTGCCCAAAGTGGAGCCCACGGCAACGCCTGTTCTTGTTTGAGGCACGGGGGGCAGGGCCGCCTGCTCCAGAGCCTCCCAGGCAGCCAGGCAGGCAAAAACAGACATGGCCGACATGGACCGGCGCAGTTCGCGCGGGATGCGCTTTGCATCCACAGGAGGAACCCGGCCGGCCACACGGCAGCAGAGACCTTCCGCCTCCTGTTCCGGCAGGGGAGAAAGGGCGCAGACATTCTGGCGCAGCCCCCTGACCATGCACTCCACTCCCCCGCCGTACGGCGAAACAGCGCCCATGCCCGTAATGACTACCCGTTCTCCCCGCATTGCCTGAACTCCTTGAGTACCGCATCGTGCCCGACGGCAAAGCCCACGGCAAGGGCCGCGCTCACAATGCCTCCCAGAACACCGGGCAAAAGAATGTTCTGCCCTGCCAGAAGCAGGCCCGGCAAGCGCGTGACAGGCAGCAGGGGCATGGCATGCCAATGATGCCCCACCCCGTACAGGCTGCCCGTGGAGCCGTGTATCCAGCGCCGCAGGGTCAAA